>JAEIGA010013114.1_pt1 | contig 12610 bp, 12 predicted proteins | sample 9270691 | NCBI WGS metagenome assembly JAEIGA01 (sample SAMN17057246, study PRJNA624740) | gut metagenome | biome: biome; isolation source: fecal sample | host: Bos grunniens | place: China: Xizang | collected 2019 | reverse complement strand
TGAGCGCTTTTGATGTACGTGTGGACGGTGCAACAGGTATTGTAGAGGTTGAAGATGTCACAGACGGCAAGGCAATATATGACTTGCAGGGCCGTAAAGTAGGTGAGATTGTAACGCCGGGCTTCTACATTATTGGCGGAAGGAAAGTGTTTGTTGAGTGAAAATTAAGTTGAAATATAAATGCTATGATTATGAAAAAGGATTATATGCACCCTCAGGCCGAGGAAGTGAAAGTTGTCGCGGAATCAATACTTGCGCTCAGTACAGGCGACGGTCAGCAAGGCAGCGAGACTCCTGAGGCTACAAATGACAGGCGTGGCACCTGGGGCGATGTCTGGGGAAAGTGAACATTAAACGTTTAACGTTTAACGATGAACGATTAACGATTGATGGATGTGGGCCTTGATTTTCTGAGGCTTGTTATACAACAGACGCGGCAGGGAGCTCCCTGCCGCGTCTGTTGTATGTGTGTATCTTTTTTACAGTCCGAAAGCAATCTTGTCTATGCCGGAATAAATGAAACTGCATATACCGCACAGGATGATTCCCACAACGCATATTGTTAGGCTTGCACGTGTATAGGGGTCGCTCTTGATACTGGGTAGCGCATTGTTGCTCTCCTTCATGTACATTGCCTTTACAATCAGGAGGTAGTAGTAGAGTGATATGACGGTGTTAAGCAGCGCCAGGAACACAAGAACCTTGAAACCAGAACCGAATGCACTCATGAAGACGAAGAACTTGCTGAAGAATCCTGCGAAAGGTGGTATGCCGGCAAGGGAGAAAAGGGCCAGAGTCATAATGAAAGCAAGCTTGGGATTGCTCTTGTAGAGCCCGTTGCATGTCTCACGCTTGACGGTGTCGCCGGTCTGCCACTCAATGGCCTCGATGATTGCGAATACAGCCATATTGGCTACTATGTAAACAATGACGTAGAACACCATGGCCGTCATTCCGCCAGCATTCCCGCCAATGACTGCCAACATGATGTATCCTGCCTGTGATATACTGCTGAATGCCATGAAACGCTTGAGAAGGCTCTGCTTCAGAGCCATTAGGTTAGCAACTGTAATGCTGGCAAGTGAGGTGATGTAGATGATTGTCTGCCACTGCTCCATCATTGAACCGAATACCTTTACAAGCACAATGAACAGGGTGAAGACAGCTGCGCCTTTGGAAATTACCGACAGGTAAGCCGTTACCGATGTGGGGGCTCCCTGGTAGCTGTCGGCTGTCCACATGTGGAACGGGACAAGGGAAATCTTGAAGCCCATACCTGTGAAGAACAGCACAAGTGCAAATATCTGCATTGGTGTACCCAAAAGCAGGTTGCTCATGTCTGCAAAGTAAAGCGTGCCTGTAGTTCCGTAGAGGAACGATACGCCATAGAGCATCATTGCCGACGAGAACATCGAAGTCAGGATATATTTTATTCCGGCTTCTGCCGAGTTGTGGCTGTACTTGTCGAATGCCACAAGACATGCCAGCGGCAACGATGCCAACTCAATACCCACGAACAACAGCAGGAAGTGGCGTGCACTTATCATGAAGTACATTCCCAGCAGCGTGCTGAGCAGAAGGATATAGAACTCTCCCTGTTTGTAGAAGGTTGTAGAGCTTGTGAGCCATCTGTTTGCCTGGAGAATGACAAGCATGCTTCCGAAAGCGAGTATGGCCTTCATGAATACTATCATGGTGTTGCTCTCATACATCCCACCGAACAGCGTGAAGGAACTTCTGTCGCTCAATGTGAGTACAACAAGTACAAGTGTCGATATGCACACCAACGGGTGGAACATACGGCGGTAGTGTCCTGTAGATATCAGGTCGTACAGGAATATCACGAGGTATATGCATAGCAGGCTCACCTCGGGCCGCATCGCAAAAAATTGGATATAATTCATATAAATATAGTAGCTGTAGATTCTTGTTAATGTATGTTTGCAAGCACGTCGCCCACGCCGCTGCCTACAAGGTTGCTTATCCATATTGGTGCAACACCGATGGCTATCACGCAAATTACAAGGCAGATGATTGTGAAGCGCTCATCCCAGGTCGCGTCGCTCAATTTCTTGTGCTCTTCATTCTCTGGCTCGCCGTAAAGTATGCGGCCCACAACGCGCAGAATGTATACGGCTGTGATTACAATGCTTGTACAGGCGATTATTGTCACTACACGGTGGAACATGTCGTTCACCTCAAATGCACCCACAAAGATTGTCATCTCCGCAACGAATCCGCTGAATCCGGGCAAGCCGAGGTTAGCGAGGCCGGCAATTACATATCCAACTGCAAGGAACGGCATGATCTTCATGAGTCCGCGCATCTGGCGTATGTCGCGTGTATGTGTGCGGCCGTAAATCATACCAATGAGCGCGAAGAACAGTGCTGTCATCAATCCGTGTGAGAGCATCTGCAATATCGCACCTGTGCAGGCGCTCTTTGTCATCATGAGGATGGCGAAAAGTACGAGTCCGCAGTGCGATACCGATGAGTATGCGTTGATGTACTTGAGGTCGGTCTGGCTTATGGCGCTCAAAGCTCCGTAGACAACGCTCACTGTCGTAAGTATGATGAATATCCATGCGAGGTCCTCGGCTGCCTGTGGCAACAGGTACATGGCAATGCGGAAACAACCGTAGCCTCCTAACTTCATCAGCACTCCTGCATGGAGCATTGATACCGATGTAGGCGCGCAGGCGTGTCCGTCGGGGCTCCAGGTGTGGAACGGGAAGAGTGCTCCAAGAACGCCGAAACCTATGAAGGTAAGCGGGAAGAAAATGTACTGTGTTTCTACAGGGATGCAGTCGAGTGCTGCAATCTCGTGTATGTTCATTGTGGTGGCACCGCTGCCGAAATATATACCGAGTATACCCATCAGCAGGAATGCTGAGCCTCCCATGAGCATCAGTGTCAGCTTCATTGCCGAGTACTCTTTTCTGCCGCTACCCCATACGCCAATGAGCAGGTACATAGGGATGAGGGCTGTCTCGTAGAACATGAACATGGTGAAGAGGTCGGTAGATATGAAGAAACCGTATACTCCCAAAGAGAGCAGTGTGAACCAAAGGAAGAACTCCTTTGTCATCGGCTTCAGCCTCCATGATGCAAATGTTCCTGTGAACACGATTATAGAAGAGAGCAAAAGCATTGCCACCGATATTCCGTCTACACCTATTGAAAGGCAGATGTTCAGAGGCTCATACCAGCTCCAGGAGTCGCAGTAGAGCATTATGTCGTTGTTTCCGCCGTTGCGCAGGGCAATAAAGTCCACAGTAAGATAAGCCGACAACACAAGCAGTGCCGTTGAACCGGCTACCATTGTCGCACGCACCTGGTTGAGGCTGCGGCTACCCCATAATGCAAGCAGCATCACAAGGGGGATGATAACAAATAAAAGCAGTATATTCATCGTTTATTCTCCTTTCATCTTAATTGAAGTATAGCAAGAACAGCAATATCATAAGCGCACCACTCAGGAAGTAGATACAGTAGGACTGTACGTTTCCGCTCTGCAACGGGCGGATGAAAGCACCGGCCCACTGTGTGCCCTTTGCGATGAGGTCGAGTGAACCGTCGATGACGTGACGGTCGAACCATGCGATAGGGCGGCTTATGCTGTTGAATATTATTCTCTTTGTAACGAATAGCCAGGCTTCGTCCATGTAGAAACGGTGGTAGGCCGCTCTGATGGGCTCACGCAGAACGACATTGACAATTCGTGTTATACGGCTGTTTGACCTTATGTACATTATTGTGGCAACGACAATGCTTGAAACGGCAAGCATGATGCTTGTTGTCGCCACCTCTGTGTCAAGGTGTATCGTGTATGCCTCGCCGTTACTGCTGATGAACTCTCCGAAGGGGATGAAGCCCGCAACGCAGGTCGCAGCGGCAAGTATAATGAGCGGGAGGGTCATTGTCCATGGTGCTTCGTGCGGCTTGTGCGGCTCATGCGCTGTAGCACCGGCCTTGTATTGTGCCAACTGCTCCTCGTAGTGGCTCTTGCCCCAGAAAATGAGGTAGTAGAGACGGAACATGTAGAATGCTGTCATTGCAGCAATGGCGCTCATGAAAAGTCCCATAGGTGCCGAGAAACTGTAACATGCCGCAAGGATCTCGTCCTTGCTGAAGAAACCGCTGAACGGTGGTATTCCAGCTATGGCAAGACAGGCGATGAGGAATGTCATGTGAGTTATAGGCATATACTTGCGCAGGCCGCCCATGTGGCTCTTCTCGTTGCTGTGTACGGCATGTATGATGGCTCCGGCGCCAAGGAAAAGCAGTCCCTTGAATATTGCGTGTGTGAAGAGGTGGAACATTGATGCCATGTAGCCGAGGCCCCCTTCATGCGGGTCGGTACTTGTGCATACACCCAAAGCAACCATCATGAATGCAATCTGTGATATCGTGGAGAATGCGAGCACGCGTTTGATGTCTGTCTGCACGCAGGCTACTACTGCTGCGTAAAGCGCTGTGAAAGCGCCGACGTATGCGATTATGTGCAGCATGTCGGGAGCATAACCGACGAACAGCGGGAACATGCGTGCCACAAGGAACACTCCGGCAACAACCATTGTGGCAGCGTGTATGAGTGCCGATACCGGTGTCGGGCCCTCCATCGCGTCGGGCAACCATATGTGCAACGGGAACATGGCGCTCTTTCCTGCACCGCCTATGAACATCAGTATAAGTGCTGTGGGCAACACACCGCCGGCTGTCGCAAGTGCCGCTTCACTCGGGGTGAAAGAGAATGTGCCCATGTAGTAACCGTATACGAGTATTCCTATGAGGAAAAAGAGGTCGGCAAAACGTGTTACAATGAAGGCCTTCTTGGATGCCGCAATGGCCGCCGGCTTGGTGTAGTAGAAGCCTATGAGCAGGTATGATGAAACACCTACAAGCTCCCAGAAAATGTACATCTGGAAAATGTTCGTTGCAACGACGAGCCCCAGCATTGAGAATGTGAAGAGTGAAAGGAACGCGTAATAGCGCTGGAAACCGCGCTCACCTTCCATGTAGCCCAGTGAGTAGATATGTACCATCAGGCTTATGGTGGTAATCACCACAAGCATCATTGCCGAGATTGGGCTGATGAGTATGCCCATATCGATGCTCAATGTCTCGTTGATAGGCAACCAGGTGAAGTTGTACGGCATGACTTCTGCAAAGATACCCTCTGCATCACGTCCTGCTGCAAAGTAACCGATAGTCACGGTGTATGCAAGCACGGTGGCAGCAAGCAGCGACAGGGTACCGATGGTGCCGGCAACCTTGTGCGGCATCTTGTTGCCTGCAAGTGCGAGTAATATGAAACTCAACAGCGGCAGTGCCAATATATATATTGAATGTTCCATCATTTTAGTGCTTTAAGTTAGTCAACCGTTTGATATGTATTGAGTGGAAGTTGCGGTATACATTGATGATAATGGCAATTGCCACCGCTGTCTCTGCCGCTGCGATACCGATGCCGAAGAGCGAGAATATATAGCCCTCAAGCAGTTCGGGGTGGCAGTATGCGTTGAATACAGCGAAGTTGATGTCAACCGCATTGAGCATAAGCTCCGTACAGATGAGCAATGATACCAGGTTGCGGCGTGTGAAGAAACCGAATACTCCCACAAAGAAGAGTACTGCCGAAAGAATCAGCATATATTGTGCAGGTATTGTCATGGCTTTTACTTTTTACGTGCAATGAGTATGGCTCCCACAGTGCAGGCAAGCAGCAATACGCTCATCACCTCGAACGGGAGTATGTAATTGTATTTCTCTGTACCCATCAGCGCCAATCCGAGTTCGCGCATCGCCACACCGTCGGCATTGACGGTGCCCTGTGCGAATTGGGTGGTATTGATAAGGTATATTGTCAGGATCATTCCGGTCATCGCTGTTACAGTTCCGGCGAGGTATCGTCGCATTGACGTCTGCGTAACGTCGACGCTGCCTTTACCGAGCAGCAGGACTACAAAGATGAGCAGCACCACAATACCGCCTGCATACACGGTGATCTGTACAGCACCCAGGAATGTGTAGTGGAGCATGAAATAGAGTCCGGCTGTACCGAACAGCACGAACAGCAGCAGGGTGGTGGCACGCATGATCTTGCTCGATGTCACTGCAAAGAGCGCTGCGATTACCATCATGAAGGCAAGCCCCGAGAAAATAATCAGGTTGATACTCATATCCTTTTATCTGTTAAGTTTCAAAACTAGTTTCTTGCGGTCGAAGACTGCATTCTCGAACTCATTGCTGAACTCGATTGCATTCTTCGGGCATACATTCACACACAATTGGCAGAACATGCACGCACCGAGGTCGTAGCTGTATTCCACAAGAACCTTCTTGCTCTTACCGGTCTCCTCGTCTGTGACAGTCTTTGTCGTTATTCTGATTGTGCCGTTGGGGCAGGTCTGCTGGCATAGTCCGCAGGCAATGCACTTGTTGTTGCCTGCGGCATCGTGTGGCATTACAAGGCGCGCCCTGTGGCGCTCCGAGATATGCTGTGTCTTCCTGTTCTCGGGATACTGCTCTGTCACCTTTCGGGTGAAGAACTCCTTAAGAGTCACTTTCAAGCCTGTGGACAAGGACTTTACTGTATACCAGACAGCTCCTATATATGTATCTTCAAATTTCATGTCATACTATTTTAAAAGGTCCAACCCATTACCACACAGATTGTCATTATCAGCAGGTTAAGAAGTCCTATGGGAACAAGGTATTTCCACTCCAGTACAAGCACCTGGTCAATACGCAGGCGAGGGAATGTCCACCTTATCCACATGAGTACCCACACCACGAACAGTGTCTTGCCGATGAACCACACACAGCCCGGGATGTAGCACATGATGTGGTTGAATGTTTCAAGCCCTGAGATGTAGAGCGGTGCCCAGCCTCCAAGGAATATTGTAGATGCTATTCCCGCGATGATGAACATGTTCATGAACTCTGCAACGTAGAAAAGACCGAAACCCATACCTGAATACTCTGTATGGAATCCTGCTGTCAGCTCCGATTCGGCCTCGGGAAGGTCGAACGGTGCACGGTTGGTCTCGGCATTACCTGCGATGATGTATATGATGAACGCAATGACAGCCGGGATGTGTCCGCGGAAAATGAACCAGCCCTTGGTCTGTATCTCGGTAAGCTCGCTTATCTGCATTGTACCGCTCAACACCACAAGCGTGAGGATGCTGAGGCCCATGGAGAGTTCGTAACTGATCATCTGTCCACCGCTTCGCATGGCGCCTATCATCGAGAACTTGTTGTTGCTGCTCCAGCCTGCCAGCAGAATGCCGAGGATTCCGAACGATGAGGCTGCCATGATAAAGAAGATGCCTATGTTGAAATCAAGCATCTGGAGTCCGCGTGCGAACGGTAGGCAGCTGAATGTGATAAGCGAACTCATCACGACAAGGAACGGTGCAAGGTTGTAGAGGATGCGGTCGGAGTTCTTGATGTCGATGATCTCCTTGATAAGCATCTTGAATACGTCCGAGAATACCTGCAACAAACCCCATTTGCCCACTCGGGTGGGGCCCAGACGGCACTGGAACGATGCACAAACCTTACGCTCCATGTAAATCATCAGTATGGCAAACGACAAGTACGCCACCAGAGCGCACACAGCAGCCAGGATGCACTCCACCACAATTGCCAGCTGGTGGGGCATTACCGACTCTAAAAAACTGTCGATAGCTGTGACTATTGTATTGAAATCTATCATCTTTTCTCTTTTTATCGGTCAATGTCGGGGATTACGTAATCGAGCGAAGCTCCTATGGTTATGAGGTCGGCAATCTTGCAACCCTTCATTATCTTGTGTGCGGCAGCAAGCAACGGGAGACCTGTCGGGCGGAACTTGAGACGGTAAGGTGTCTTGTCGCCACGGCTCTCGATGAAGACGCTGAACTCTCCACGGGTGCCCTCTACCGATGCGCTGAAACTGCCCTCCGGTAATTTGATAATGGGCTTTGTCTTGATCTTGTACTCGCCCTCAGGGATGTTGTCAATGAGCTGTTCGATTATATGTATCGATTCAAGAATCTCCTCAAGACGCACTATAAGGCGTGCATAGCAGTCACCTTCGGTGTGCAGTATCTCCTTGAATTCTACCTTGTCATATAAAGCGTACGGATGACGCTTTCTCACGTCGCAGGCCCATCCCGAAGCACGTCCGGTACCACCTGTAGCGCCAAAAGAGATTGCATCCTCGCGTGATAGTACGCCCACGCCTATTGAGCGGTTGCGGAAAATCACGTTGTTTACAAAGAGGTCGTAATACTCCTTTATCCTCTTCTTCTGGTCGTTGCAGTACTCCTTGACTTTTCTTGCAAAATCGGGGGTTATGTCTGCCTGTACTCCACCGATCACATAATAGTTCTGTATGAGTCTTCCGCCGGTAACCTCTTCCATGATGTCAAGGATTTTCTCACGCTCGCGGAATCCGTAGATGAAGCCGGTAATAGCGCCCATATCCATTGCCATACATGAGTACATGAGCAGGTGTGAGTCGATACGCTGCAACTCGTCCATAATGGTACGTATGTATTGCGAGCGGTCGGTAAGCTCCAGACCCAAGGCTTTTTCCACGCACATGCATACAGCGTGGCGGTTCTGGTGGGCACTCAGGTAGTCAAGCCTGTCGCAGAACGGGAGAATCTGCGGATAGGTGCGGCTCTCGCACATCTTCTCGATACCGCGGTGTATGTATCCGCAGCGGATGTCTACCTTGCGCACCTCCTCACCTTCAAGAGCAAGGTGAAAGTGCAGCACACCATGTGTGGCAGGGTGCTGGGGGCCTATGTTTATAATGAACTGGTCGTAGTGGAGTATCTTCAGCTTCTCCACAATTTCGGCCATCTCCTTGTCGTCCTGGATATCATACTCGCGCTTGAACTCCTCGGCAGGCTCGCTGTTCAGACGTACCGGGTTCAGCTCCTCACTTGCGTCGTAATCCTTACGCAAAGGGTGACCTACCCAGTCATTGCGCAGGAACAGACGTCGCAGGTCATGGTGTCCTGTAAACACAATTCCAAAGAAGTCATATACCTCGCGCTCGTACAGCTCTGCTACCTGCCAGATATCGCTGACAGAGGGTAACTGCGGTTTCTCGCGGTCGGTAGTGCGCACGGCAAGTTCTATGTTCTCGTGTGTTTCGCTGTTCTCAAGTATATATATGGCTCCAAGGCCCTCTTCGCCCCAGTCCATTCCCACAACCTCGCGCAGAAAGTCCATGCCGTTCTTGCGCTGCTCAAGCATGGTGTCGCGGAAATCCTTTATATCTATGAATTTAACCTCCATCTCTACTACTGTTTTTTCTCTTCCCCGATGGGGTGGTTAGTTACGATTATCGGTTCTGACGGCAAGTGCTTCCTCTCCTGATGCCTGTTCTTGCCTCCGAAGAATTTCTCTACCTTCACTTTGCGCTGTAGCTGCATCATACCGTACAGTATCGCTTCGGGACGTGGCGGGCATCCGGGGATGTACACATCGACAGGTATTATCTTGTCAATGCCGTTGAGTACGTGGTATGAGTCCTTGAAAGGGCCTCCGCTGATGGCGCATCCGCCTACTGCGACCACATATTTGGGCTCTGCCATCTGGTCGTAGAGACGTTTTAGTACAGGTGCCATCTTGTGGGTTATCGTGCCGGCACACATTATAAGGTCGGCCTGACGTGGCGAGTTGCGTGTAACCTCGAAGCCGAAACGTGCAAAGTCGTATCTTGCAGCACCCACTGACATGAACTCGATTCCGCAACAGCTGGTGGCGAAAGTAAGTGACCACAATGAATTGCTACGGCCCCAGTTGATGAGGTCGTCAAGCTTGCCCAGGACAACATTCGTGCGCTCCTTGTTGATTTCGGCAATCATTGCCTCCAGCGTCTCGTTGTCCTTGAATTCCTCGTAAGGAATAGATTTTATCTTTGGTCTATTTATTTCCATTCAAGTGCGTTTTTGCGCCAAGCGTATGCAAGGCCGAGTATAAGAAATGAGAGGAAAAACAACACGCCTACAAGAGCTTTCATTCCTAACTCCTGGACAATGGTGGCCCATGGGAACAGGAATACAGCCTCGATGTCGAACATGAGGAAAAGGATTGCGAAAAGATAGTATCCGGCCTTGAAGTGTATCCAAGTGGAGCCTTGTGTGGGGATACCGCATTCGTAGGTCTCGCCTTTCTGCCTGTTGAAGGTGCGTGGTGAAATCCACCTTGTAATTATCATAACCATAGCCACAAAGGCAATGGATGCGATAACTATCGCAAAGAGCATTACCAAATTCATATATTAGAAACTATTTAAATTTAAAAAAATAATCTCGTTGAAACCGTATCGTTTATTTCGCGATACAAGTTCAAAAAGTCTTTTGAAAATTATAAGTTCTTTTGTTGCAGGGCGTTGCGTGGAGAGCTCCTTTCGGGGACAGTCGAATGACGTTCTGCCTTTGTTTTTGACAGTGCAAACTTACAAAAAATATTAGGCGGGGTGGATGCCAAAAATGAAATATTTTTAAATTCCTTTTGCTTTTAACTTAGTTTAAAACCGCATCGAGCATCATCATAAGTGTAAAGCCCACGGCAAAGCATATTGTTCCGATGTTGCTGTGCTTGCCTTGTTGGGACGACGGTATCAATTCCTCAACTACAACATACAGCATTGCGCCTGCTGCGAAAGAGAGCAGAGGTGGCATCGCTCCGTTGCTGTCGTTCAGGAAGAGCATTGTGGCAATTGCCGCAACGGGCTCGACAAGTCCCGATAACGCTCCCATGATGAACGCTCTTGTCTTGCTTTTTCCCTCGCCGTGGAGCGGGATTGAGATTATTGCACCCTCGGGGATGTTCTGTATAGCCATGCCTATTGAAAGGGCAAGTGCGCCGGCGATAGTGAGGCTTGTGTTGCCGTTCATCACTCCTGAGAATACTACTCCGACAGCCATTCCCTCGGGGATGTTGTGCAGTGCCACTGCGAGTATCATTTTTGTGGAGCGCGAGAGTGAGGATTTCGGGCCTTCCGGGGTGTTGCTGTCGCTGTGTTGGTGAGGGATCACAGTGTCAAGCAGCAATAGAAAACCCATGCCGGCAATGAAGCCGGCTATCACGGGCCAGTTGTCGGCCAGTCCTTCGCCCGTCTGTTCAAGCGCAGGTTGCAGCAGCGACCAAAAGCTGGCTGCAACCATGATACCCGATGCAAATCCCAGCATCGCGTTGTTTGTTAGTTGTGATATCCTGTCTCTTATGAGAAAAACCAGTGCAGCACCTAATGCGGTACCTGCCAATGGTATTGTGAGTCCTATGAAAAGTTCCATTTTATCGTATGTTTTCGTTAAAGTGCAGTTTCATCACGCATGGGCGTGGATTGACTGCAAATTTATGAAATAATTGTTTAAAACAGCTCTGTACATGAATAATAATGCTGCATCCGAACAAATGTTTCTCAATATTGCCTTAAAATCATTTTTTATGGTTATCTTTGCGCTAAAGCGCGAAAATAGGCTGCACACGCTGTGAGAAATTTTGAAATAAGTTTCATGTTTCTCGCTCGTTTGCTGCTATCTTTGCATTATTATGTGCGCATGCATCATGCGCACACGTCCGAGATGATATTGTCGCGGGCTTATCACTCAACCGATTACAATAAAACATAAAATAAATCATCTATGATCTACTTTTTCAGTACACCTGCCGGTTCGGTTATCGCAACTCAGGCAAACGGCACTTTGACAACTGCCGACATTGAAAAACTTTGTTGGCTCTACGGCGAGGCAACTCCCGTTGAGAGCGAGGTGATGGAGGGCTTCTTCATCGGTCCTCGTCGTGAAATGATTACTCCTTGGAGTACCAATGCAGTGGAAATCACCCAGAATATGGGTCTTACAGGCATTGCCCGCATAGAGGAGTATTTTGCAGTGAAGGACGAGAATGCAGAGTATGATCCCATGTTGCAGCGTATGTACCGTGGTCTTGACCAGAACATATTCACTGTCGATATCCAGCCAAAGCCAATCGAGTTCATCGAGGACCTCGACAGCTATAACGAGCAGGAGGGTCTTGCGCTTTCAAAGGAGGAGATTGACTATCTGCACCGTGTTGAGGGCGAACTTGGCCGCAAACTGACCGACAGCGAGGTGTTCGGCTTTGCACAGATCAATTCGGAGCACTGCCGCCACAAGATTTTCGGCGGAACATTTATTATCGACGGCGAGGAGATGCCTTCGTCGCTGTTTGCGATGATCAAACGTACGACCAACGAGAACCGCAACAGCATCATTTCTGCATACAAGGATAATGTGGCATTCGCTCAGGGTCCTGTTGTGGAGCAGTTCGCACCGGCCGACCACTCAATCCCCGACTATTTTGTAATCAAGGATATCGAGACCGTTATTTCTCTCAAGGCCGAGACTCATAACTTCCCCACAACAGTTGAGCCTTTCAACGGTGCTTCAACAGGTACCGGCGGCGAGATCCGTGACCGTATGGGTGGCGGTAAGGGTTCATGGCCCATTGCAGGTACAGCTGTTTATATGACATCTTATCCACGCACATACAACGACCGCAAGTGGGAGGAGGTCCTTCCCGTGCGCAAGTGGCTCTATCAGACACCTGAACAGAT
>JAEIGA010013113.1_pt1 | contig 12611 bp, 15 predicted proteins | sample 9270691 | NCBI WGS metagenome assembly JAEIGA01 (sample SAMN17057246, study PRJNA624740) | gut metagenome | biome: biome; isolation source: fecal sample | host: Bos grunniens | place: China: Xizang | collected 2019 | reverse complement strand
TACTACTCTTACCTATCCAGATTCTCAGCGCACGTTTATTGCGGATGATGGTCCATTTACAGTAGAAGAGTCAATTATAAAATGTGATTGGCGAGAGGTTATTTATCAAATGGCTCGTGACTATTATAAATATAATTGGTTAGAGAGTTTTGAATTAAGAGTAGCCAAAGCTAATGAACTATATCCGACTGGTCGTACAGGTTATGAATAGTATTATCTTGACCTTGGTAGCTTTTGGAGAGATTTATATTATCCGCAACCTTTAATGCAAGAGGAAATAGATAAAATTACTCCCAAATTAAATACTGTCACAGAACTTGCAAATGGTTTAACTGAATTTATAAATAATAGTTAGCCAGGAATTATTACTACTGCTCAAAATAATTTACAACGAGCTCCTTACTATGATACCTCTCTTGGCAAAGAAGTTTCTGTCCAAGAAGCCTATATAACCTTGCTCGCAGAAAAAGCTGAGCTAGAAATTGCTAAAATAGAGTTAGAATATAATCTTCAATTGTAGGAAAATTATAATGCTCAATTAGAATTATTAAATAAAAAAAGTGAAAATTTTATCAATGATCCTAAATACAATGAAATTGGATGGCATAGAGATGTTTTTGACCATCCAGAGCTGTTGAATTTCTGGTTTGACTTTTTAGATACTGAAGGTGAGCTATCTAATTTTAGCGTAAAAGCCATCGGCTCTCGCGCAAAAGCAATTCATGATTCCAGTATAAAAGGAATTTATTTTAGAGATACTCCAGATTTATTTTTTGTATCTTCTATGTCTAATGCCGATAATAGCAATACTGCTTACAGATATGTCCAAGTGCCTTCACAAGAGATGGAAGAAATGTTTAGTATTAGTGCGTAGGGTAAATCTGCAAAAATTAAATTAGATGAATTAGTTAATCAACATGGCTATTGCGCAGAAAGTGCAACCATTACAGCCATTCCGATTTACCATCTTGACTCAAACACTCGTATCCATTTGCATGATGAAGATACGCATCTTGATGGCGATTATATAGTTAGTAAAATTACTTTGCCATTAACTTATAACGGTACAATGAGCATTACTGCTACTAAGGCACCCCAAAACTTATTATAATAGGAGGTATTGAAAAATGCCAAGATATGTAAAATTTATGCAAGGAACTCCCGAGGCATTTGCCAAATTGCCTCGAAAAGATAGCGATACTTTATATGTTATTTATGAAGAGGATGAAATTAATGCTACTTTATATTTAGGTTCTAAAGTAATTGCCGGCGGAGAAATTGATAGTAGTTTAAAATTAGTATCTTTATTAAGCGAATTGAAAGATATTAAATTATCTAACAATCTAGCCGATGACTCATTATTAGTGTATGATGTTGCCGCTCAAGGTTGGGTAAATAAAAACCCATCAAACATGGTTTTTGTTGGTGCCACTGACACTGCTCCTGGCTTAGCGGGTTTTGTCCCTGCTCCAGAAGTTGGTGATGAAAATACATTTTTATCAAGCGATGGACAATGGAAAAGTATTATCATCCCTCAGCCAAAAGAATATGATGCTTCCAATATTTATTTTAATACTGATTTAATTACTAACTATGAAATCGGTAATATTAAATTAAATGAAAGTGGAAGTGCAGAGATTGCGGCCGCAGGTAAAAGTGTCGCAGAAGTGTTTGAGATGATTTTCGGCGGAGAGAAAATTGTTAATGATGAAATTGCAGTTGCCATTCCAATTGATGAACACGGATATTTTACATCGTATGCGGCGGCCGTTTCAGCGACCGAAGGAGCGGGTCCCGCAGGTGAATTAGATACTTATAATTATCACGGAGAAATTTTAACTGTAGTAGATGAAACATCAGCAAATTTGCATGTCATCCAACCTGATAATACTTTATCACAAGTGGCTATGATGAAAGACCTTCCTATTGTTATTGATACTTATACTAAAGAAGAAATTGATAATAAGGTAGCGGCCGCAAATCATTTAAAGCGTAAAATGATTAATACGGTTGAAGAAATTGGTCTTTATGCGGAAGTTAATCCTGACGCTGAGCAATATATTTACATGGTGCCTACTGGATTGACATTAACCGATAATCGCTATGATGAATATATGATTATTCCTGTTATTGATGATGATGGAGTGGAAATTCAAGCCATCGAACGAGTTGGTACTTGGGAAATTAATCTGGAAGAATATGTTAAAAAATCTGAGGTAGAAGCGTTAGAAAAGCGCATCGCCGCTTTAGAGGCTCTTGTTTAGGGACAAACATAATTAATTGAAACTTTACAACTTTCATTCTCTTATAGAGAAGGATAGATATGGGGGTTATCCTTATTGGATAACTCCCATATTTTCATTTTATTAAGATAGAAAGGAGAATACAATAATGTCAAACGAATGTAGATTTTATCCAGTACAATGCACTGATGCTACTTTTTAGAAAATGACACCGCAAGAGGGTCATGTGTATTTTACTACAGATAGTAAGAAAATTTATTTGGGTAAAAATAATCAAATGATTCCTATGTATGATAAAGCAAATTTTTACTATGCCACAAAACTTATTGTATATGAAGATACTGGTATGTTGCCAGATCCTAATGTAAGTTTTGAGTATGATGAAGTAAATGGTTCTGAATTCATTCAGGTAAATGATTTAATTTTAAACATTGGCACTGATGAAGCCCAGGACGGATGTTTCTATCGAGTTGTGCGTCTTGAAGAAGATTTAATTGAAACCCTTCGCATTACTATGAGAGGCAGCGGCGGCGGTTTTGTAGATGGCGATGATCCAGGAGCGGCACAAAAACCCTCTTTCTCCATTCCCAACAAATACCCTGGCTCAACTTTATATATATCAAGTACGTCTAATAGCGCTGAAATAGGTTTTAAAACCAACAGTTCTGATTTAGTTAATAACTATGTTACTAAAGTTGAAGGCAGTTTTTCCAATGACGTAAGTAACGAAGAGGCTAAATTTTTCACAATTGAAAATTTAATGCATCCAATAGGTGTTGACTATTATGTTAACTTAGTGCCATATTTGGATCGTATTGTTGGACAACTCGACAATACTTAGCAATCTATTACTATTTATTTGCACATCTATGATGCTTATGAAACTGTAAAAAAACCTTCTTATGATATTAAAGTAATTGAGTTAAAGGCTGTAACCACTGAGCCGGCTATGTTGTCAGATAGCAATAACGTCTATTTATATGACTTAATTCCTAGTGGCTCCAATGCCCTATCAAGTTATAGCGCAAAATTTGATTATTATAATAATAAAAATCAAGTAGTATATACTCAAACTGTTCCAATTAATAAGAGTGAGTTTAATACAACAGTTACTTGTGAATTAAAGCATGTTGATCTGCCTCATGGAACCTATACAATGAAGGCATATCTAGTAGGCGTTGTCAATGCATTAACAACAATTACAAGTAATGTACTGTCTCACACTATGATTCACCAAGAAGAGGGAGGAGACCCTTTATTGGGTGTTGTTTTGCCTCAAAAATTCGAGCAATATACAGATTTCAAAATTGAATATTTATTGGCTTATGGTGCATCTATTAAATCTTACGCTCTGGAACTTAAATTGAATGATGAAATCATTACTACTGAATCTGTTGTAAGTGGAGTTTTAAATGAATATTATCTTTCCATAGATTCTACGGGACAGTTTAATTTAACATTTAAGATTGATGCTCTAAATATTAATCAAACTTATGTGCTTAATGTTGAAGAATATTCTGGAGTATTGCCCGTCATTAATACTAATGATGTTACTCTAATGACTTATTTATCTCCAAAAGGCAAAACAAATAATAGTGTTGATAAAGAGTCATGGGCTAATATAAAAGATAATACTCAAAAAGGAACTTTATCTAATTTCTATTACAGAGATATTAATGGTTGGCTAAAGGATGATAATGGAGTTGACTATTTAAAGGTTTCTCAGGGAGCCTCTGTGGTCTATAATGCCCAATCTCCTTTGGATGGAGACCCTAATACCGATGGTGTTACTATTGAATTAGATTTTAAACTAAGTGGTGTTTATGATTATAATGAGCCCTTTATTGAGTGTGTAACTCGATACAATGATGGTAATATTAAAACTGGTTTTATTGTAGATGGCAGTTCTTTTAATTATTATCTTGATGGTAAAGTTGCTCTATCCTTACACTTAGTTACTGAAAAACGCATTAGAATTACTCAGGTTATTTCTCCGTCTTAGCACTTGGGATTAACTTACTTGAATGGTATTATTTCTACAATTTTTACATATGAAGATAGTGAAAACCAATTTGGCAATAATCCACAGAGACCTGCCTATTTAACTGTTAATTCTAATGGCGGACAAATTCATCTATATGGAATTCGTTTCTACTCTACTGATTTAAGCACTCAAAAAATCTTACGCAATTATCAGGCTGGCTTAGATACTTTAGAGATCAGAGAAGCCAACTATCGTGAAAATAATATTTTCAATGACTTTGGCTCTATCGATGTTGATTTGCTTAATAAAAATGGTTATGAGTGGGATATTCCTTATGTTAAAATTGTTGGTGGCTATAGTATCGTTAAGGATGATGATACAGGCGATATGATTATGGCTCCGGCCGCAGGCAATGAAACTAGATTGCCTACTGGAAAAAAGGATTATCGCGCAATTGATATTGAAATGCATTATCCTAAGTACGACCCAGAAACTGGTAAAAATCATTATTTTAAAGATTATCATGACTTCTCTTTTGTAAGTGAGTTTGGTGATTCTGGATTAAATGTAACTAATGCATTTGATAAAGTAATGACAAAAGGTGCTTGGATGTATGCTCAGGGCACTTCTTCAATGGTTTATCCCGTTAAGAACTTGCGTGTAAAAACTACTGGTGGAAACTATAAATTTATAGTACAACCCGACTTAGACCCAGTTAAATTAATTTGTTTTAAAGCAGATTATATGGAATCTTCTGGCTCGCACAATACGGGTGCCGCAAACTATATTGATAACATTGTTTATAAGTTCTCTGGCTTAAAAACTCCTGGTCAAAAGCATTTTGACAACAAGACCATTGTTACTTGTATTAAAGGACATCCTTGTGTTATTTTCTGGAGTCCTACGGGCGAAGAGGGAACTTTCCAATTCGTTGGTAAATACAATTTTAATTTAGACAAAGCTACCCCAGAGCCCTTTGGTTTTATGGAAGATAAAAATGATCCAACTTTTGGACATTTAACTGATGAAAATGGAGAGTTAGTTTTAGATGAAAAAGGCAATGTTCAAAACTCAATTTATTGTTTTGAATTCTTAGACAATATTGAAAAAGTCTGTAACTTTACTTGTGATATTTATTCAACCTATGAAGGCTATGATGTTTATACTCACGAGCCAGGTATGACTTATGAGACCAATGACAAAACAGAGTCTGAACGTTATTATGATACTTGGTATTCCAAGCGTAAAAACGAAGATGGTGAAATTGTAACAGGTTGGTAGTTAGGCTTTGAATCAAGACATCCAGAAGATAAGACAGATGACCACGATGCTGATGTATTATATGAACTTGCCTCTTGGATAAATAATACTTATGCCCTAGAACAGACAGACGGACGTGCGGCCGCAGTTAAAAAGTTTAAAGATGAATATTGGAAGTATTTAGATGAAAAGTTTACTGTAGCCTACTACGTAATTACCGATGCTTTATTAATGATGGACTCTCGTGTTAAAAATATGATGATTGCCACTTGGGGTAAAGAATGGCGTTATCTGTTAACAGATGGTACTGTCACATCTCAACGTCCTGAAGATGAGAGTAAAATTCAAGATTCTCATTTCGGCTTTATTTGGTATCCAATTTTCTATGATATGGATACTATGCTTGGTTTAAATAATATTGGTGATCGCGCTTTTGAATATTACGATGATGATTCTCGTAAAATTTATAATGGAGATACTATTTTATGGTATTTTGTTAAAGATGCTTTGCCAGAACAAATTGCGGCTTACTATCGACTTTTGGAAGAAAAAACTGCAATGACTAAAGAAATAATGTTGCCTTGCTTTAGTGAGAATCAAGGCACTCTGGCGAATGAGGCTTTTTATAATGAAGATGCTAAATATAAATACATTTCTCCCTATCTATTAAAGCATGCAGGTGTTAAACTACCTGCGGCACAGGGCAGTCGTGAACTAGACCGTGAATACTTTATTACCAACAGATTAAATTATTTAAATGGTAAATATAGTACTGAAAGTCATTAGGAAAAAGACTGTCTTGAGTATCGTATGACTTATCCTAAAAAGGTAGAAAATCCAACTGAGGAAGAGGATATTAAATTAAATAAGTCTTTAGAGGCTGTTCCACCTTCTGGTAAATTTGATCTTACTTCTGCACGCACCTGTTATGCGGGCGTTAAGGTTGGTGCTACATTTGCCAATAGAAAATTTAATGGTGAAGAGACTTTACCAATTGAATTAGACGTAACTTCTGCGGATGGCTCTGAAACCTACATTACTGGTATTAGTAATATCGCCGGAGTTGGTTCTTTGGCTGACAAATATCCTTATGGTTTTAACTTTAATGGATTGGCTGGAAGTCCTTTGCGTCAATTAATTTTAGGTAGTCATAATAAAGATTATTATAATCCCAATTTGGCTAATGATACTACCGCCTTTGACTTATCTATGTTAACCTACTTAGAAGAGTTTAATATGGAAAATTGTAGTACTTATACTAGAGGTTTGAACTTTGCTGCGAAAAATCCTGTATATGATGCATTCGGCAATTTAATTAGTGCCGCAACAACCGGCTGTAGTAATATTAAAATTATTAATTTATTAGGCAGTAATACCAGTTCAATTAATCTTCCTACGGGAGGCATTCTCGAAGAATTGCGACTACCAGATTCTATTCGCTCCTTAAAATTAGATTCTTTTGTTGAATTAAAAGATGATAAATTTACTTTAGGAAGTTTTAATTATGATACTGATGATTATGAAAATAATTTTGTAAAGTTATCTAATATTTATATTAAAAATACAAATATTGATTCCTATAATATATTTAAACAAAATTTAAATAGTTCTCAGTCTAACTTAGAAACTTATTATGTTGAAGGTTTTAATTGGGTATTAGATGAGGCTGATGATTTTGAAATTAATGATGGTAGTATTGTTGGTATTAAGATATTGGATAATTTGCAAAAATTGCGTCCAAGCTCTGGCTCTCATGCTTCTTCTTTAATTGGTACTTTAACAATTGATATTGCAGGCTATTCAGTTAATGAAGCAGACCTATCTGCCAAATATTTGAATGAAAATGTTTATCCCAATTTAACAATTAAATATGGTGATAAAACAGATGGAGCAATTAGATCCTTCTATATTAATTTCTATGATTAGAAAGATACTGAAACCGTTGGTAATATGAACCCAGAACTGTTTGAGGCTTATACCCCAGTCCTTTCTTTAGAAACTGACCAATATAGAAATTTAACAATCAGTCAGTTAATTGAAAATTCTGCAAAAGAATTGCCAACTCCAGTTAAAGATTCTACTGATGAAGATAATTATTTCTTTACTGGTAGATGGTGTGATTGGCGCACTAAAACAATGTATTATCAAAATTATGAATATGTACAAGTTCCAAATGATGCTGATTTCCCCGGCTGGGATGAAACTTATTATGCCTTTGATACTGTAACTCGAACCTATTATGAATATACTCAAACCATTTATCCTGAAGGTGATGTATATTTATATAAGAGAACTATTCCAGAAAACTCTTTCCTTAAAGTCGTTCCCGCAAATACTGATGGCATGATTTTAATTCCCGAGTTTGAAGCAGTGCAAAGAACTTATAAAATTGCTTTCTATATTAATGGCAATGAATATGTTCATATCATGCTACCATTTAACGCTTCTCTTGGAACTGAAACGGGAGGTAATATCTCTCTTAAATATATTTATTTGCCTGACTATAATAATGAGTTAGAAGAGAACGAACGTTTCACATTCAAAAAATGGATAAGTGAAGAGGATTATCGCAATGGTGTTGCAAATCCCGATCCAGTTGTTTTTGATGATATTACCATAACTGGTCCAATGAATTTCTATGCTTATATCGAAATAGAAGACGCAACCAAGGTTGCTTCTGACTATAATCTATTTACGATTGATAATAAAAATGCAACAGTTAATGGTGTTGTCGTCTCCGGCCAATATCGTATTTGTATTAATAATAGTGTGGGATTTGAGCAGATTATTGGCGGAAAAATTACTTTACCAAGTAAAGACGAGAATGGTAATATTATAAAAATTATTGACAATTTCTAGGGTATAAAAGCAAACAGTAATGTTGAAATCTATTTCTTAGAAGATGCTCAATATGAATCTATTGCAGATAAGGCCTTTAATGGTGCTGAAGTATAGGATGAAAAACTTTCTATTAAGAAAATTTATTTACCCAATACTATTAAAACAATTGGTACTTATGCATTTGCTGGAACTTCAATTGAAGACATGGCTTTGCCAAATGGCACTACTACAATTGGTAGTTACGCTTTTGCTAATTCTTCAATTGAAAATATTGCCTTGCCCGATAGTATTACTACAATCGACGATCGAGCCTTCAATGGTGCAAAACAATTAAAATTAACAACATTACCAGCAAATCTAACTTCTCTTGGCATTGGTTCTTTTGCTTCTTGTTCTAATATTACAATTGCAGATTTGCCCTCTGGAATTACAAAAATTCCTCTCCAGTGCTTTGCCCTATGTCCAAATCTAAAGATTACTCAATTAGGCGGACCTAATTTTACGGCACTAGAGATTGATAGTTAGGCTTTTTTAAGTTCTGCAACAGGACAAGATATTACGACTTTAACGATTTTGTCTCCAACTACATTTATTCATAACAGTGCGACTCCCCCATTTGGAAGCGCCTATACGAAATTGTAGAGTTTAAGTGTTTATGACACATTTGGATACGCTGATGAGGCCAACCTGTTTGAAGATTTGTTTGGTCGATCCATGCCAGAGAATTTTACTATTAGCAGTCCTTTTGATGAATGAATGGAGGAAAATAATTATGACAACTAAAAAAATGTATAGATATCTTGGTCGAAATGGTATCATCACTTCCTCGATTCTTTTAGAAAATATAGAACCAATCATTATGTATGAGTTAAGACCCGCTCATGGAAAAGTCCTCACCAATGGTACTGTATTCTTGAGAGTTAAATTAGTCTTTGCTGATGAGTTAGAAGATTGGTACGAAGTTGATGATCCCAATTCTAATTAATAATTATGGGGGAGATTATATCTCCCCCAACTCTTTAAAGAAAGGATGGAATTGACAGTGATTATTAAAATTGATAAAAACACTGATGGTACATATGCTCCTCTGTGGGCAGAAGCCTATCAAACTTTAGCAGTTTATGATGAAGTCTCTGGTACTTGGGATGAAAGTTTAATTCATGCAGATTGTCGTCATGAAGATAAAAGTTTCCACAGTATGGAAGAATACTTTGCTCATATTGGACATTTAAGAGAAAAAAATTTAAAGTTCTTAATGCTTCCCATTGACGAGCCTGATTTTGTTATTAATGCTAATACTAGAACTATTACTCCTCAAAAAATTGTAATCTTAGAGAAGGACCATATGGCTGAAATGATTATGTTCACCATTGATAGATATTTTGATTACAAAGATCTGAATGAGGCTACTATTTATGTGCAATGGACTTTGCCGAACGGCGAAACTGGCGCCGCACCTATTGAAGTAAAAGACATCGAAACCACTCCTGGTAAGATTCGTTTTGGTTGGCCTTTAGATGATAGTATTACTTCTATTCCTGGCACCGTACAATACTCCGTGCGCTTCTGGAATAAAGATGGTGAAGACACCGAAAAGCAGATTGTAACCTATAGTTTAAATACCCTATCTTCTAATTTAACTATTACTAAAGCTCTACAGCCTGAAATTAATGATTTGAATAAAGTTATTAATCCTAATAAGTTCTTTGAAAAGGCTGTTAGAAATAGTCAGTATTCTGGCGATGGCACTCCACTACCTTTAGGTCCTGTATTCTATAAGCCTGCTACTGATTTAGAATCTGTTTATAATTTAACTGCAGCAAATAGTATAGTATTGAAAGCAGAGGCTATGACTAGTGACGCTGGTGAGTTATCTTATTCTTGGTACTTCGCTCCTGCGACCGCAAACGAAGAACTAAATCTTGAAGCGGGTAAAGAATATTTACTAGATGATACTAAGGATGCTGAAGGTAATGTTATTGAGGGTATCGGTAGTAAATTAAATTGTGAAATTGATTATTTTGATTATGAGCCAGTGGATGCAAGTGTTTATGAATTAACCACTTTACCTGGAAATGTAAAATATTATGTTGAGGGCAAGTAGGGCAGTCATATTGCCTATGCTTCTATTAAGCCCCCCGCACTTGATGAAAGCGGTCAGCCCACTACGGTGCTATACAGAAGATATACTACTTACACTATTAATAGTAGCGATAATCAGATTGTGGGTCAATATCATGTTAAAGCCACTAATACTCTTGGTAAAAACACTACTGAACCCAAATCCAGTAGTGCCGCAACCATTCCCGGTCCTTCTGATATAGTATTTACTACTAAATTGGCTAACAGTGCTATTTTAACTAAGGCCGCTGACGCGCCAGAAGGTACTACTGAAACTGCATCTTTGGCTGTTGAACTGGCTCCTGATACTAATGGCACTCCAACTATTGCATATGAGTGGTTAAAAAATATTGAAGATAAAGATAATGCAGAAAAGTGGTTGCCATTAGAGCATAATGATAAAACTTTATCTGTTTCCATTCCTGGCTGGTATAAAGTACAAGTGACCGCAACTCTAAATCGCGCAGTGGTTGAAAGTGAAAGTGAAAATGTATGTTTTGTAACTTTCTCTCCTGCTGAACCCACTATGACATTTGGCGATTATGGTACTGATGCAAACCCAGATGATGGCGATGATTATGTCACTTTAAATAAGAGCGTAGGATAGGAGGTAACTTTACCTGTAGAGGCAACAGTTGCCATTGATCCTGACTATAGTGAAACTTATTCTGATAAACTTTTCTCTGAAAAAATTAATTATCAATGGTATATGCAAGATTTACTATCTTAGACTCAAAAAGAAGTAAAATTAGATGATACCAATGCTATTGTTGTTAGTGGTACTCAGAGTAATCAGTTAATCATTAAGCCCATTAAAGCTGGTCTTTACAACTTTAGATGTGAAGCAGTAAATGAGCTAAATGGTCAAGTAAGTAACCCAGTTAGCAAAACATTTTATATTTCTGTAACTTGATTGATTATATAGAAAGAGGAGGAATAAAAATATGTCTGTAATTCCAGAACAAGAATTTCTTGCTCAATTATATGTAATTCAAAGTAAAAATCCTCCTTCCTTCGTATTATTCCCAGAGAGTAAAACAATCTACAATGTAGATTTAGAAAGTAGAAAAATTGAAGCGCCCGAATTTTTGAGTGTTGAAAAAGACCATAACGCTGAAACTATTTATTTTAGAGTAAATAGATTCCATCATTATATAGATTTATCTCAAACTACCTGTATAATTCAATATATTACACAGGATAAGAAACCTCATGTTTATCATGTTCCTTTCTATGATGTAGTAACTGAGGTGGCAGATAAAACAATGCTATTTCCTTGGCAAATTGATGCTGAGGTTACTTCTGCAGGAAACGGTCCAATTCAATTTTCTATTCGCTTCTATATTATAGAACAAAACGAAGATCAAACTCGTTATTCTTTGGTATATAATTTAAATACTTTACTAGCAACTAGTAGAGTTGAAAGTGGAATGGAAGTTACTGAGTTGTCAAGTGATTTTGACATTGAAGTAAAACCTTATGAAGAACTGTCAGCAAGAATTGATCAACTCGAAAAACGTGATGGTGTTTATTGGATAATGCCCGATGAACTCTATGCGAATTTATAATTGAATTCAGTCTCCGGATAAGTATATGCTTATCCGGAGATTTTTTTTTATTTGGTCGAGAATTAAACATTTATTTATTTAAAAAGTTATAATATATAAGAGAAACCTGCAAAATAAAATAAAATGGAGGAATTGGTTTATGGAATGGTTACCACTTTTATATCAAATTCTTGAAGTTTGCATCATCCCTCTCTTGGGTATTCTAACTGCTTATGTTGTAAAGTATATCAACATGAAAAGTGAAGAGTTTCAAGTTAAAGTAGAAAACGACACCGCTGATAAGTACATTGCTATGTTGGCTGATACTATCACCGCTTGTGTTATCGCTACTAATCAAACTTATGTTGAAGCCTTGAAGAAGGATAATGCTTTTACCGCAGAGGCTCAGAAGCATGCATTTGAAATGACTTTTGATGCTATTATGAGCGTATTGACTGATGAGGCCAAGGAATATTTGACAGCTATCTATGGAGATTTGACTGCTTATATTACCACTAAAATTGAGGCCGAGGTTCAGTTGAATAAGTGAGTGCGGCAATACCTGAAAAACATCTAAAAAGGTGTTTTTCAGGTATTTTTTTTTACCTTTTTAGG
>JAEIGA010013112.1_pt1 | contig 12612 bp, 9 predicted proteins | sample 9270691 | NCBI WGS metagenome assembly JAEIGA01 (sample SAMN17057246, study PRJNA624740) | gut metagenome | biome: biome; isolation source: fecal sample | host: Bos grunniens | place: China: Xizang | collected 2019 | reverse complement strand
TCTTACCACTTCCTGTGGCTAGCCACAAGTTGTCGGCTGTAGCATCGTAGATGAATCGGCACGATGAGTATTCTGTAAATTTTACTTCGCCGAAAGTCAGCGTGTAAGTTCCCATTTCCGTTCCATCGTAGCGGTCTATGCCATTGTCGGTGAGGAACCACATGAAACCTCCACTTGCCTGCTGTACGGCATAGACATTGCGCGAACTAAGTCCATTCTCTAGTCTTACATATTTGTAAATCTGTCCAGAGACTATAGTTGCCGATAGGCATATTACCAGAACAGATATGAGGGTGCGTAGACGTTTCATAAAATCCTTATTGGTTACAGATGAAAAAAACTGTCATTCTGAACATAGTAGAAATTGCAATGAGAAACCTCTTCACTTCGTTCAGAATGACAGAAAGCATTCGATTGAAATTATGTGTGTGAGTAATCTAACCTAGACTTATAGGCTATCGCCGAAGTCTTCACGGAACTTCTCCATCAAGCGGTTGGGCCAGTTGCTTGTGGGCTCCAATCCACCCATGAAGAAGCGCAGTACATTGGGCTCATACACGAAGCGCAAGCCACCGATGAGGTGACGGTTGTCATAAAGCCAGTGCATACGGTCGATTACATAGTTAATCTGCGACAGTGTGAATACACGGCGAGGTACAGCCAAGCGGAGCAACTCTACATCAGCAGGTATTTCTTTGCCATTTTCGTCGCGTGTGCTAGATACCGTACCACGTTCCATACCACGTACACCTGAGATGAGGTAGAAGGCTGCTGCCAATGCACCGGCAGGGTATTGGTCTTGAGGAATATGACTACAGAACTCCATTGCATTGACGTGAGCACCCAATACACCCGGAGGTGTCACCATGGGTACACCGCGCTTCTCAAGTTCGGTTACCAAGTATTTGATGAATTCGGGGCTTTGGCTGATAGCTGTTTCGTCGAGTGTCTCATACATACCTACGGTCATGGCCTCGATTTCGCGTACAGAGATACCACCATAGGTCAAGAATCCCTCAAACAAGGGAATCAGTGCCTCCATCTTGTTGTATAACTCGCGCTGGTTGGTACAGATACCACCACCACGTGATGAGGTGAGTTTACGGGCAGAGAAGTATACGATATCGGCTAGCCCTGTCATCATCTTCAGAATCTCACCCAGTGAGTTCTCTTTCCACTTATCCTCACGTTGCTTGATGAGATATGCGTTTTCGCCCAAAAGTGAAGCGTCGAGCACGAGCATGATGCCATACTTGTCAGCAATGCGGCGCACGTCCATGAGGTTAGCCATAGAGAAGGGTTGTCCACCGATGAGGTTGGTCGATGCCTCCATGCGGATGTAGGGGATATTCTCCTTGCCCTCGGCGAGGATCAGTTCCTCCAGCTTCTCTATGTTCATGTTGCCCTTGAAGGGATAGTCGCTCTTGAGCTCCATGGCACGGTCGTAGTAGAGCTCGGCTACACGAGCACCCATCTCTTGCACATGGGCGAGGGTAGTGGTGAAGTGGTAGTTCATAGGTACCACGTTGCCCTTCTTGATGAAGGCTTTAGCTAAGATGTTCTCGCAGGCACGTCCTTGGTGGGCGGGCAGCAAGTACTTCTTGCCCATCACATCCTCCACAGCCTTCTGCAGACGGATAAACGATTGTGAGCCAGCATAAGCATCATCGGCATGCATCATGGCAGCTACCTGATTGTCACTCATGGCATTTACACCACTATCTGTGAGCATATCGAGATATACGTCGAGTGTACTCAGACGGAATGTGTTGAAACCTCCCTCCTTCAACGCCTCCATACGGCGTTCAATGGGTACTAGATGTAATTTCTGCACCACGCGCACTTTGTGCAATTCGAGTGGCTGCTCGCCACCCTTGTAAAATTTTACCTTATTCATAAACGTATCCTATTTTATGTTTTATTCTTAAAAACGCCCAAAAGTACTACATATATTTTAAAAACAAGTAAATTGTGTGTGTTTTTTCTATTAACAATAAGAATGTAGGAAAGGTTCATAGTAAAATGTGCATTTTATTATATATTTTAGCATTGTAAGATATCTTGAGTTGAGCCTGTATTAATGAGAAACTTTTCTTATTAAGATTATATAGTTGTGTTACTATACGCCAGAAGTGTTACCCTTTTCACATTGTCTTATGCTCTTTGTGGAAAACATGTGGAAAACTTCATTGGTAAATGTTTTTGTTTGCTTGTCTTTTTATATACTTTTGCATCCCAATAAAAAAATACACGATATGGCAACAACACGACAGCCGCGGACGACAACAACCAAACGTACCGCTATAAAGCAGACCGATGATTACGGACATCTGCAACCCCAAGCAACCGAATTGGAGGAGGCGGTATTGGGGGCACTATTGATAGAGAAGGATGCATATTCGCTCGTGAGTGAGATCTTGAAGCCTGAGTCATTCTACGAACATCGACACCAGCTCATCTATAAGGCTGTGCAGACACTGGCTATACAACAGAAGCCAGTGGATATTCTCACCGTAGCAGAGCAGTTGCGCTCGACTGCGGATCTTGATGAGGTGGGTGGACCGGTTTACATCACTCAGTTGGCGGGCAAGGTGAACTCATCGGCGCATATCGAATATCATGCACGTATTATTGCACAGAAATTTCTCGCACGTGAGCTAATCACTTTCACTAGCGATATACAGACCAAGGCATTTGATGCAACCAATGATGTGGAAGATTTGATGCAAGAGGCCGAGGGTAAGCTCTTTACTATATCGCAGCAGAATATGAAGAAGGACTATACGCAGATTAATCCCGTAATCAAGCAGGCTTATGATCAACTAAAGATTGCAGCTTCACGTGATTCGGGGTTGAGCGGATTGTCTACGGGATTCTATGCGCTGGATAAGATGACATCGGGTTGGCAGAAATCAGACCTTGTTATCATCGCTGCCCGTCCTGCCATGGGTAAGACGGCATTCGTGCTCTCTATGGCCAAGAATATTGCCGTGAATAATAGGGAACCAGTGGCTCTATTCTCTCTTGAAATGAGTAACGTACAGTTGGTAAACCGCTTGATTACCAATGTGTGCGAGATTTCGGGTGAGAAAATCAAGAGCGGACAGTTAGCGCCCTACGAGTGGGGACAGCTCGATAGTAACATTACGGCTCTCTTTGATGCTCCACTCTATGTGGATGATACACCATCGCTCTCCATCTTTGAGTTGCGTACCAAGGCACGTCGTCTAGTGCGTGAACATGGAGTGAAACTCATTATCATTGACTACTTGCAGTTGATGAATGCCTCTGGAGCATCGTTTGGAAGTCGACAGGAGGAGGTGAGTACGATCTCACGATCGCTCAAAGGATTGGCGAAGGAACTCGATATTCCCATCATTGCGCTTAGTCAGCTTAACCGTGGTGTAGAGAGTCGTGAGGGTATCGAAGGTAAGCGCCCACAGTTGAGCGACCTGCGTGAATCTGGTGCGATTGAGCAGGATGCCGATATTGTATGCTTCATCCATCGCCCCGAGTATTATAAGATATTCCAGGATGAGAAGGGTGAAGACCTGCGCGGATTGGCTGAGATTATCATAGCCAAGCATCGTAATGGTGCCGTGGGCGATGTGCGTCTGCGATTTGTGGGTAACTATGCGCGATTCCAAAATATCGAGGACGAGAGTTTGGCACCATTGCCTGAAGATGCAGTTCTGGGATCGAAGATGAACCGACGTCCTGCTGCAGCCAATGACGAATATATCGGTATGCCGCCTGTACCACCACCTGCTAATCCATTCCCTATGGGGGGGATGCCGCAGGGAGATATGCCATTCTAAATAACCTGAAATGCAATAAAATCCAAGCAAACCGAATTTGTTTGGGTTTTATTTTGCAATTTTCTGAGCCTTGTATTAATTTTGCAAAAAAGTGTAAAATATTGATGCAACTATGCTGACCATAGATGAACGTGAACAGATAGTGTCGCTCTTGCGACATGAGGTAGTGCCTGCCATGGGATGTACTGAACCTGTAGCTGTGGCCTTGTGTGCAGCGCGCGCGGCTGAACTATTAGGCGAACTACCCGAGCGAGTAGAGGTGGAACTGAGCATGAATGTGCTGAAGAATGCTATGGGAGTGGGTATCCCTGGTACAGGAATGATAGGGCTGCCCATCGCTATCGCTTTAGGCATGATGGTAGGTAAGAGTTCTTATAGCCTCGAGGTTCTAAAAGATACTAACCCCGAAGCGGTAGAACGTGGCAAACGTTATATCGATGAGGGACGCATAGATATACGTCTCAAAGAGGATGCTCCTGATGGTCTGTATATAAAGGTACGCGCATATGCTGCAGAACGTTGCCAGACGGCCATCATTTGTGGTGAACATACACGATTTGTTGAGGAAGAAAGCGAGATGGCATGTGGAAGTGCCACTACAGAGGCGGAAGCAGCTACGGCACATGAGGTGAAGCTCAACATGCGCCGTATATATGATTTTGTGGCGGAGGCTCAATTGGATGAGATTGTCTTCATAGAGGAGTCAGGCCGAATGAATATGGCTGCGGCAGAGACTGCGCTTGCTGCATGCTATGGTCATAGGGTGGGCAATATGCTTACAGATGGAGATAACCAGACTATGGTTGGCAATGGAACGTTGACTCATGTCATGGGATACACGTGTGCGGCATGTGACGCTCGTATGTCGGGTGCTACGATATCTGTAATGTCAAACTCGGGTAGTGGTAATCAAGGTATAGCAGCGACTGTCCCTGTTGCTGTATATGCCCGTGATCATAAGGTGAATCATGAAACCTACGTGAGAGCGTTGGCGCTGAGCAATTTGACAGCGATATACATCAAGCAGAGTTTGGGCCGATTGTCGGCTTTGTGTGGGTGCATTGTGGCATCCACAGGAGCTAGTTGTGCTATCACCTATATGATGGGTGGATCGTATGAGCAGATATGCTTTGCTGTGAAGAATATGATTGCTAACTTGACGGGGATGATATGTGATGGGGCTAAGCCCAGTTGCTCACTGAAGCTGTCTAGTGGAGTTGGAACAGCAATGTTATCAGCCATGCTGGCTATGCGGAACTGTGCGGTGAGTGAACTAGAAGGTATCATTGATAAGGATGTAGACCAGAGCATACAAAACCTCACCAGTATAGGACGCCAAGCCATGCAGGAGACCAACAAGATGGTGGTTGATATCATGATAGGAAAGAAAAACTGAACAGAACCTCAACCATTTTTGTTGGGGAAGATGGTAGGGCGATGAAGCTCTTGTGTAAATGCAAAAAAAATCTTAACGGAAAAATCAAGACACTCTTATGGTTAGGGAAAAAACAGTAGAAAAAGTAATCAAGGGCTTTATAGCCAAAGGACTGATGCTGGATGCTGATACTATCACGAGAGAGACAAACCTTGTGAATGATCTCAATGCAGACTCTATGGATATTGTTAATGTTGTGACTGCCATAGAAGCGAAATATAAGATAACCTTTCCCGACGATTCTTTACTGAAGTATGATGGCTATACGGTACAGTTCCTTATCGAAGGTGTGATGAAGGCTCTGAAAGAAAAGCATCATAGTGAAGTTACTCCAGAGTAAGTATTTGTGATAATATAGGTGTGACTTTAAGTCAACGACCTAAAGGTTAGGGGCAGAAGCTCAGAATCTTTAGGTCGTTGTCTGTAAAGGACTGATGTGGAAAAGTAAATAGGAGAGTGTGTCAGGTAGTTTTGACACACTCTCCTGTGTTTATTAAGAAAATAGGTTGACTTAGCCTTCTTGCTCCTCTAGCGCACGGATTTTCTTCAGTACGAGGTCGGCATCTGCTTTCAGCTTTTCCATCTTGCGCTTCATTTCAGCTAAGAGGCTATTGCCGCTTTTGCTTGATGAAGAAAGGAAACCGAGATTGTTCTCGTATGTCTTAATCTCGTTGCACATATTGTCGTAAGTACGCAATAGTCTCTCACGTTCGCGACCCACGTTCATGCCCTCTTTAATGTTGCTTTTGAACTGCGCAACTTTCTTTACGGTTTCTTTGGCGCGGAAGGTGTCGAACAAACGGTCGATGAGCTCCTTGTATTGTTTGTATATCTTGTCTTTGTCGCGGAAGGGTACATGACCAATGCTATTCCATTCGCGGATGAGTTCATGCATTTTGGCAGCATCCTCTTCGGTAGCTTGAGATGGGTCAATAGCACTCAATGCTGCTATCACCTCTTTCTTCTTGGCTAGATTCTGGTGTTCCTCACTGCGTTGTGCAGAACCTGCAATCTTACGAGCCTCGAAGAATGCGTCGCAAGCGGTGATGAAGCGCTTCCATACGATATCAGAGTGCTTCTTGGCTACAGGACCTATTGCTTTCCACTCACGTTGTAGTGCTGAAAGTTTATCAGCTGTAGCTTTCCAATCAGTGTTGTCTTTGAGGGCTTCAGCTTGTTCGCACAAAGCGATTTTCTTTTCCAAATTAACAGAGAGGTTATCTCTCATGTTTTTGAAGAAGTCTGCTTTTTTAGTAAAGAAGTTATCACATGCTGCACGGAAACGTTCAAAAATCTTGTTGTTCATCTTCTGTGGAGCATAGCCGATGGTTTTCCACTGCTCTTGTAGGGCGATAATCTCTTGAGTCTTCTCGTTCCATGAGGCGTAGCTGTCGAGTTTATCGTATTCGATGCTCTCTATAACTTCACAGATAGCAGTTTTCTTCTCCAAATTTTCGTTCTCTGCCTTTTTGAGTTGTTCGAAATGGTCTTGATGGCGCTTGTTGATGATGGTTGACGCGTTTTTGAATCGTGTCCATACCTCTTCACGCAACTCTTTGGCAACAGGACCTATTTCTCTGTATTCTTGATGCAGTTTCTGTAATTGGTGGAACGCTGAAACAACATCAGCCTCTTCGGTCAAGCGTTCTGCTGTTTCGCAGAGGCGTGTCTTGGCTTCGAGGTTTTTTTTGAAGTCATATTCGCGGAATTCGATACTGAGTTTCAAGATGTCATAGAAGTGCTCGGTAAGCTGCTGATAGCGTTTCCACAAATCGGTTTGTTTGCTTACGGGTACTTCACCAATGCCTTTCCACTCTTGTTGCAGTACCTTAAAGTCATTGTATGATGCTTGCTCCTTATCGGCATTCTCAATCATGGTTTGCAGACGCTCCAGAAGGATCTCTTTACTTGCATAGTTCTCTTCGGCTTGGCGCTCTTTTTCACGTTGGTATTCGGTGCGCTTCTCCTTGATGATACTCATGACTGCTTTATATGCCTCTTCTTCAGAGGTGTCTGCCTTGAAGTCCTGAGGGGCTCCTCCTGCTTCTAGATGTGCCTCACGTGCACTATCTACATTGGCACGATGCAACTTATAGAATGTTTGTTTCAATTGGTCAAGCTCCTCTTTTGATGCGTTGAGTGGATCTTCTGCAAGTTCTTTAAGCCGTGCTACAACGTCAGCGCAAGTTCGTTTTGCTTCGATTGCAGGTTCTTCGGCAACGGGTGATATTGCTACTTGGTCTTGCACCAAGATGTCCTCTAGTTGTGTAGGCTCTTGCAGTGATGCATTAGCCGTGGGTTCAAACGTGTCCGTCATTATCTATTTATTTATAGGGTTATACGTGGTATTCATTTATACAAACTACAAATGAACTAAAAAATGTTTATATAAACTAATTTTTAGATGTTTTTTTCTCTATTAGTCCGAAAAACCAGTGTTTCCTTCTTTGGACTAGGGTATATAGCGTTCTCCTACAACCAGTTTGTCTCCTGTAAGGTCAATCTTGAATAGGTGTGGTATACGTATGTAGTGACCTACATCGCGATGGCTGTGTACTGACATGAGCCATTGGCCGTTTAGATCTTGGAAGAGCATACCATGACCAAAGTTTGGTGGTGTGATGGGATCGGGCTCCTGTACCCAGGGGCCATCAAGAGTTCCGCTTTCAGAATAGGCTACACCTTGGGTGTAAACGTTGTATATCCAGCTTGTCCATATCATCCCGAGACGTCCAGTTTCTGTACGGAAGAGCCATGGGCCATCGGTTACACGATTGGGTACATCTTTACCTTCTATCTTCTCTCGGCTCCATGGTGAATCGCTAGCACGGAAAAGAACTTTACCTTTTCCTATAGAACCACTGAGGTCTGGCTTCAATTCAATCTTCTCCATCGTTCCATTGAGGTTCTGTAGCCATTCACCGCAATATACCATGTAGGGCTTTCCGTCGGTATCTACCCAAAAGGTACCATCAAGTGTGGGCATGTGGTCGGGGAGATATGTGGCATCTGCCATGGGGCGATAGGGACCTTCAGGCTTATCGCTAACTAGTACGTGGCTAGCGCGGCGTGGTATCACATTGCCTGCTACGGTGTCAATTTTGATAGCATTGTTGGTGAAGGTCGCAAAGTAATAGTACTTGTCATTATATTGGTGCAACTCAGCCGCCCATATCTGAGGACGAGGTCCCATCCATGAGTTGCTGTCTGTCATGGCTACGTGGTAGGGACCTTCCCAACGGGATAAATCTCGACTTTTCCACAGACGTCCACCTGTGCCAGTCATGTAGTACATATTTGTAGCCTTATCAGCAAGTATACATGGGTCGCTCAGACGGATAGAATCTAATGGGATGTCTATGCGAAAATTGCGTGCACGTTGTATGGTTTGTTCTATAGCGCTTGCTGGCTGCTCTTTCTTGTTGTGAGCACAGGCTCCGAATACCAATGCTGCAGCTAGAATATAGATGGGTGATTTCATTGTATTGTTGTTTTAGAGAGATTACTTAATTAGAATTTTACAATCTTTGTGGATTTGTCTGTCATTATTATCTCAACGCTGCTGAGATCATCGGCAACCTTAACTTCCTTAACAGGGCAGAGCTCTTTCTTGCTGAAAGGCTGTTCCCCTTTTTTCCAAAGGTGTAAGGTTACTACGATATGCTCGCCGTTTACTGCTTTTTCGCTCATAATGAGGCTACACATGTTGCTTACGGGGTGCAGGCCTACAGGGTAGTGTACGCTAGTCTTGTCCCAACCATAGAGAGGTACTGTAGCAAGTTTGTATTCGCCATTACCAATGATTGTTGCTTCGGGTACTTGCTTTGATTTCTCTATGCTGAATGTCTTACCCTCTACTTTAGGTAAGGTGTAGTGTCCCAAACGGATTGTTGTAGCGCTAGGTACTGATACTCGGTCGATGCGCAGTACACCATTGGGCAAAGGTATGTCGGCAAGATTATATTGAATATCACGATTGGTCTCCAATACCGCGTCGCGGCGATAGATACCCTCCTCGAAGCTCTTGAAGGTGTAGAGGCGCAGTACTTCCCATTGATTCTTTCCATTCAGTGTCGCATAGTTCATGGAAACTTCACCGTTCTTGCCATCGGCCATCCAGGGAAACTCGGTGTGGTAGGCTAACTTGTTGTAATTCTCTGAGCTACGGAACTTTTGCCAATCGTTGGCAACTGTCTCATGACACCATGAGCGCATCTCGGCACCGCCCACATTGGGGTAGTCAGTAATCATCAGATTAGTGGCGGGCTGCAACTTATTATATACATGATTTTTCTTCAGTTCCTTCTCCCAAGGTCCATTATTCTCCTTGGCTGTCCAGAAAGGGTTGTCCTCAGGTAAGAGAAGAGCAAGGAAAGCTTTTCCACACCAGTATACGCTACCTCGGCAGCTGTAAATTTGTACAGCGGGCTCGTATGCTCCGTAGAATCCGAGGGTTGGAACATTGTCTTCAAGGAAGTTGGGATTTTGTACAAATTGAAGCAATGTAGATGAGGCTATGCGACGCATCCAACCATAGTTGATATTAGCATCTGTCTGATATCCAAGCAAGGCGAGAGGAACTACAGCGCCGAAACGATAAGGTATACTGCGTCCCCACATATTCATGCGGCCATCGGCGTTGAACATGTATGGATAATTGTTTACAAGATCAAGTTGATTCTTCATGAACTGTGCTGCATATTCGGGATAGAAATGACCGTACATCTGTGCCCATATGGGACCATACATTTGGAACGCCCACATGCTGTAATAGTCGTAGGCAGGTGCATCATTGTACCAACCTTCACCACGGTAGAGAGCTAAGAGTTTCTTGAGGCAATCCTCCATACGCCAATCGTTAACTTCATAACCTTGCTCCTTGAAGAAGCTGATGACGAATACGTTGAAGAACATCCAGTTGCTGCCGATAGTGGGACCGTTACCATAGCTTAACATGGTAGCAGCCAACTCATCTTTTTGTGCTTGCGTGAGTGGATCCCACAAAACATTCTTTGCTGTTGAGAGTGATATAGCTAGTGCACCAAACTCAACCAATATCTGACTAGGACCACCATTATGAGCACGATGTTTGATGTAGCTAGGGCTCTCTGGATTGATGAGGTTGAGCAATTGATGGCGGTAGTAGTCTGCTACCTTGATTCCGTTAAGTGTGAGGTCTGGGTTCTCTTTTAAAAGGGGGGCAGCTACAAACAATGTGCGGCAGAAACCCTCAAGCTTGGCTGTAGGTACTTGACCAGGGTTGTTCGGATAGGTCTTGTCGAATTGTTTGGGAAAATACATCGGGTCGTCAATATCGCGAATGTAGGTGAATGCTCCATCTAATAACCATTCTGCCACGTCAATCCATCCTTGGCGGTCAAGGCCTGTGAGAGGACTTACCTTGTAGTTGGGGGTGGGAATACTAAATGTCTGTTCGATACTGTGCGTAGGCGTAGCTACCTGGGCATTAACCCATGTTGAGAATAGCAACATTAGGCTAAGGGAAAATACTTTCCGTGCGTACTTTTTCATAATCATGATATTGTATATATTGGTATTTGAGCCAAAGGTACGAAAAAAATATGAATATCTATTAGATGCGGTCTGATTTTTATTAGTAAATACCTATTTTCTTGGCTTGGCTAGATTGGGCTTTTTATAGATTCTTTGTCAGGCATGTTGGTAGTAACATAAAAAAGCATTCTTTAACATGGAGAATAGTAACAGCTTTGTTTATTTCGGATAAAATCTATACCTTTGCATTTTATTATAACATATATTATATAAAAGATATGAAGAAGACATTTATTCTGTGTTTGTTGTCTATTGTTTGCTTTAATGCATCGGCTCAAGACAAAGCTGTGAAGGCTGAGATTTACGGATTTGTCCGCAACTATTTTACTTATGACTCGCGTAGTTGTGTACAGTCCAATGAGGGCTTGTTCAATATGTTGCCCAACGACATCAAGCCTGGTACCAATGGTGAGGATCTCAATGCCATCCCCTCGGTACGCTTCCTCTCGATGACCACCCGCTTCGGCTTGAATGTTACAGGTCCTGAGATTTGGGGAGCCAAGTCGACTGCTAAGATTGAGTCGGATTTCTGCGGAGCCTCTTCTGGTACTGCCTTCAACCTACGCATTCGTCAGGCCTATACCAAGCTAGCATGGGAGCATAGTGACCTCCTTGTAGGTCAAGCATGGCACCCCATGGCGGGCGACCTCATGCCCGAGGTGTTCAGCCTTGCTACAGGTGCTCCGTTCAATCCCTTTAATCGCTCACCGCAAGTGCGCTACAACTACACTCCTGTGAAGGGACTTTCGTTCACTGCAGCTGCGCTTTACCAATATCAGTACGGCTCAGTAGGTCTTGATGGCAAGACATCAAACACCTACTCACGTTACGCTCTCGTGCCTGAACTCTTTGTGGGCGTTACAGCCAAGGGTAAGCACCTCACTGGTATGCTCGGTGCAAATGCTTCTACTATTGCTCCGCGTGTGACGGCTAATGACATGTTGGTTGATGAGCGATTGGTTAGTTATTCATTTATGGCATCAGGCTCGCTCAAGGTTGACGACCTCTCAGTACGTGCCAAGGCGGTATATGGTCAAAATACCTCTCACATGCAACAGCCCACAGGTTTCGGTATCGTAGAGACCTTTGACAATGGAGTGAACAACTATGAGAATATGCAGCTTGGCTCTGCATGGATTACCATGATGTATGGCAAGAAGTTGCGCTATGGTTTCTTTGCCGGTTGGATGAAGAACTATGGTTCGGCCGGTGAGGATTTTACAAGTCTTGTAGTGCGCAATAATACAGGATTGGATCAAGCCTACCGTTTCTCACCCATCGTGACCTATAAGGTAGAGAATATGCAGATAGGTCTCGAGTATGAGCACACTGCTGCTGCTTATGGAGAGTACAATCTGAATATGAATGAATATCCTAAGAAGTATACCGATGGTACCGTTACTGACACCCAGTGGGTGGCCAACAACCGCATCTGTGTAATGGTGAAATATGATTTCTAACAGTCAACAGTCAACAGACAAGGTTTGTGCCAGCGAGCGAGAGTCAAGCCCACTTGAACTCTTACAGCGAGCGCAGCCAAAGCTCAAAGACGGAGTCTTTAACAGCCAACAGCCGGGATTTGATAACTTTCAACTCTCAACTTTCAACTCTCAACTCGTTGAGTGTGTCCCCAACTTCAGCGAGGGACGCAATATCGAAACCATCAACGCCATCGCCGATGCCATACGCTCGGTCGATGGCGTTCGGGTTTTACACATCGATCGTGGTGAGGCGGCCAACCGTACGGTGATTACCTTTGTTGGATCGGCGCAGGATGTGGTAGAG
>JAEIGA010013111.1_pt1 | contig 12612 bp, 7 predicted proteins | sample 9270691 | NCBI WGS metagenome assembly JAEIGA01 (sample SAMN17057246, study PRJNA624740) | gut metagenome | biome: biome; isolation source: fecal sample | host: Bos grunniens | place: China: Xizang | collected 2019 | reverse complement strand
CATTTTTATAAGAAACAGAAATCATTTCTTTAAATTCAGCACTTGTAAGTTCGAGAGTTTTGCAGATCTCTGTGAATTTTTCAATACCGTTGGAGTCGATCCAGGATTTCTGGAAAGTTTCATCAAGAGCAGCTTTCTGATCATCCGTTAAAGAGAGACCGTATTCTTCGAATTTACGTTCTGTTATGAGGTGCTGAATATAGCTTGATTTTGTTTCTTTCATTATATAATCGTACAGTTTAACACCGCTGGAGTCAGCCTGTTCTGTAAGAGCGGAAGTAAAATCTGTAACACCGTAATAAGAAAGATTAGACTGATAATTGTCTCTTGTGTAGTATGCATAGAATGCATATGGACCTACCGGTAATTTTTCATTGTCTATTGTGGCAATATATGATACATTGCTGCATGAGGTAAGCAAAGCAAATATCATGGACAATACCACAATAAAAGATACTGTTTTAATTCTTTTCATTTGTTCCTCCGAGTTTATCTATATATATTTTGTTAATTATATCATAAAAAATCAATTTAGTCTATAGAAAAATATAAAAAATTAAAATAAATTTTCAACTCTGCCGCAATCAAAGATTATCTATAAATATTTCTATATCTTTCATGTAGTCTGATGATTTTAATGTGAAGTAAGGCTTGGTACCTGCACTGAATAAAAGTTTGCCTTTGAATTTTGCAGTCATATCCGGTATTTTTTCAAGCGGAAGCTGTTCTGCAAAAAAGAAAAGTAAACGTCCGTCAGCTTCTTTAATTTCTGAAACACCTTTTTCAGCAGCTTTTGCTCTCAACTTAGCAACATCAAGAAGTTGGATTACCTGTTTAGGCGGATCACCGAATCTGTCGATCAGTTCGTCGAGAACGTCAGAATAATCTTCATCGTTCAAAACACAGGAAATCATTTTGTATACTTCAATTCTCGATTCGCCATTTGCTATATATGAATCAGGAATGTATGCATCTATTTTCACATCGATCGAACATTCTCTGCTGACAGGCTTTTCACCTTTCTCCTCGGCAACAGCGTCTTCAAGAAGTTTCATATACATATCAAAACCAACTGTTACAAGATGACCGGACTGCTCCGCACCGAGAATATCACCTGCACCTCTTATTTCAAGATCTCGCATTGCAATTTTCAGACCTGAACCGAATTCGGTAAATTCACGGATAGTCATAAGGCGTTTGTATGCATCCGAAGAAAGGGTTTTTCCTTTTCTGAACATAAAATATGCATACGCTCTTCTGTCTGTACGCCCTACCCTTCCTCGTATCTGATGAAGTTGAGCAAGCCCCATTTTATCTGCATCTTCAATAATAAGAGTATTGCAGTTTGGAACATCCACACCGGTCTCTATTATTGTTGTACAAACAAGAACATCGATTTCTTTATTGGTGAGATCTTCCCAGATACGCGCAAGCTCTTCTTTTGACATTTTACCGTGTGCTACACGTATTCTTGCACCTGTTTTTTCTTCAAGCAAAGATGCGGTTTTGTAGATAGATTCAATTCTGTTGTGAAGATAAAAACATTGACCGCCTCTTGAAAGTTCACGCTTGATCGCATCTGAAATGATACCTAAATCATATTCCGATACATATGTCGTTACAGGAAAACGGTTATGCGGTGCTTCATTAAGCATTGAAATATCACGTATACCCGAAAGCGACATATTAAGAGTCCTGGGAATGGGTGTTGCAGATAAGGACAGAAAATCCGCATTTGGAGAAAGTTCTTTTAGATATTCTTTGTGTGCAACACCAAAACGCTGTTCTTCATCTATAACAACAAGACCGAGATCTTTAAACGATATATCCTTCTGTACAAGTCTGTGGGTTCCGATTATAACGTCTATCTGACCTTTTTTGAGTTTTGATATTATAGCATCCTGCTGTTTAGGGGTGCGGAAGCGTGAAAGTAACTCTATGTTGATCGGATAACCGTAAAAACGGCGTAAAATTGTGTTATAATGCTGAAGAGCAAGAATTGTAGTGGGTGCAAGGATAACTGCTTGTTTCGCATCCATTACACACTTAAAAACAGCCCTCATTGCAACTTCTGTTTTACCAAACCCTACATCGCCGCAAAGAAGTCGATCCATTGGATGATCTGACTCCATATCCTGTTTTATTTCGTTGATGCATCGCAGTTGATCTTCTGTTTCTTCAAATTCGAAGCATGCCTCAAAATCACGCTGCCATTCATTGTCCGGAGAGAATTGATATCCTTTGAGTTTAACTCTTTGTCCGTAAAGATCTATAAGTTTTTTTGCTAGATCCTGAACAGCTTTTTTAACTCTTTGCTTGGTTTTTTGCCAATCTGTTCCACCCAATCTGTTGAGTTTGACTTTGACTTCAGTTTCAGCACCAATATATTTTGATATTTGATCGAGACGGTCGCAAGGTATATACAGAACATCTGTTCCTGCATATTTAATTTTAATAAAATCCTTTACTGCACCCTGAGAGTCAACTTTATGAATTCCTTCATAAATACCGATGCCGTAATTTGAATGAACGACATAATCACCCGGATGTATGTCGGAGAAACTCTTGATTTTTTCTCCACGTTCATATCTTGCCTTCTGTTTTTTTGAAGTATCCGGCCTACGTACATTTTTATAAGAGTAAACAACCGTTTTTATATCCGGGGCATGATATCCGAATGATATTACACCGGGCATAACAATAAGATCTTTTTTTATACCAAATTCCTTCTTGATCTCATCTGCATGCCTGAAGTCGTTTGCTAAAATATAAACGCTGTTCCCTGAATTTAAATGATCCTCCACCTCGCCGCGTAAAGTGATCATAGATGAAACCGAGGTTGGATATAAACGAATATTGATTAATTTATCGATGGGAATATTCTGAACAGAGCAAGGCAGTGTTTCAAAAACAATGGGAGATGGTAGCGTTTGCTCGATTTCATCAAGTCCGATATAGTAATCCGATTTAAGAAATGCATAGCCTTCTTCGATTAGAGTTTTTATATCCTCACTTATTCTAAAACTAAATCCTTGAATTCTTTCTCTTACAGCTTGCCAATCAAAAATAAAAATCAGATCTTCGGAGGAAGCATAATTTAAAATATTTGCTTTCCTTCCGAATTTTGCAGGAAAATATCTGTCATGTGCAGGAATAATGCCTTGATTGAGCAAATCATAGTCTTTTTGCGTAAAACTATTATTTTTTATCGGTTCAAGTTCATGCTTTAAGCGTTCAACAAGAGAATCGGAACATTCCTGCGCAGGCGTAATGCGAACAGAATCCTTCATTTCTGTTCGTCTTTGAGTATTTATATCAAAGAGAGAAACACTGTCAACATCATCACCGAAAAACTCAAGTCTGTACGGAGTTTCCTCACTTGGAGGAAAAATGTCAACAATACCGCCTCTTACAGAGAACTGGCCCGGACCTTCTACCGTTGAAAAGAATTCATACCCCATTTTTATAAGTCTTTGAGGCAAATCGTCGAAATCAACAGTGTCTCCGCAAGTGAGCTCAAACTCCGTAAAATCATCGGGATGTATAACAAGAGAACACAGCGCATCCGCAGGAATAATAACAGAGGAAAAATCCTTTTTACGTATAGACGAAAGAGTTTCCAATCTTTTGTTTTCGTCAAAACGGGAAACACTATCGACATTTCGGAAATTATAGTCTTTTGCAGGAAAAAGCAGTGATTTTCCTGTTTCAGATTCCATTATCTCACGAACAATTCTCGCTGTTGCCTCATCAGGAACAATGATGAAAGCTTTTTTGTTAAGCTCTTCACACAGTAATGCGGAAAAATACGCTTTATGTGTATCAACACCAAATACCGCGACAGATTTTTTACCTGCCGCGGCATCATAAAGTTCGTGATAACCTTCAAGTTTTTTCAAAAAAGATATTGTACTGTTCAAGATTTCACCTTAATTGTATTTGGCCATTGCTTTATCTAAATTGTCAGAAACAAATAATTCAGCTATATCGTATATATCAGGGAATATTTTATCCAGTTCATCAAGTTCTTTATCGGAAAAATCACCAACGACCCAATCCTTAAGGTCCATCTTCGGATTTTCTCTATCAGAAACACCGATCTTAAGACGGGGAAAACGATCTGAACCAAATAATGTAATAATACTTCTCAACCCCCTGTGACCGCCGTCGCTGCCCTGGCGTCTTATTCTCAGTTTGTTTGACGGTAATGCAATATCGTCACATAAAACGAGAATATTTTCGGTAGGAACTTTATAAAATCCAGCCGCTGCCACAACAGCCTCTCCGGAAAGGTTCATATATGTCTGAGGTTTGAGAAATAAAACCTTTTTTCCGTTTATATTCGCCTCTCCGCAGAGTGATTTGAATTTCAATTTATTAATTTTTATGCCAAGTTTTTTCGTTATATAGTCTACGGCAAGCCAACCAACATTATGTCTTGTAAACTCATACTGTTTACCCGGATTGCCAAGACCTACGATTATATAGTCCATAAACAATTAGTCAAAGTATACGGTTTTACCGGTCTTATGAGAAGTGTAAATAGCTTCAAGAATTTCACTTACAACAAGAGCCTGTTCGGGAAGAACTGTAGGATCTTTATCGTTAACAACAGCATCGATCCACTGAGCCATGTCGAGGAGAGAAGGATCATCTCCGCTTACGCCTTCATAGAAGTCTACACCAGCGGTGTTCATATCGATCTTCTTAATATAAAGTTTAGAATATTCTTCGCCGTTTAAACGCATACCGTCAAAGAAGTCTGCACCTGCTTCTGTACCTGCGAGTGTGCAAGTAGCTTCTCTTGAATCAACAAGGTTGATTGCCCAGCTGGATTCGAGAATAATGGTAGCACCGTTTTTCATTTTAATAAAACCGAAAGCAGAGTCTTCAACTGTGTATTCTTCAGGATTCCAAGGACCCCATGCATTTGCACAGTTAGGACGTTTGCCGAGCTCGTAATGACAGTTACCGGTTACAGATTCAACTTCGTAGTTGTTCATCATCCAGAGAGTAAGGTCAAGAGCATGTGTACCGATATCGATAAGCGGACCGCCGCCCTGTTCTTCTTCATTCATAAATACGCCCCAGGTAGGAACTGCACGTCTTCTGATAGCATGTGCTTTACCGAAATAGATCTTACCGAGAACACCGTCATCGCAAAGTGTTTTAAGATGACGAATTTCTTTTCTCTGTCTGTTCTGATAACCGATAGTAAGTTTTTTACCTGTACGTTTTGCTGCTTCGAGCATTGCTCTTGCGTCTGCGGCAGTTTTAGCCATGGGTTTTTCACACATTACGTGTTTACCTGACTCGAGAGCCGCAATAGAAATAGGAGCATGGGATTTATTGGGGGTACAAACATGAACAACGTCGATGGTTTTATCTTCGAGAAGTTCATTGTAATCGACATAAACCTTCGCATCTTCTGTACCGTATTTTTTAGCAGCTTCTTCAGCTCTTTCAAGAACAATATCACAGAATGCTACCATTTCAACGTTTTTAAGTTTTGCGAGAGAAGGCATGTGTTTACCGTTTGCAATACCGCCGCAACCGATTATACCGATTCTGACTTTCTTATCCATAATTTTATCTCCTTAAGCAAATTATTTGCTGTTTTTTGCATTATATCAAATTTTTTAATGTTTGTCAATATTTAATAACAGTATTTTCTTATAAATATTAATGCTTGACATTAAATGCGAAATATGGTAAAATTAAAGAAAGCAGAATTTGATCAGTTCAAAGAGGTGTTAAGATTGAAAGTTCTGTTATACTTTGAAGGTATGGATAAAATATCAAGGTCAGGTATAAGCAAAGTTCTAAAATACCAACAGATGGCACTTGATGCCGTTGGTGTAGACTACACTCTTGACCCGGACGACGATTTTGATATACTCCATATAAATACTGTTTTTTTTAACAGTGAACCTATAATCTCAAAGGCAAGAAAAAACGGTGCTGCGATCGTTTATAATGCGCATTCTATAGAAGAGGATTTCAATAATCCGTCTTTTATTACAAATATGGTATCAAAAGTCTTCCAGGAAAGATTGAAGGGTTTATATCTAAAGGGTGACTGCATAATTGCTCCAACAATGTATTCACGAAATATTCTTCAAAATTACGGAATGCAGACACCTGTTGAAATCATACCTAATGCAGTCGATACAGATACTTTTGTTAATAATAATCAAAAAGCAGATAAGTTTAGAGCACTGTTAGGTCTAAATGAAAAAGATAAAATAGTTGTTTCAATCGGTCAAACAGTAAAAAAGAAAGGATTTCACGATTTTCTTGCGATAGCGAAGGCATTGCCTGAGTATAAATTTGTTTGGATACCCTCCGCGAAATCTTCTCTTTTCAGTCTTGAACTTCGAAATCTGACACTGCATGACTATCCTCCGAATGTTATACTGTCGGACTATGTTTCCGAGGATGAATACATCGGAGCCTTGTCTGCCGCAGATGTTATATTGTATCCGACATACGAAGAAAGTGAAGGGATCAATCTTCTTGAATGTATGTCGTGTACTAATAATATAGTTGTCAGAGATCTGCCTGTTTACAGTGATTGGCTTCAGGACGGTATTAACTGTTATAAATGTAAAGAAAACGATGAATTTGTTATTGTAATAAAAAAACTGCTTGAAGGAACTCTTGATGATCTATCGAGTCCTGCAAGAAAAACAGCAGAAGACAGATGCTTAAAGAATATTGGTGTCAAACTTAAACGAATCTATGAAGCGACACAAGAAGATGTCATCACAACTGCCATACGTAAATTTGCAAAAGATAATAACAAGAATCAAAAGCTTCATATAGGACTTTTTTCGGATACATATTATCCTGATGTCAACGGTGTTTCCGTTTCTATTGAAACATTGAGAAAACAACTTCAGAAGATGGGACATACCGTTTATGTTATAACAGCAAGTCTTGATACAAAGCTTGTCGGGGGCGTTGAATTCGAAAACGGTGTTTTGCGAATTCCCGCAGTAAAATTAAAACAGCTTTACGGCTACAGGATCTCAAGACCTATAAGCATTCAAGCTTTGGAATATATTAAAAATATGGATCTGGATATTATCCACATTCATACAGAGTTTACAATAAGAATGGTGGCACTTGCCGCGGCTAGATTATATAAAATCCCCTATTGCTACACAAGTCATACAATGTGGGAAGATTATACTCATTATATCACCAAAGGACATTTCGACAAAACATCAAGAAAATTGGTCGGAATGTACTCGAAATTTGTGTATGACAGAGACTGTGAGGTTATTGTTCCGTCAAAGAAAACCTTCGAGGTTTTAAAAACATACGGAATAAAAAAACAGATGCATATCGTTCCGACCGGAATAGATACCGCACGGTTGAATCCACAAAATACAGACAGGCAAAAAGTTGACAGTATTCTTGACTCTGTTAATGCAAAAGACAAATTCAGAATAGTGTATGTCGGAAGATTGGCTCAGGAGAAAAGCCTTGATCTCATTATAAACAACATACATACTGTTTTTGAAAATTATCCGGACAGCGTTATGATAATAACAGGTTACGGTCCCGCTGAAGAGGAACTCAAAGAACTTGTCAAACAACAAAATCTGAGCGACAGAATCTTCTTTATGGGAAAACAACCTCCTGATCAGATACAGAATTACTATGCGCTCGGTGATGTGTTTGTTACAGCTTCAACAACAGAGACTCAAGGACTTACATATATCGAAGCAATGGCAGCAGGATTACCCGTAATTGCAAGATATGATGAGGTTCTTACAGATGTATTGGTGGATAATGTCACAGGGCTATTCTTCAGATCAGGCGACGAGTTTGTTTCTAAGATCAGCAAATACAGAAACATGTCTGAATCAGAACGTAACGAAATGAAAAACAATGCTTTGAAAAAAGCAGAAGAATATTCACTTGAGACATTTGGCAACAAGATTCTAAAAGCATATTACAGAGCCATTAGAAAAAACACAGTAAAAATGGCAAATAAAAACGATTAATATTTTTTCATATATTGAAAGGAAGACATTTATTATGGCAAATTATAAAATTGGTATTGACCTCGGCGGTACAAATATCGCTGTTGGTATCGTTACAGAGGACGGTGCAATTCTCGCAAAAAAATCCGTAAAAACAGGTTCACAGCGTCCGTTTGATGAAATTGTTAAGGATATGGCAGATTGCACAACATCTCTTCTTGAAGAAAATAATATATCTCTTGACAATGTTCTCCATATCGGTATCGGTGCTCCCGGCAGTATCGACACAGCTAACGGTGTTGTTGTATATGCAAACAACTTCAAATACGGTGAAAACATTCCCATGGCAGAGCTTCTCAGAAAGCACATTGATAAGCCCGTTTATATTGGCAACGATGCAAACGTAGCAGCTCTTGGTGAAGTTATCTCCGGTGCAGCTAAAGGCCTCAAAAACGCTATTATGATCACTCTCGGCACAGGTGTCGGTGGCGGTATCGTTATCAACGGACAGATCTATGAAGGTCAGCATTCTGCAGGTGCAGAACTCGGTCATATTATGATAGTTCAGAACGGTGAGCCCTGTTCTTGCGGCAGAAATGGTTGTTGGGAAGCTTATGCATCTGCAACCGCTCTTATCCGTCAGACAGCTGCTGCTATGAAAGAACATCCCGAATCTATCATGAACAAAGATTACACTCTTGAAAACGTAAGCGGCAGAACAGCTTTCGAAGCAGCTAAAAAAGGCGATGCAGCAGGTCAGGAAGTTGTTGACAAATACATCAAATATATTGCTGAAGGTCTCATCGATATGATCAATATCTTCAGACCCGAAATCCTTATTATCGGTGGCGGAATCTGTAACGAAGGTGACTACCTCCTCAAGCCCATGCGTGAATACATCAACAAATACGTTTACGCAGGCAGCCGTCTCCCCGAACAGAAGATCGCGGTTGCAACTCTTGGTAATGACGCAGGCATTATCGGTGCTGCATTCCTCAGATAAGATAAATATTTTATAACAATAAATGGAGTGTATTTAAAAGATACACTCCATTTTACATATTTAGTTATCCATAACATCCCAGGGAGTTAAAATACCAAGTAAAGATTCTGTGGGTTTACCTGTTTGTGTAACAAATAAAAGATTGATTCTTTCTTTTTTCTTAAAAGCGTTGACGACAAGCTCTTCTGCCTCAAAAAGATACATATCTCTCGGAATAAATCTGAAAGAGTTTTTATCTGTTTTAGACAGAGAGGTATACTGCGAAATGTCCGTAAAACGTGTATTATCAAATAAAATATTATCTAATCCGTCAAGAACAAGAGAGAATACTGTATGTTTACCGAAAACGCCCACTACCCTGCCTGATTTCATAATTGGGACATAAGAATAACCGAACGATTTCATTATTTTCATTTTGTCGAAAACAATATCCTCGGGCCTCGCAGATAAGATGTTAGCGCCTTTCACAGAGCGTTCATAGCAAGTAGGCGGTTCTTTTATTTTAGATATAACTTTTTTAAGTGTTTCTATCATTGAATCACTCGGATAAACCGCAAATTCCCCGTCAACTTTGGGATTATGACTCAACAAGGCCCTTACTTCTCTGCAATATTTAAGCTCTGATCTGATTGATTTGTATTCGTTAAAGCGCTCTAATTTTGAAACAGCTGTGCCGTCCGCAGGCAGACCGTATACTGCTATTGCGGTTTGTTCGAGTTGTTTATAAAGGTCAAGAAAAAGGTCTGTATTGTTCATATTCAAAACTCCTTTTCTGATTTTTCAAACATCCATTTATCGTTTTTACTTTCAATGGTTATCTTTTCTTTTGTTGCAGGATGTTGAAATGATATTTGATATGCATGAAGCATTTGTCTCGGATACCCGTCGTTTTCATCTCCATAAAGGAAATCTCCGCAAAGCGGATGTCCGATATAAGACATATGAACTCTGATCTGATGAGTTCGCCCTGTTTCAGGAGTAAGTTCAATAAAAGAAATATTATTTACTGTTTTTATTGTTTTATAGTGAGTTATTGCAGGTGCGCCCTCGGAAGAAACTTCCCGTTTAATAGTTGCTTCATCCGGTCTGTGGATCGGAGCATCTACAGTACCGTAATCATTTGTTGTTCCGTGAACAAGAGCACGATATTTCTTTTCAACACTACAAGCAATTAGTTGTTTTCTCAAATTATCATGCGCAAATGAATTCTTGGCAATAACAACAACACCTGAGGTGTTTTTGTCGAGTCTTGTAACGCAACGAAAAGCAAATGTTTTGCCGTTTTGAGAGTAAAACGATGCAACAATGTTTGCAAGGCTGTCCTCTAGATGCCCTTTTGAAGGATGAACAGGCATATACGGAGGCTTGTCGACAATAAGAAGATCCTCATCTTCATACAGTATATCAAGTTTTCCTTTAACGGGAATAACAGAGCTTTCGTTGTCATCGGGAATATTGATCTGCAGCAGATCACCTGTTTTTAATTTTTCCGTAACGAAAACACGTTTACCGTTCAGTAAAATACCATCATCTGCAAATTTAATTTTCTTTAAACAAGTTAAAGATATACGTCCGCCACCGACAAGAAAGGATTTAACCGTTTTTTGTTCGTCGGACTGTTCAATAATAAATTCAAATCTACGTTTCATTGATATTATTTTAGCATATAAAACATATAATGTCAAGAAAAAGTTAACTCAAAGGGTTGACAAACAGTTAATATTTTGATAGAATATACATTATATTTTTTTAATATACATTTTTAAGAATGGAGGAAATTTGCATGAAAATATCATTTTCAACTCTTGCTTGTCCCGAGTACAGCTGGTCTGATATTTATTCAATGGCAAAAGATATCGGTTTTAACGGTATCGAAATAAGAGGACTCGGCAATGACATTTTTGCCGTTAACGCACAACCTTTTTCAGACAATAAAATTACGGAGACAATAAGAACTCTACAAAGATTGAATCTGGAGATTCCTTGCCTATCCTCCGGATGCGGACTTAAATATATAGAAAATACAGAAGCAAACCTCAACGAAATTGCTCAATATATAGAACTCGCTAAAAAATTAAACACTCCTTATATAAGAATTCTTGCAGACAGAGAACCTATGCCTATCGACGAAGTCGATGACGATGCTGTTTGCGAAGTTCTTAAAAAAGCTGCAGAATTAGCGGAAGGAACCGATGTTACACTCCTTGTTGAAACAAACGGTGTATATTCAGATACAAAGCGCCTCAGAAAGCTTATAGATAAAGTTAACAGTAAACATGTTGCTGTTCTTTGGGACGTTCATCATCCGTATCGCTATGCCAACGAAGCACCCGACGAACCTATAAAAAATCTTGGTTCACTTATTAAATATGTCCATGTTAAAGACTCCGTTATGATTGACGGAAAAGCGGCATACCGTCTTATGGGCGAAGGTGATCTTCCCATAGACGAAATGCTCAATGCACTTAGAAATTTCGGTTATGACGGATACATCTCACTTGAATGGGTAAAACGTTGGGCAAAACATCTCAGTGATGCAGGTATCGTATTCCCCCATTTTGCACATTATATGAAGAAGTATCTTACTAAAAAAGAAGATCTTCAGTTTAATATTGCACATACCGGTAATTTTATCTGGCCCAAAGAGCATCTTATAGATTACACCTTCCCGATGCTTCTCGATAAGATTTGCGAAAGCTTCCCGAACCAGTATGCTTTTAAATATACAGAACTTGATTACACAAGAACTTATACAGAATTTAGAGATGATGTTGATGAATTCGCACGCGCACTGATCTCAATGGGCGTAAGAAAAGGCGACCACGTTGCTATATGGGCAACAAATGTTCCTCAGTGGTATATAACTTTTTGGGCAACAACAAAAATCGGTGCCGTTCTTGTAACAGTAAACACAGCATATAAGATTCATGAAGCAGAATATTTACTCCGCCAGTCTGACACACATACGCTTGTTATGATAGACGGGTACAAAGACTCCAATTATGTTGAAATAATCAAAGAGCTTTGCCCCGAACTCGAAACATGCGAACCCGGTCATCTTATGAGTGACAGATTACCGATGCTTAAAAATGTTATAACAATTCAAAGCGAAAACAAAGGTTGTTATAACTGGGAACAGGCTGTTTCCCTTGCATCCAAAACACCTGTTTCAGCTGTATACAGAAGAGCTGCTGAAATTGACAAGCATGATGTTTGCAATATGCAGTATACATCAGGTACAACAGGTTTTCCGAAAGGCGTAATGCTTACCCATTACAATGTTATTAATAACGGTAAATCTATAGGTGACCGTATGGATCTTTCGACAGCAGATAAAATGATGATCCAGGTTCCTATGTTCCATTGCTTCGGTATGGTTCTTGCTATGACCGCATCTGTAACCCACGGTGTAACAATGTGTCCGATAACAGCATTCTCTCCGAGAAAAGGTCTTGCATGTATTAATAAAGAACAGATCACTGCATTCCACGGTGTTCCGACAATGTTTATTGCAATGCTCGGTCATGAAGATTTTGATAAAACCGACTTTTCTCATATGCGTACCGGTATTATGGCAGGAAGCCCCTGCCCTGTTAAGGTAATGCAGGAAGTTGT
>JAEIGA010013110.1_pt1 | contig 12613 bp, 6 predicted proteins | sample 9270691 | NCBI WGS metagenome assembly JAEIGA01 (sample SAMN17057246, study PRJNA624740) | gut metagenome | biome: biome; isolation source: fecal sample | host: Bos grunniens | place: China: Xizang | collected 2019 | reverse complement strand
CGCCAGCAACTCACCGCTTTACATCGTGGACGGAATGCCATACGACGGCTCAATCTCCGAAATCAATCCCAACGATGTGGAATCGATGTCTGTCTTGAAAGATGCAGCAGCAAGTGCAATCTATGGAGCACGTGGAGCAAACGGAGTCATCCTTATCACCACCAAAAGAGCACGCGGCTCAGATGCTGTGATAAAATTTGACGCCAGATGGGGTTCCAATTCCAGACTCATCCCACAGTACGATGTAATCGACGACCCGGCTCAATATTACGAGACCCACTACAGAATGATGTACAATTCTCAGATATATGCAGGCAAGAGTCCGGAAGAAGCATATGCATATGCTGATGCTACACTGTTCGACCAGAACAACGGAGGTCTCGGATACCAGGTGTTCACAATTCCTCAAGGAGAGAAATTCATAGGCAAGGATTTCAGACTTAATCCGAATGCCAGCCTGGGATACTCTGATGGCGAATATTATTACATTCCTGACAACTGGTACGACGAGACATTCCATAATTCATTCCGACAGGAATACAACTTTTCGGTAAGCGGTTCAAAGGACAGATTCAGCTACTATGCAAGCATCGGATACCTTGACGACGGAGGTATCGTGAACAATTCCGGCTTCAGACGATACACGACCAGAATAAACACCGACTATCAGGCAAAAAACTGGCTCAAGGTCATAGCCAACATCAGCTACACCTATATAGATTCCCAGACAGCATCATACACATCAGCATTCGGTTCTTCAGCCAACGTTTTCTATATTACGAACAACATCGGACCGATATATCCTCTCTATGTAAGGGATGCAGAAGGAAACATAATGTACAGCAACGGAATGAAGGTATATGATGCGAATCAGACCAACTTCATCCGCCCCAACATTGTAGGCAACGCCGTACGTGACAACGAAGTAAACAGACAGAACAATTATTCCGACATGATTTCCGGCAAAGCCGGACTTGTAATCACACCGCTGCAGGGGCTGTCCGTTTCGGCCAATCTTGGCCTGATGAACGAAAACAGCAGATACAGCGCTCTGTACAGCGAGTTTGGCAGTGCATCGTCGACAGACGGACAGGCATACGTCTCGCATGACAGATACTTCGGAGTCAACTCCCAGCTGCTGGCAGAATACAAGACAGATTTCGGAGGCACACTCCACAATCTTGAACTTCTCGGAGGTTACGAACTTTACAGGCTTACCATCCAGAATCTGGAAGGCCAGAACGACCATCTGTACGACCCGTTTATCGGGGAACTTGGCAATGCAGACGGAACAAAAGGCAAAAAGACATCTTCATACACAGTAGAGTATGCAACTCAAGGCTTTCTGGCCAGGGCACAATATAACTATGGTGAGAAATACTTTGTCAGCGGATCATATAGAAGGGATGCATCGTCACGTTTCGCCAAAGGTCACCGCTGGGGAAACTTCGGCAGTATAGGAGCAGCATGGCTCATCAGCAGCGAGCCTTTCATGCAGACTGCATATTGGATATATATGCTCAAGCTAAAGGCAAGCTGGGGAGTACAAGGCAATGACAATCTATATCCCGACGCCTCATATGCCCGCAAATATTATCCATACTCCGACAACTACACTCATTCATATAATGAGGAGACCGGAGAATACTCTCAGGTATTGGCCTATAAAGGCAACGAGGAACTTACCTGGGAATCATCACAATCATTCAACTGCGGAGCTGACTTTGAATTATTCAGCGGTTATCTTTGCGGAAGCATCGAATATTTTTCAAGAAAGACTGCCGACCTTTTATACAGCAAGGACGTGCCCCTGTCTTCGGGAAATCCTACGGGTTTCTACCCGGTCAATGTCGGATCGATCCTGAACAGAGGTTTTGAGGTATCCTTATATGGAGACATTATAAGCACCAGCAAAGTCAAGTGGACATGGAATCTGAACATGAGTCATTATGTCAACAGGATTCTGGACCTCGATGCAAGTGTAGCCCAGGAAGGCATCAAGGGAGGAAACTACATATACAAGATAGGCGGATCGCTTTACGAGGCATATATGTACAAGTATGCAGGTGTCGATCCGGAAAACGGACTGGCATTGTACTATTGCATTGGCGAGGACGGAAGCATTGCCACCACTCCGGTGTTCTCGGAGGCGGACCAGTTTGAATGCGGCTCAGTCCTTCCGAAACTATACGGTGGATTCGGAAGCACTGCCAGATTTTATGGGTTTGACATATCTGCACAGTTTTCATATCAGCTTGGAGGACGCTACTATGACGGAAGCTACCAGTCTCTCATGCATACCGATTCTTCTGTCGGCTCTGCATGGCACAAGGATGTACTGAAATCATGGAGTGCAGATAATCCGGGCAGCAACATACCTCGTCTTGACGGAGACACGAGTGTCGGTCAAAGTCCAGTGGACAGGTTCCTGACAAGTTCCGACTATCTGAGCATAAACAATATTACCGTGGGATATACCATACCTGACAGATGGACGTCAAAAATGAAGATCAGCGAAATGCGAATATACTTTGCGGCAGACAATCTTGCCGTGGCATCGGCCCGAAAAGGACTGGATCCCCGATTTTCCATGGGACTGGGATCATTCACGTCCGGATCAGGACTAAACAGCGGTGCATATTCTGCAATGCGCACACTTACAGGAGGATTGACTTTAACATTTTAGACCACAATGAAAAATATATATAATATTCTGCCGATCGCTATGCTGTTGGCATCATGTGCCGGATTTGACGAGCTGGCGCCTCAGGGAGGCACTCTTCTCTCGTCTCAGATCAAAGAGGCAAACGAATATGCCCCATCCAGGGGAAATGCCCCGTTCAACGGAATGTACACAAAACTGGGAGCTCCGGTCAGCGTAATGGGAGGAGGAACCAACGGTCGCCCGGACGACTTCGGCTTCATCATGATAGCGTTTTCGTCTGACCTCGAGGCCGCAGACCTGATCACCGCCAACAGCGGTTACAACTGGTTTTCGGCCTGTTGCGCCCTCACATCCCGCAATGCAGACTATGCAAATCCATACATCAGGTATGCTGCACCGTACAATGAAATTGCAGCAGCAAATGAAATCATCAGCACATATTCCGAAGACAGCCAGGATAAAGAGATAATATATAAGCTGGCTCAAGCCCGTGCAATAAGAGCCTTTTCATATCTGAATCTTGTCCCATATTTCCAGTTCAGATATGAAACCGCGTCTGATCAGCCATGCATTCCTCTTGTCACAGAAAGCACAACCGACTTCACCCAGAACCCGAGAGCTACTGTAGCTCAAGTCTACCAGCTCATCATGGATGACCTTGACTGGGCCATCGAGCATCTGGAGGGGTATGTACGTACGGATAAAAGCAGAATTGACCGGCAGGTGGCCTATGGCCTGAGAGCCAGGGCTAATCTGAACATGGGAAACTGGTCAGCCGCATCCTCAGACGCGGCTATGGCAGCAGCCGGATATACCCCTGCAAGCATTGCTGAAGTGTCAAGACCTTCATTTTACAGCATTGAGGAGCACAACTGGATCTGGGGCTATGACATGACTACAGATCTGGCCATGACCAACCCATATGCGACAGCAAGTTCATGGATACGTTCATTCTCCGGAGATGGTTATTCTGCCGCAACACAGGTATACTCATGCATCAATTCGCTGCTATACGACAAGATTCCGGCTACAGATGTACGAAAGGGATGGTGGGTGGATTCTTCGCTGGAATCACCTCTGCTTGAGAATGTGACCTGGAACGGAGTGACCGGAAATGCGGTTGCTGCTCTTGAAATAGAAAACATCAAACTTCCCTTCCTCCCATACACAAATGTCAAGTTCGGAATGAACCAGGTCGGAGGCACCAACAACGACGAGGATTGGCCGTTCATGAGAGTCGAAGAAATGATTCTGATACAGGCAGAAAGTTTAGTTCGTTCAGGTAGTAGCGAAGCCGGCAGAGAAGTTTTGGAAGATTTCATAAGGACTTATCGTGATCCGGAATACTCGTCAGAAGCTGGTGGAAGAACTCTTATAGATGAAATCTGGTATCAAAGGCGCGTCGAGCTATGGGGAGAAGGATTCTCTAACAACGACACCCGCCGTCTGGGAAAGCCACTTGTAAGATTCCATGCAGACATCTCGGGCAATGTGCCGTCAGCCTTCCGTTTCAATATGCCCGCAGACGACCCTTGGTGGCTGATGCGCTTCCCTAAAGCCGAGACTAATACCAATCTCGCAATCAAGGATAACGCCGGGGGATCGCGTCCGGTACAGGATCAATATCCAGACCTACGAGACGGAGTAACGGATTGATTTCATCGTAAAACTTGATTTGGAACCGCACAATAAAACGAGCGTTTTTTTATGCAACCTAACCGTAAACACCACCTGTTATGGCAACAATCGCTTACATCAGAGTCAGCACAGACATGCAGTGCTATGAAAGCCAGAGGCATGAAATAAACACTTATTGTAATGCAAATGGACTTTTCATAGACAGATGGATTTCTGAATCTATATCAGGAACTGTCAAAATTGAAAAACGCGCTTTAGGCAGAACTATCAAGAAGATGCGGAGAGGAGACACTTTAATATGTACTGAATTGTCCCGATTGGGCAGGAACATGCTTATGATTATGGGCATACTTAACGAATGTATGACCAAAGGCATCTGTATCCACACAATAAAGGACAATTTTGATCTGGGAGACAACATCAACTCTAAAATCATTGCCTTCGCTTTTGCGATGGCAGCAGAAATAGAGCGTAATCTTATCTCCCAGAGGACCAAAGAAGCTCTGGCCGCCAAGAAATTGGAAGGAGTAAAACTCGGGCGACCGTCAGGGGCATCAAGGAAGTATGAAGTAATAAAGTGTAAGTATCCCGACATTGACCGCATGATCAAGTCCGGGATACCCCTCTCTACGATAGCTCAAGATCACGGCATTCATAGAAACACACTGCGCAAATACCTTAAATTAATGTCTGATTACTGATTTTTAATCCAACAGAGCAAAAATGTTAAAATTTTGTTAAGATAACAAAACGTTAGCATTTTTAGTGCACTACTTACAATTTGTAAGCAATATTCAAACGGTGCCAAAGATACCTAAACATAATACTAAAAAAGGCATCAGAATATCACAGAAGCTCGTTTTTGGTTATTTGGAATTATAGTTTTGTGTTATTATTTTTGTATAATCGCATTTAAAACGCTCGTTTTATTGTGCAAAATCTGCGTTGTGCGATACAAAGCATAATAACCAATAATTATAAGTAAAACAACTAAAAGCCAGAATCTATGAAAAAGAAATTGATGCTGCTTTTTGCCTCCATGATTCTGTGCGTGGGATCAATCTTCGCACAGACAGCGAAAGTAACGGGAGTTGTTACTTCAGAGGTGGACAGAGAACCTGTTGTCGGAGCCTTTGTAATGGCTAAGGGCGCAACAGAAGGAGGCGCAATTACAGACTTTGAAGGCAAGTTCGAGCTTGAAGTTCCTAGCAACACTAAAATCATAGTCTTCAGTTGCCTCGGAATGGAAACACTTGAAACTGCCATCAAGCCGTATCTTACAGTCCAGATGAGACCGGACGCCGAAATCCTTGAAGGAGTCGTAGTCACAGGTATGCAGAAAATGGACAAACGTCTGTTTACCGGATCAACCGCAAAGGTGGACGGAGAGAAAGCGAAAATGGACGGAATTCCTGAAATCAGCCGTGCCCTCGAAGGACGTGCTTCAGGAGTATCAGTGCAGAACGTATCAGGTACATTCGGTACTGCACCTAAGATCCGCGTACGTGGTGCCACATCTATCTATGGTAGCTCCAAGCCGCTTTGGGTAGTGGACGGAGTCATCATGGAAGACGTAGTCGAGGTGGATGCTGACCAGCTTTCATCAGGAGACGCAACAACTCTTATCAGCTCTGCTATCGCAGGTCTCAACGCTGACGACATCGAGAGTTTCCAGATCCTCAAGGACGGTTCCGCTACATCTATTTATGGTGCGCGCGCGATGGCGGGTGTGATCGTTGTTACCACAAAGAAGGGTGCAGCCGGCCGCAGCCGTATCAGCTATACAGGCGAGTATACAACCCGTCTCATTCCTTCATATGCCAACTTCAACATCATGAACTCTCAGGAGCAGATGAGCATTTACAAGGAAATGGAGCAGAAAGGATGGCTTAACTATGCTGACCTTGCAAACGCTTCAGAGAGCGGTATCTACGGTAAGATGTACAACCTGATCACAGCAGGTACATTGGTTAACACCGAGGCTTCAAGAAACGCATATCTCCGTCAGGCTGAGTACAGAAACACTGACTGGTTCGGCACACTCTTCAGCAATGCCCTCCAGCACAATCACTCTATCAGCATGTCTTCGGGTAATGAGAAGTCACAGTACTATGCATCCATCAGTGCAATGGTGGATCCGGGCTGGTCAAGACAGAGCAGCGTAAACCGTTATACTGCTAACCTCAATGCTAACTACAACATCTTCAAGAAGCTCTCATTCAATATGATTACAAGCGCATCATATCGTCAGCAGAGAGCTCCTGGTACTCTTTCATCAGACGTTGACGTTGTAAGTGGTGAGGTTAAGCGTGACTTCGACATCAACCCATACTCTTACGCCCTCAACACATCAAGAGTGCTTGATCCTAATGAGTTCTACACAAGAAACTACGCAGATTTCAATATCCTTCATGAGCTTGAAAACAACTACATGGACTTCGACGTAGTTGACCTTAAGTTCCAGGGAGAGTTCAAACTCAAGCCGATTGCAGGACTTGAACTTTCTGCACTCGGTGCCGTGAAGTATTCTTCTACTGCACAGCAGCACACTATCACTGATTACTCAAATCAGGCGATGGCTTACAGAGCAATGCCTACTACAACAATCCGTGATAACAACCCATTCCTTTATACTGATCCGGATAACCCATATGCTCTTCCGATCACAGTTCTTCCTGACGGAGGTATCTATGAGAGAACTGACTTCAGAATGCTTTCATATGACTTCCGTGCAACAGCTGCATATAATAAGGAATTCAACGGTGGCCACATCATGAACCTCTTCGGCGGTATGGAGCTCAACCAGGTAGAGCGCCAGCAGACATGGTTCAGAGGCTGGGGTATGCAGTACTCTATGGGTGAGGTGGCAAAGTATGCTTATCAGGTATTCAAGAAGGGACAGGAAGAGAACTCGCAGTACTATGCCATGGCTAACACTCTCATGCGTTCAGTAGCATTCTTTGCAAACGGAACATATTCTTACAAAGGACGTTACACAGTCAACGGAACAATCCGTTACGAAGGTACAAACAAGCTCGGTAAGACAACCACAGCCCGCTGGCTTCCTACATGGAACGTTTCAGGCGCATGGAACGTACATGAGGAGGAGTGGATGAAGGGCGCATGGCCTTATCTCTCATTCCTTTCACTCAAGGCTTCTTACTCACTTACTGCAGACCGTGGTCCAGCAAGCGTGACAAACTCACGCGTAGTCATCAGCGCAACAAATCCATGGAAACCTAGTGCAGGTGATCAGGAGTCAGCTCTTTACGTTTCAGACCTTGAGAATGCAGAACTCACGTATGAGAAAAAGCATGAGCTCAACATCGGTGCAGCTATCGGTCTGTTTGACAACAGAATCAATATCGAAGCTGACTGGTATAAGCGTAACAACTTCGACCTCATCGGTCCTGTCACAACACAGGGTATCGGTGGACAGGTTATCAAGTATGGTAACGTGGCATCTATGCAGTCTTCAGGTATCGAGCTCACTCTGTCAACAGTGAACATCAACACCAAGGACTTCAAGTGGACAACAGACTTTATCTACTCACATGCTGAGAACCTTGTTACAAGCCTCGACAACAGACAGAGAGTAATCGACCTCGTTGCAGGTACAGGTTTCGCACTTGAGGGATATCCGGTACGTTCGGTATTCTCTATCCCTTACAAAGGACTTAACAACGAGGGTATTCCTACATTCCTCGACCAGAACAACGAAGTTACCACTACAGGTATCTACTTCCAGGAGCGCGAGAAGATCGACTTCCTTGAGTACTCAGGAACAGCCGACCCTACTGACTTCGGTTCATTTGGTAACACATTCCAGTGGAAGGGCTTCAAGCTTAACGTATTCTTCACATACTCATTTGGCAACGTAGTACGTCTGGATCCTGTATTCAAGAGAAGCTACAGCGACCTTACAGCTATGCCAAGAGAGTTCAAGAACAGATGGGTTGTCCCTGGAGACGAGAGCATTACAGACATCCCGGTAATCGCATCAAGAACACAGGCTTACAATGACTCACATCTTTCATATGCTTACAATGCATATAACTACTCATCAGCACGTATCGCGAAGGGTGACTTCATACGTCTGAAAGAGGTTTCACTCAGCTATGACTTCCCTAAGGCATGGGTAAAGGCTCTCAAGATGAACTCACTTTCGCTCAAGGTACAGGGTACCAACCTTGCACTTCTCTACGCTGACAAGAAGCTTAACGGACAGGATCCTGAGTTCTTCAACACCGGTGGTGTTGCTGCTCCGCTTCCTAAGCAGTTCACTGTCACATTGAGACTTGGTCTGTAATCCTTTAAATTATGAGAATTATGAAAATGAAAAACATACTGCTTTCAGCACTCGCGCTGACTTTTGCGCTGACATCTTGCAACGAGTGGCTTGATGTCATGCCCGACAATCGTGCAGAAATCGATACAGAAGAGAAGGTTATCAAACTTCTTGTAAGTGCATATCCTGAGAACTTCTATGGCGTTGTCACTGAATATGCAAGTGATAATGTTGACGACTACGGCGAAAACATCCCTGCTTATGACAGATTCTCTGAGCAGATCTACTATTGGCAGGACGTTACTGAGTCTGACAATGACGACCCTAAGAACATCTGGGAGGCTCATTATGGTGCAATTACCAACGCGAACCAGGCTTTGGTAGCAATCGAAGAAATGGGTGGAGCCAAGACAGAAACACTTAAGGCTGCCAAGGGTGAGGCGCTCCTTTGCCGTGCATACTCACACTTTATCCTTGCAAACATCTTCTGCAATGCATACAACCCTGCAACTGCAGCTGATGAGATGGGTATTCCATACATGGAGACAGCAGAGACTGAGCTTAACCCTAAGTACGAAAGAGGAACTCTTGCAAAGGTTTACGAACTTATCGACAAGGATCTCCAGGAGGGACTTGGTCTTGTAAATGACGGTATCTACACTGTTGCAAAGTATCACTTCAACCAGAAGGCAGCCTACACTTTTGCATCAAGATTCTATCTCTTCTACGGAGATTGGGATAAGGTTATTCAGTATGCAACTCTTGCTCTTGGACCTAACCCGCTTGAGTACATGAGAGATTATGGATATCTTACAAGCCTTCCACGTGACTACTCTGTCATCCCTAAGGAGTACAACAACTCTAATCAGAAGACTAACTTCCTGATCATGACTTCTTACTCTGCGGCAGGTATGAAATATCTCCCATTCGGATATTATGACAGATTCGGCCATGGAACAGTACTCATGCAGACTGAGATCCTCAACAATGCACCATGGGTATCATTCATTCCTGAACCAGGTGGATATATGTATCAGTACGTTCATAAGCTTCCTCCTATGATGTACATCGGTACGACTTATGACACAGCATATTTCCAGCACACTCCATACCTGTTCGAGTACACTGACCCTGTTGCAGGTATCGGATATAGAAGATGTAATCTTGCTATGATCACAGCTGAGGAAGCGCTTCTTAACAGAGCAGAGGCTTATGCAATGAAGAAGGAATATGACAAGGCACTTGCTGACATCAACCTTTGGACAAACAACACTCTCGACCCTGTAAACGCAGCTAAGAAGAGTAAGATCACTGTCACTACTGACATGACACAGGAACTTATCGAAAATTGGGCTGAGAAGACTCCTTACTATTCAGAGACAACAATTTCTCCTAAGAAAGCTCTCAACTCACAGACTCAGGCTGTCGAGGCTGGTACTCAGGAAGCATTCATCCATACAATTCTTATTGCAAGACGTCTTGAATTTATTGAGATGGGTATGAGATGGTTTGACATCAAGAGACATGGTATCGAGATCCATAGAAGAATCATCCAGCCTTCAGGAGATGTTACAGACGTTACAATCAAGGATGTTCTTACTGTAGACGACCCTCGCAGAGCAATCCAGCTCCCACAGGATGTAATTACAGCCGGACTTACTCCAAACGTTCGTAAATAAACGCCTAAAATCATAAAAAGATGAAAAGATATATCAAATATATACTTGTCGCTATGGCGATTGTAGGATTCAGCTCATGCCAGGAGGATGCGCTTGATCCAAAGAGCCAGATCATCGACTCGAAAGTCGAGCAGAATGATTTTGACAAATGGCTCATGAAGAACTATGTGGAGCCATACAATATCGATTTCAAATATCGTATGGAGTACAACGAGACCAATATGAACTATTATCTCGTTCCGGCTGAATATGAGAAGTCGATCAAGATTGCGAAATTGCTCCTTCACCTTTGTATCAGACCTTACGACCAGGTGACCGGAGACGTGAGCTTCATTCGCAGCTACTTCCCTAAGATGGTACACCTTGTAGGTTCTGCAGCATATAAGAACAACGGTACCATGGTACTTGGAGAGGCAGAAGGCGGACTCAAGATGACATTGTATTATGTAAACAATCTTCAGCTTGATCCAGAGTTCCTGAACCACTACTATTTCAAGACTATGCACCATGAGTTTGCTCATATCCTCCATCAGACAAAGCCGTATCCAGCAGACTTCAAGATGATTTCGGGTACAGACTACACTGCTGACACATGGAATGACGTATATAAGACAGATGCCGAGGCTCAGAAAGCCGGATTCATCAGTCCATATGCTTCTAAAGAAGCTAATGAGGATTTTGTCGAGCTCATTGCCATCTACATCACAAACACAGCAGCAAAATGGAATTCAATCATCAAGGCTGCAGGTGAGGGCGGTACCATTATTACATCAAAGTTCGATATTGTTTACAACTACATGAACAATACCTGGGGAATCGATCTCGATGAGCTTAGAGATACAATCCTTGCAAGACAGGAAGAAATTCCGGTACTTGACCTTGAGGACATAACTATTAAATAAATAGATCAGCTATGAAAAGAATATTATATATTTTGGCACTTGCATTCCCTTTCCTTGTGACTTCGTGTCTTATCGAGGAAAAGAATCTCTTTGACCAGACTCCGGCAGAAAGAATGGATGCGTTCCTTGTTGAATACAAGACACTGCTCGAGTCAAATGAAACAGGCTGGCTTTTTGAGTGCTATCCTGAGCCGAATCAGAGTTATGGCGGATATGCATACGTTCTTAAATTCAAGGATGGTAATGTGACTGCATATTTTGAGTTTGCAGATGAGGCCGTAACCAGTACATACCGCATGACCAATGATGACGGTCCAGTGATTTCATTTGACACCTACAATGAAAATCTTCATTTCTTTGCAGACCCATCACCAGAAATGTATCAGGGCCTTCAGGGTGACTATGAGTACAATCTCCTTGGTGTATCAGAGGATAAATCCGAAATATACATCAAAGGTCGCAAGAGTGGCAATAAGATGACGTTGAAGAAGTTTGCAGGTGAGGACCCTACAGCTTACTTTGAGGCTCAGGCAAGCATTGCTGAGATGATGGAAGCTCCGGCTGCCAAACTCACAGTCAATGGCGTAGAGAGCGCTTGTTCTATCAGCGACAATATCTTCACATACACTGAAGTCAAGAAGGAGGCAACTGAAACTGAGCCAGCTGAGACTGAAAAGATTACTTGTGCATATTGCTTCACAGACAAAGGAATCCGTTTCTATCAGCCAATCACAATCGGTGGCGTAGAATATGCCGAGCTTCTTTATTCAAATGAGACTTATGTATCAGAGGATAACAAAGTCGTAGTTTCACTTGTATTCCCTCCTCTGAACGAGCAGTTTGTTGCTGGCAGCTGGGTACTTGATCCTGCAGGATCATCTGACTACGCTCTGTCGCAGTTTATCAAGGGTGCTACAGCAGTCCAGAGCAAAGGATATCCATTCAACATTCTCCTCATTGGTGACTACTACAAGGGATATTGGTGTATAAACATTATTTGCGGTGGAAAATATCTTGGTACATTCAACTATACCTACAAATTGTCAGATGGAGAAAGAATCACACTCATTTCAGGTGCAGCTGACGGAAACGGTGGTGCATTCTATGGCTGGGGATGGTCAGAAGCAATGAAACCATTCGGTATCGATGCAAACAACCCATTGACATTCACAGTAACAGCAGACAACCCAAGAAAGCCGACAGTATTCCAGCTTACACAAGTTGACAATCCTGATAACATGATCGCATTCGAGTCAATGTAATCAGTAACACATAAGCAAGAAGCCTGGCACATACGATGTCAGGCTTTTTACTTATAGCAGCACAGGTGCACTATGTGTTCAACAATTTGACACACAACAATTTACAAAACAAGACCTGCGCCATCTGACGCAGGTCTTGTTTTGTAATATGCTTATAGTCAAAAGATTGGACAGATAGT
>JAEIGA010013109.1_pt1 | contig 12613 bp, 9 predicted proteins | sample 9270691 | NCBI WGS metagenome assembly JAEIGA01 (sample SAMN17057246, study PRJNA624740) | gut metagenome | biome: biome; isolation source: fecal sample | host: Bos grunniens | place: China: Xizang | collected 2019 | reverse complement strand
TTCACCTGTGGTGCATCCCCTTCCTTGCCCCTGTACTTCGAAATCTTGTGCAGGTTGTGGATTGAGACAAAGACAACATCGTCGTTCTTGTATATGAGTTTTATGGCCTCTTGTGTCACGCCGCCGTTTGGTATGCGCACCAAGCCGCCGAACTTTCCAATGCCGTGGTCAATGTGCACTATGTAGTCGCCAATCCCGAACTCCTTCAACTCCTTGATGGTGAGTGCTGCCTTGCCGTTGCGTGCGCGTTCACTGCGCAAACGGAAATTATGGAAGCGCCCGAACAACTGATGGTCGGTGAAAAGTGCTATTTTCAGTGTGTTGTCGCAGAATCCTTCGTGTATAGTGCGCCCGATGGGTGTGAATGGAATATCGTCGCCGCGCTCCTCGAAGATTGCTTTCAGGCGGTCGGCCTGGTGAAGGTCGTCGGTGAGGAGATGGAGCTTGTAGCCATTCCCCAGCAGACGCTTGAAATTCTGGCTCACAAGGTCGAAATCCTTGTGGAACAGTGGCTGTGGCGATGTGTCGAACTTTACTTTTGTGTTGTTGCCGATAGCTTGCGGGCGCAATTCCCAATGCCTGGTGCTCTTGGCATACTGCTCAAGCTCGTCGGCGGTCATCAACTCCGGCATCTCGGGCAGTGTCGTGTCCGACAGTTTTGCCTGTAACGTGAAGCCTTCGTTGTGCAGCTTGTCAATGCATCCCTTTACAAACGCAATATCCTTTGTCACAAGAATGGCATTCTTGGGAAGGAACTCTGTTATTGCAACAGCCTGGCTGCCTTTGAGCTTGGGCACAATGGTTGCCTCGCCGGTGCGCTCCTTCGACAGCTGGTCCTCGACGGTGAATGTTCTGATGCTCTCTACCTCGTCGCCAAAGAAGTCTATGCGGTAGGGATATTCCGATGAAAAGGAGAAAATATCGATTAGGCTGCCTCGCACGGCGAATTCTCCCGGTTCGTAGACATATGTTACCTCCTTGAACTTCAATTCTGCGAGTCTTTTCTCAACCTTGTCGCGGCTGATGTTGTCGCCAACGGCTATTGTGAGCGTCTTTTCCTCGAGCTGCTGCTGTGAAACAACCTTCTCGGCAAGGGCGTCGGGGTGTGTGACTATTACAAGCCCCTCCTTGCGCCGGCGGTTTACAAGACGGCTCATCACCTCGGTGCGCAGAATGCGGTTGGCATCGTCCTCCTGTCCATATTTCATTGCCCTGCGGAATGACGACGGGAAGAACAGGATGCTGTTGTCGGCTGTAATCTGCATCATATCGTGGTAGAAATATCCCGCCTCCTCGGCATCGTTCATAACCACAAGAAGCGTCTGTTCGGGAGCACGCTGCTTGAGACCGCACAGTGTCATCGCTGCCGAACTGCCCAATAGTCCTTCGAGGAGAACACGTTTCTTGCCCCCCTCCTCGCGCAGTTGCATCAGGGCGCTTACACCGGGATGCTCTGCGAACAGATTCTGTATTTCTTTCGCTTCCATCTGCTCAACCAACGCAAAAATAGCAACAAACGGGCGAATTAATATCAAAATTGCTTGAATATTTCACGGCAACAGCCCGATATTTTCGCGGTTAGTCTTAAAAATCACAAATTTTATCTTAAAATATCTATAAATCACTGCAAAAACTGCATTAATTGTTTTATTGTTGTATCTTCGCGATAAATATCGGCTGGAATTATGGAAAACTATATCTACAAGCTGGAGATGAAGGTGCGCGACTATGAGTGCGACATACAGGGCGTGGTGAACAATGCCAACTATCAGCACTATCTCGAGTATGCCCGTCACGAGTTTCTTGAGCACATAGGCGGCAGCTTCTCGCTTATGCACAACAAGGGTTTCGACCTTATGGTGTCAAAGATAACATTGGAGTATAAGCGCCCGCTGCGTGGTGGCGATAGGTTCGTGGTGTGTATCAACGCACGCCGCAAAGGTGCAAAACTCATTTTCCAACAGGATATATACAATCTTGCCGACGGGGCTTTGTCGCTGAAGGGCGAGGTGGATGTAATATGCCTGAAAGATGGCCGCCTGACACGTGGCGAGGTCTTCGATGAGATGTTCAAGGAGTTTTTAACAGGAAAAGATTCTTGAAAATGGGCTCAATAGTTTCGATATTGGTATTCAGTGCAATATATTTTGTGATATATGTTGCGAAAAATCTCATTTCATCACCGGGTGATGCCGGTAAAAATGTTATGGGCGAGAGCTTCCCGTCCATTGAACCTCTGGAGCAGGACGATGTGCCTTTTTCTGAACAGCCTGTAATCACCGCGCACGTTTTTGACGATGAGAAACCGCAAAAGAAACAATCGCCAAAACCTTCGCCGTATATACCGGAGAAGAAACCTGTGGAGCGGCCGGCCGATGAGCCCAAGGAACACAAGGAGCGCCTGGTGAAATTGCAGAGCAAGAGCGATGCAAAGCGCGCATTCCTCTATTCCGAGATATTCAACAGAAAATATTGACAAAAGAGAAAAACACAGATATTATGAATTATCCTATTTTGACAGCAGCCGAAGCCGCTTGTTACATAAACAACGGCGACGGTGTGGGCATTAGTGGATTTACACTTTCGGGAACGCCAAAGACGGTGCTCCCCGAGGTGGCAAAACGTGCCGAGGAGGCTCACGCGGCTGGGAAACCATTCAAAATAAACCTGTACACCGGTGCCTCTACCGGTGATTCCATTGACGGAGTGCTCTCCCGCGCCAAGGCATTGAATTTCAGGGCACCCTTCATCTCGAACCCTACAGTGCGCGAGGCCATCAACAACAAAGAGGTCATATATTCCGACCTGCATCTCTCGCTTATGGCTCAGGATTTGCGTTATGGCTATTTGGGAAAGGTTGATGTAGCCATTCTCGAAGCTATTGATATAACCCCTGACGGTAAAGTCTATCTGACGACTGCCGGTGGCATTGGACAGACTGTGGCTAACCTTGCCGACAGGATTATCATTGAGCGTAATACCTTTCACAAGACAATGGGCCTGCACGATGTCTATGAACCCAAAGACCCTCCTTACCGTACCGAAATCCCCATCTACAAGGCTTCGGACAGGATTGGAAAACCATATGTCCAGGTCGACCCGAAGAAGGTTGTGGGCATTGTTGATGTCTATCTGCCCAACGAGCAGGTGGTGTTCAAGGAGTTGGACCCTGTTACACGCAGGATTGGCGAGAATGTTGCCAATTTTATTCTTGGTGACTTCAAGCGTGGAATAATCCCTGCGACGGGTTTGCCAATACAGAGCGGTATCGGCAATGTTGCCAATGCTGTGCTCAAGGCACTCGACAGTTGTACCGAGTTGCCTGCGCTTGACCTCTACTCCGAGGTGTTGCAGGATTCGGTGATTGAACTTATGGAGCGCGGGCGTGTGAATGTAGGCAGTACCTGTTCGCTGTCGTTGAGCCAGGAGTGTCTGCAGCACGTGTATGACAACCTCGACTTCTTCCGCGACAGGCTCATACTGCGCCCGTCCGAAATCTCCAACCATCCCGAGATTATACGCCGTCTTGGACTCATTGCTATGAACACTGCCATTGCAGTCGATTTGTATGGCTGTGTCAATTCGTCGCATATTGGTGGCACGCGCCTGATGAACGGTATTGGCGGTTCGGGCGATTTTGCACGCAATGCATATATCTCAATATTTATGACACCCTCGACACAAAAGGGCGGTGCCATAAGTTCAATTGTACCAATGGTTACACACGCCGACCACACCGAACACGATGTCCGGGTGGTGGCTACGGAGTGGGGTGTTGCCGACCTCCGCGGCAAGGGACCCGACGAGCGCGCCCGTCTGTTGATAGAGAACTGCGCCCACCCCGATTATCGCAATCTGCTTTGGGATTATCTCAAGATTTCGAAGAACGGACACGTGTCGCACAATGTTGCCGCTGCTCTTGCATTGAATACGGCATATGAGCGCGAGGGTGATATGAGAAAAATTGATTGGAGCAAATATCTATGAACAGGAAAAAGCTTGTGACAGAGATGGGACGCATTGACCGCGATGCGTTTGCCCGCGCCGAAAAACTCCCTTTGGCGGTGGTGCTCGACAACGTGCGGAGCCTGCATAATGTTGGTTCTGTGTTCCGTACAGGCGATGCCTTCCGTGTTGAGCGTATAATGCTGTGTGGCATTACTGCCACACCACCAAGTGCCGAGATACATAAGACGGCGCTGGGTGCCGAGGATGTGGTCGAGTGGCAATATTTTGAGTCGACGATGGATGCCATTGATGCATTGCGCCGCGATGGCTACAAAGTATATTCGATTGAGCAGTGTCAGGGCAGCATTGCCTTGCAGGATTTTGCAACAGTGCCGGGTGAACGTTATGCTGTGGTGCTTGGCAACGAGGTAAAAGGCGTGCAGCAGGCTGTGGTGGACGCCTCGGACGGGGCAATAGAAATTCCACAGTTCGGCACAAAACACTCGTTGAATGTGTCGGTTACTGCGGGTATGGTCATTTGGGAGTTTGCAAAGAAACTGGGACTTGTTTAGGGAAGTGAAAGCGGAAAGGTGAAATGTGAAATGTGAAAGGTGAAATCGGAAAACGGAAAGGTGAAAACTGAAAATTATAAGGTTTGAGGTAAAATCTCAAAACTGAAAAGCAAAAAGCGGAAAGATTTTTCTGCTTTTTGCTTTTTTATGATTCGTATGCTTGAGCCTCAGTTGCACTCGTTGCGTGTGTGAGCAAGCTCCCACTCACACGTTTGCACAAGTTTACCGCTTTCCGCTTTCACCTTTCCCCTTCTTGTGGGTTGTTCTTGTAGTATTCGTTCCACTCCTCCAGAACTTTCTGCCAGTCAACGACTTCGCCGTCGGCAATAGCCTCGGCCTGCTGTATGGCTTCGTCGTGCTGTTTCTTCTCGGCGTGGCGTAGCTTCATAGCCTCTATGGTGGCATCGTCGAGTATGTGTATGCGTCCGCGGCGCAGGCACTCGTCAAGGTCGGCAGGGCCAAAGGCCTGGCCTTGTATGTTGAAATCGGATATGTTGAATTCGAATACCGTGCGCAGGGTGTGTCGCACCATTTTCTGCTGTGCGCGGTTGCCGCGCATCTTGCTGCCAAGCAGCTTGCGAATGACATTGTACTCCTTTTGAGTGAACTTTTTTCTTCCCATTTGAAACGTTTTGTCTTTGCATTTGTAAAAGTAGTTGTTTTTTGCAAAACCGGCAACAAATGAATTGTCGATTTTGTTTTTGCTACTGTTTTTGAATGGCAATCTGCGCTTCTGCCGGCGGGTAAATGCAATTCTTGCATAACTTGTCGTGTTAATTATATATCTAATGCTATATTTATAATAAAAAAGCAGTACCTTTGCCTATATTCCCGTTTTTTGCACAAGTAAAAGATGCTTTTGTATTATGAAAGAGTTTTTTAAGGTTCTGAAAAGATTTGTTCCGCCTTACAGGAAATACCTGATACTGTCTGTGGTGTTCACCCTGTTGTCGGCAGTGTTGAATGTCTTTTCGTTTATGGTGCTTATACCGATATTGCAGATTCTGTTCAAGGTGACAGAGCCTGTCGAGGTGGATTTCATTGCCTGGAGCACCATTGATTCAAACAATGCAAAGGATGTGCTGATGAATAATGTGCAATATTTTATGGACGGCTTTGTGGCCGAACACGGCGAATCGTCGATGTTGCTGCTGCTCGGTCTGTTCCTGATATTTATGACTTTGCTCAAGACGGCCAGCTACTTTGCATCGTCGGCAGCCATAATACCTTTGCGTACGGGTGTTGTGCGCGACCTTCGTACAAAGATGTATGACAAGGTGGTCTCATTGCCGTTGGGCTTTTTCTCAAAGGAGAAGAAAGGGGATATCATTGCACGAATGACCGGTGATGTTATTGAGGTGGAGAACTCAATTGTAACCTCGCTCGATATGCTCATAAAGAACCCCATATTCATCATAATATATTTTGTTACACTCATTTATGTCAGTTGGCAGCTTACGCTGTTCACCATTTGTGTGACACCGGTGCTTGGCTGGATAATGGGTGCCATAGGACGCAAACTCAAGGCAAAGTCGCTTGTCGTGCAGCAGAGGTTCGGCGAAACGACATCGCAGATGGAGGAGACAATAGGCGGTCTGCGCGTTGTCAAGGCATTTGTTGCCGAGAAAAAGATGTCCGGCCGTTTCAAGAAGTGCTGCAATGATTTGCGCAGCGCTGTCATACGCGTTGCAATGCGTCAGGCACTGGCACATCCCGTGAGTGAATTCCTTGGAACTTGTATCATTGTCATTGTGCTATGGTTCGGCGGCACGCTCATCTTGAACGAGAATTCCATAATCTCGGCACCCTCGTTCATCTACTATCTTACAATGCTATACAGCATCATAAACCCTGTAAAGGAACTGTCAAAGGCGTCCTATTCCATTCCGCGCGGTTTGGCCTCAATGGAGCGTGTCGATGCTATCCTCAAAGCCGGAAACCCCATAACCGATGGAGAAAAGGGCATTGAACTGCCCGATGTGAAGGATGGTGTCGAGTACAGGAACCTTACATTCTCTTATGATGGTGAGCGCGATGTGCTCAAGAACATAAACCTAAAGATTGAAAAGGGCAAGACGGTTGCGCTTGTGGGGCAATCGGGCAGTGGAAAATCCACGATGGTCGACCTAATCCCGCGTTATTACGATGTTCTCGAGGGCGAAGTGCTGATTGATGGTGTGAACGTGAAGGATATGAAAGTGAAGTCGCTCCGTGCCCTCATTGGCAATGTGAACCAGGAGGCAATCCTTTTCAACGACACGTTCTACAACAACATCACCTTTGGTGTTGAGAATGCTACAATGGAGCAGGTGGTTGAGGCTGCCAGGATAGCGAATGCACACGATTTCATTATGGCTACCGAAAAGGGTTACGACACCTGTGTGGGCGACCGTGGCTGTCTGCTCTCGGGCGGTCAGCGCCAGCGAATAAGCATTGCGCGTGCAATTCTCAAGAACCCGCCGATACTTATTCTTGACGAGGCCACTTCGGCACTCGACACCGAGAGCGAGCGTCTGGTGCAGGAAGCTCTTGAGCACTTGATGAAGACACGCACCACAATTGCCATTGCACACCGTTTGTCTACAATCAAGAATGCCGATGAAATATGCGTCCTGCGCGACGGCGAGATTGTGGAGCGTGGCAAGCACGATGAGTTATTGAAACTGAATGGCGTGTACAAGCGCCTTAACGATATGCAATCACTGTAAGGATATGAAAAGTGTAGCAGTTTTTTGTGCCGCATCGGAGAATATTGCTCCCGGCTATTTTGAGGCAGCTGCCGAGGTTGGTACTATGCTTGGCCGCAAAGGGGCAACGCTTGTCTATGGCGGAGCACGTTTTGGACTTATGGAGGCTACCGCCAAAGCCGCCAAGGCTGCCGGTGCCCACATTGTGGGTGTGGTCCCCGACATTTTGGTGGAGCGTGGCCGTGTAAGCGGCTTGATTGACGAACAGGTGCCCTGCCGTAACCTGAGCGAGCGCAAGGACATTATGCTCGAGCGCAGTGACATCCTGGTTGCGTTGCCTGGCGGTGTGGGTACGCTCGACGAGATTTTTCACGTTCTGGCTGCCGCCACAATAGGTTATCACACAAAGCAGGTGGTGCTGTATAACGTGAATGGATTCTGGGACTCTCTCCTGGCCACGCTGGAGGAGATGTTGCAAGCCGGGTTTGTGCGTGGCGAATTTGAAAGATATTTGGTTGTGGCAAACAATATTGCCGAACTTGAGAATTTACTGAACATAGGATAAGAAGAAAAAATGGCAAAGGTATTTGGTATTGGAGAAACGGTTTTTGATATACTGTTCAAGAACAACACCCCGGTGAAGGCTGTTCCCGGCGGTTCGGTCTATAATTGTATAATCTCTTTGGGAAGATGTGGCGTGCAGGCCGAGTTTATCAGCGAGGTGGGCGACGACCGCATAGGCAACATAATCCTTGAGCATCTGCGCGACAACAATGTCGGTTCGTCGGCAGTGTGCTGCTTTTCGGGCGGCAAGTCACCTCTTGCCCTTGCCTTCCTTAATGATAACAATGACGCCGAGTATCTTTTCTACAAGGATTATCCCAACAACCGCCTCGAGGTAGAGTTCCCCGAAATAAAGGCGGGCGACATCGTGGTCTATGGCTCATACTTTGTGCTTAACCCCGTTCTGCGCAGCAAGACAAAGGCCTTTCTCGAATATGCCCACGAACAGGGAGCACTTCTTTTCTACGACATAAATTTCAGGCAGAACCACGTCACCGAGCGCATAAAGCTTGCCGAGGCTCTCATTGAGAATCTTGAGCTGGCCGACATTGTGCGTGGTTCGGCCGACGATTTCAAATATCTCTATGAGATGACCGATGCCACAAAGATATACAACGAGAAGATAAGGTTCTACTGTCCGAACTTCATCTTCACCAACGGAGGCAACGATGTCAGGTTCTTTGCCCGTGGCATTAATGCCGTCTATCCGGTGAAACAGGTCGATGTTGTGAGCACCGTGGGTGCCGGTGACAACTTCAATGCCGGTGTGCTCTATGGCCTTGTAAAGGGTGGGGTGACACGCGAGAGGCTTGCGCAGCTCACCGCCGCCGAGTGGGACGGTATAATCTCAAATGGACTTGATTTCAGCGCACACGCCTGCACGCTCATTGAAAACTACGTCGACAAGGAGTGGGCAGTAAATTATACAAAGGGATAACATCTGCGGCAACTCCCTTTCAAACTTAAAAACCGATTACTATGAAAAAGATATTCTCTATTCTGATTGCAGCATTTGCCCTTTGCGGATGCGCGGGGCACACTCATCATAAGAGTGCCGATGTCCACGAAGAACACTCGCACATTCACAGTTACACGGCCTACACGCACAGTGCCGAACTCTTTATGCAGCACGAAGGACTTGAGGTTGGCAAGAAGGCCTGCATTACACTCTATGCAACCGACCTCACGAATTTCAAGCCTTTGCAGGCTGCCGACGCCACGGTGCTGTTGAGAGCCGGTGGTAAAAGCCACACAGCCAAAGCCGATGCACATAATGCTGGTATGTTCCATTTTGAGCTTACACCCGAAACCGCCGGTGAAGGGATGTTGTATGTCACCATAGGGCAGGAGAATGCACACTTTGATGTTACAGTGACAGAGTGTTGCGACAACGCCCACGGTCACGGACATAATCACGAAGGCCATTCACACGAAGGAGACGGCCACGACGGTCACAATCACGCCGGACACAGCCATTCAGGACATTCTCACTCGCACAGCCACGCTCCCCATCCCGGCCACGGTGCCGAGACACCTGCCAAGAGCGGCGATGTCTCTTTTGCCAAGGAGCAGAGCTGGAAGATTGACTTTGCAACTGAGATTGCAAAGGAAAGCAACTTTGCCGGCAGTGTGAAGGTTGCGGCAAGGGTTGAGGCAATGCCCGCTGATTTCACTACTGTGGTTGCCACAGCAAGCGGAAAGGTGCAACTGGCGGGCAATGTGATTGCCGGTATGCCGGTGACAGCCCAACAACCGCTTTTCTATCTTGAGGGTGGCGATGTTACAGACAACGATGTGGCGGTGAAGTTTGCCGAGGCCGAGAGCAACTACGAACTTGCAAAGGCCGATTTCGAGCGCAAGAAACAGCTGTTCATCGAAAAGATTGTGCCCGAGCGCGAATATCAGGCTGCCGAGGCTGCCTATCGTCAGGCCCAGGCACGCTTCGAGAGCCTGAAGCGTAATTTCGGTGCGGGCAAGGTAACCTTGAAATCGTCAATGGACGGTTATGTGGTTTCGCTGCTTGTTGCCAACGGCGATTATGTAGAGCCGGGTACACCGCTTGCCATTGTGCAGCGCGACGGCGCTGTGAACCTTGTTGCCGAATTGCCGGTGCGCTATGCTCAGCAGTTGAAGAACGTGGTGACAGTGAATGTCGAGACAGCCTTGGGCGATGTCTATGATATGAGCGATGGTGCCGCGACGGTCATTGGCAGTGCAGTGAACAGCTGCAATATGTTGCCTGTGACAATCTCCTGTGCGGCTTTGCCCGGTGTGGTAACCGGCAGTGTCGTTACACTTTACCTCTCGTCGGCCGATGAGGCTGCCCATCACGTGGCGGTTCCACGTACGGCACTTGTCGAGGAGATGGGAAATATGTTTGTCTTCGTACAGAACAACCCTGTTTCCTTTGAAAAACGCAGTGTCAAGGTGGGCGCAACCGATGGTCGCTATGTGCAGGTGCTCGATGGCATTGCTGCCGGCGAGCGCGTTGTGAGCAAGGGTGGTGTGATATTGAAGCTGTCGCAGGGTGCTGCGGCTCTCGACCCTCACGCCGGTCACGTACATTAATCAAGGGTAGATCTATGCTTAACAGGATAATAAAATTCTCATTGAACAACAGGCTGCTGGTTATGCTGGCGGTTATATTGGTGGCAATTGGCGGTACATATTCGGCCAAGAACATCGAGGTGGATGTGTTCCCCGACCTCACAATGCCCACGGTGGTAATTCTAACCGATGCGCACAATATGGCCCCCGAGGAGGTCGAGCGTCTTGTGACATTCCCCATTGAGACAGCAGTGAACGGTGCAACCAATGTGCGCCGTGTGCGTTCGTCATCGTCACAGGGCTTCTCCTTCGTATGGGTGGAGTTCGACTGGGGAATGGACATATACAAGGCACGACAGATTATCAGCGAGAAGATGGGCTTGCTCACAGGGCAGTTGCCCGATGGCGTTGTGCCAATGCTGGCACCACAGTCGAGTGTGATGGGTGAGATTATGTTCGTTGGAATGCAGGCCGACAGCACCTCAATGATGGAGCTGCGCACACTTGCCGAGTGGATTGTGAAACCCGCGGTGCTTGCAACAGGCGGTGTCTCCAACGTAACCATTATTGGTGGCGACTACAAGCAGTATCAGGTGCTTGCCGACCCTGTGAAGATGAAGATGTACAATGTCGCGATGGAGGAGCTTGAGAGCGCTGTGGCGGCAATGAGTGTGAACATAGGTGCCGGTGTCGTTCGCGACTATGGCAACGAGTACAACCTGCGTGGTATGGGCCGCACAAGCGATGTAGCAGAGCTTGGAGCCACATTGGTGAAGATGGACGGCGATGCAGCCGTGCGTGTTGCCGATGTTGCCGATGTTGTTATTGCACCGGCAGTCAAGCAGGGCTATGCCGCACAGAACGGAACTCCGGCCGTTATCCTTTCAATCTCAAAACAGCCGGGCATCAACACGCTTGCTGTGACCGAGAACATCGAACGCAACCTTGTGAGCATACAGAAATCGCTCCCTGCCGATGTCACTGTCGATACAAAGATATTCCGTCAGGCCGACTATATACAGTCATCGGTGAACAACGTGGGGCGTTCGCTCCTCGAGGGTGCAGTGTGCGTAATCCTTGTGCTGTTCCTCTTTTTGACGAGTTTCCGCACCACAGTCATCTCGCTCTTTGCCATCCCTCTTTCACTCCTGGGAACAGTGATTGTCCTGTATCTCCTGGGTATGGACATAAACACAATGACTCTTGGCGGTATGTGCATCGCCATCGGTTCGCTTGTCGACGATGCCATCATTGATGTCGAGAATGTGTACAAACGCTTGAAGGAGAACCACCGTCTGCCGGTCGAGGAGCGTCGTTCGGCACTGCACATTGTGTTCGAGGCTTCGTCCGAAATCCGCGCGTCAATCATACACGCCACGCTCATCATTATGGTCACTTTCACCCCGCTGTTTTTCCTCAGCGGTCTCGAGGGGCGTATGCTCAAGCCTCTTGGCCTGGCCTACCTCATTGCGCTTGTGATGTCGTTGCTGGTGGCAATGACCGTCACTCCGCTCCTTTGCAAGATGATGCTCTCGGGCGACAAATACCTTGCCCGCAATGAAAAGAAGAACTGGGTCGATCGTTGGCTCATAACCGGCTACAGCAATGCTCTTGCCTGGGTAATCAGGCACGCCCGTCTTGTTGTGGGCAGTGTGGTTGTGCTCTTTGTGGGCTGTATGCTCCTCTTTACACAGATGGGACGCAGTTTCCTCCCCGAGTTCAACGAAAGCGCATTGACCATTTCGGCAGTGTCGCGCCCGGGTGTGTCGCTCGAGGAGAGCAACAGGCTTGGTGCTGTGATAGAAAAGGAACTGCTGCAGATACCCGAGGTGACAAGCACCGCGCGCCGCACAGGACGTGGTGAACTCGACGAGCACTCGCAGACATCGAACGGTGCCGAGATTGATGTGAACTTCAAGCTTGGCGGCCGCAGCAAGGCCCAGTTTGTTGCCGATGTGCGTGAACACCTCGCAAAGGTGCCAGGTGTGGTTACATCGGTGGGTCAGCCGCTTGAACACCGCATCGACCATATGGTGTCGGGCACACAGGCCGACCTTGCAATAAAAATCTTTGGCCCCGATTTGAGCACCCTTTTCCGCAAGGGGGTGGAGATACAGGAGCTGTTGAGGGCTTTCCCCGAGGTTGTCGATGTGAATGTTGAGCAGCAGGTCGAAATACCGCAGATTCAGGTGCGTGCCAACCGCGAGAAATTGGCCTACTTCGGCATCACAATGGGCGAGTTCAATGCCTTTGTAGAGGCCGCTTTCCCCGGCAAGGTTGTAGGCAGCATATACG
>JAEIGA010013108.1_pt1 | contig 12614 bp, 15 predicted proteins | sample 9270691 | NCBI WGS metagenome assembly JAEIGA01 (sample SAMN17057246, study PRJNA624740) | gut metagenome | biome: biome; isolation source: fecal sample | host: Bos grunniens | place: China: Xizang | collected 2019 | reverse complement strand
TATAAGGAAGTGTATTAACAATATCGCGTGTATAGATTTTTGTCCATACATTGAATTTGATAATATTGTCCTTGAACAATGCAATTTCAGCAATAACAGGATTTTCAAAAACCAATTTCTGATTTACTGTATTATTGATTTGCTGCCCATTTTGTTGATTAAATATTACACCATACTCAACAATATCAGCCTTTTCCTTTTTGATTGTATTATATGCTCGTAATACAAAGTCACGGTTCATATAATAATCGTCTGCGTCAAGGAACATCAAATAATTACCTGTTGAATTATCAATACCGAACTTACGCGCACCACCACATCCGAGGTTTTCCTCAGGTTCAACAACTTTCCAAATTATTTTCCCATTACCTTGAACAGAAATAAAATGTTCAATCATATCACGTGATTTATCAGGTGACTTATCGTCAACTATCACATATTCCAATTCAAAACCATCAATAAACTGTTGATTAACAGAATTAACGGCCTGAAGAATAAATCGTTCTGCATTATAAAATGTTGTTATAATACTAATTCTATCTAAATTCTTTTTGCTCATATTTCTGTTTAATTTATTTATTTACGATAAGAATTGAATTTTCAGAAACACGTTCCAATATATAGAACTTATTTTTTGAATCTTCAGATGCTGGTATAACAGTTCCGCGTTTACCTTTTAAACGACCAACATAAGGTGTACAATATTCACCAGGTTTACATTCCCCATTATCATATACAATTGCTTTACCACATAAATTAACGCGAACCCATTCTTCACGATTAGCACGCGGTTTATATGTTTGCGTTTCATCATATTCTTCAGAAGGAATTAAAACCAAATGTTCCCACGGATATGTCTTAATTAACGACATTTCCATATTTTCGTCATATATTTTTGTACCCACTGCAAGTCGCTCTTTTTCTATAAGCAAATCACCAACCTCATTAGTCTTGTACTTTTTATGCCATTCAGGTGAATTGTCTGAATCACAAAATGAATTAATAGTACTAATACCTAAAATAAAATCATCAGCAGAAGCACCAAAAGGAACAATTTTTGATGGGTCATTTTTTGAAAAGGTAACAAAACGTGCGAATTTCTGATCTGGTACGACTTCCCATTCATACATTTCAGAATATCCAAATGGTTGTAATCTAATTTCGTCCATTATGAAATACGTATCATATTTTTCTTTATCATATCCTTGTAGTAATTCAAGTAATAACGACCCAATTCAGAATTTGATTCAGAAGAACGACTGAATGAAATAATATCATTATTTGTCTGAAGCAATTCTTCCTTAGTTTTTATAAAGTTAATGGGAAGCTCATTAACATAATTACGCATAATTTGAGTAATTGTATATTCAGAACATTCTACAGGGAATTTTAATGTTACAACGGGGGAAACCATTGCATTTGTTGCTGCGATTTCGTATCCTTCTTCCAAAGATACTTTTGTATCACCATTATGCTGTCGAGCAACACCAATTAATGTGATATACTCACTACGATTTATACTTGGATTGAATACCTTGTACTGAAAGGCTACAAGTGTAGTTGCAGTTTTTGTGCCTGTCTTAAGATATTTTCTTCCGTTAATTAACACTCGTTTAATACTGCTACGATCTTTATTTACATCGGTGTAGCTGTATTCTCCTATAAGGGTTTTTGTAAGAAAATCCATTTAGTAAATATATTTTTATAGTTATATGTTATTATAGTTATGTTATTACAATATAGAAAAAAAGTGAACAGAAATTCAATCTGTTCACCTTTATATTCACTAAAATTTTATTAACGGTAATTTATATCCTATACCAATTGTATTAGCAGATTTATTCAAATCGTGTTCAAAGAATACATTTATTCGTTTATATGTTGCATCAATACCAACAACCGGTGAAAATTCCTTTTGTGTTAAATTATATTCACCTTGTGCATATAATGATAAATTAAATTTATTCACTGATTCTGGAATTTTTATTCCTGTCATATCATTATATTTAACATATGGATTGGTTGATTTAACAAATACTTTCCCATCCTCAAAGGCAACAGTATAATCTGCAAAAACAACATTGCTATCAATATTTAATCCTAAATCCATATTGCGTAGCCAGACATTTCCAGACAATATTTGATACTTGTTAGTAAAATTAAAATTTTTAACAATACTATCATATTCTAATGGTTCTACACGCCAAATTGTATCGTGTTTTTCTAATACCGTTTCAGTATTTATATATATAATTTTTGAAGGATCATTTAATTTCATTTCTTTAATTGTAGTATACAAACTATCGTTAGCCAATTTAAGTATATTTATATCACCTTCAAGAACTGTTTTAGACGCAACTAATTCACCGTTTCGTGTACGATAATTAACAATTGTATCAGTCAATGCAGTAATGTTCGTTTCATTCAAAGATTTTTGTTGTGTATAATTTCTATATAACGCAACATTTGTTCCTATTGATACGATTAATAGTATTATTAACACAATATCTTTAACTATTCCTTTTAACATAACGCATCTGTTTATTATATATATTTGTAGATTTCTTTATTCTGTTATATATTGTTCTTAATTCATTTTCGTAATTTAAATTTGATGCATAACGAGAACCGCGTTTTGTTGTATAATTATATAACAATGTTTGTTCAGTCCGTGTATCGGAAAGATAATTACGTTTTAATATAGAAATATAACTATCTATTGCGTGTTCGTATGATTCATATTTTTTAAGTTTTGAACCAGGATATATTCCTACACCAAATAATGACAGTTTTGATGTTTCACGCCCTGCACCAACTGTTCCATAACGAGTTTCCAATTCAGTTTGTGCCATAACGAAACATATATCTAAATTATGTTCTAAACATTTATTGACAATAAGTTCAGGTATATCTTTGTTATTTTTGCCGTTTGTCTTTGAATTGATATGATTTGTTACCTCGTATATTATACTGTCTTTAATCAATGCAGTTGTATCAACATAAACTATTGTGTCTTGTTTAATTGTGTCCGTATTATGTGTATCTATAAAAAATGAACCAATAACTATTGACATCCATATAAAAACACATAAAACACTTATTGCATATTTCATTTTTAAGTTAGCCTTTAATTTAATAATAAATCATACAGATACCATAAAATTATATGATATACAATGTCTATATTAATTAAATATATATTTTTAATAAATGATAATATAGAAATATATATTGTTAGAATTCAATGGGCAACCCTATAAAACAAATCAAACCTAAAAAAGGTTCAATGTATCATCAAGGTATTGTGGACCCTAAAACGTGTCGGAAATATGCATCGGGTTGTAAAAGTGATCCTATAATCTATCGTTCAGGATTAGAATTACAATTTATGACATATTGTGAAAATAATCCTAATGTTACAAAATGGGCAAGCGAACCAATTCAGATACCTTATATATGTAGACTAGATAATAAACAACATAATTATTACCCTGATTATATTATCGAAAATGCAAAAGGTGTTCGTTGTATAGTTGAGGTTAAACCTTATAATCAGACTGTTAAACCCGATATGACAGATACACGATGGTTGAAGGAACAGTGGATTAAGAACCTCGATAAGTGGGCCGCTGCAAAAAAATTTGCAGATGAACACGGTATGAAATTTATAATTGTCACAGAAAAATTTTTCTTATAATATATGGGATTTAAAGTTACACGAAGAGAAAAACAAGTTGAACAAATAAAAGAACAACAGGAAGAAGAGAAAAAACTTCCGTATACTAGACAAACGTCATTACACGACATTGATAGATATATATACGATGCAGATTCTATTGAAGAATTTAGAATGGATGAGGCAATATCAAATCACCCATTATCGCATCGTCCTACAAATGTTCGTTCAAAAATGGCGTATTCAGAATTATTGAAAGTATGCAAGCCAACAACAAAATATTTATTACCTGGACAAATTGTTTTATTTGGATATTCTGAACCTAAATATAAAGAAGAACTTGAATATTATGATAAGACTCCATTAGTATTGTTTTGTGGTATCACACGTACTGAAGATGGAAATATTCGTGAGATAGGTTTTAATTTACATTATTACCCACCCCGTATTCGTGCAAGGATATTAAATATTACATATGAATTATTCAAAACACATTTTCAAAAATCATTTAACGACCCACAGCATAAACCTGCAGGATTTATTAATTACAAGGCCCTTAAAACAATGTTAAAACGTAATATTAAGATAGCATTTGGAATAAAAATGTATATTCCTGTATTACGGGGTAAATCATATGTATTGCCTACTCGTTTATTACCTACTGCGTTTTATACAGAAGGACATTTTAGTAAAGCAACACTTGCGCAAGTACAAAAATTTTGGCGTGAATTTAGAGGTTAAAAATAATAATATATATAGAGAAATGAGAAACTTATTTTGTATAGTTATTCCGATTTATAAAGAAATACCTGACCCTGTAGAAATTATTTCATTGAATAGATTAAATAAAGTTATAGGAGAAAAAAATTATGATGTGTATTTCATTACGCACAATGAACTTAATATTGAAAACTATTTTGAATTATATCCTTGTGCAAAAACAAAATTTTTCGATAAGTCATTTTTTGAAAGCACAAAATCATATTCATATTTATGTTTAAGTTATGAATTATACAATACATTTAATGAATACAAAAAAATGTTCATTTATCAAACTGATTGTTATTTAATTGAAGATAAATTTGATACTTTTGCTAATTTAGAATATGATTATATTGGATCGCCCGTATTTAGTAATGATTGTGGGTGGCCGACCGTAACAAAGGATGAAAACGGTAATTCACGATATTTTCCCGTTATTGGTAATGGGGGATTTAGTATGCGTGATATTGAAACATTTATGATATTTACAGACCCAAAGGGTGAAGTCAAAACATCCACACATTTAACGGAACAAGTAATTAAAGAACAATGTTTATTTGAGGATTTATTTATATGTGTAGATTTACCTCAAGTCTTCGATATTAACATTGCGACATTTCAGGTAGGGTTAATGTTTGCATGGGATATGTCAGTAGATGTTATTTATAACCTTTTTAAAGTACAACAATTTCCTATGTGTATTCACGCTTGGGATAAAAATATTCGTTTTTGGCGAAATCATTTACCTGAACTTGTCAATAATGAAGAAATTATAAACTATTGTGAAGAAAAACATAAAGAATTTTTCAAACTTTACTATAATGAGCGTAATGAAACATATAGATAAAATTTATTATTAAATACAAACATTCAAAAAGATATTAACATTAAGTTATGAAAATATTTAGTCAATATATTAATGAAAAGTGCGATACAGCTGATATAAATCAAGGCAACGCCCTTTCAAACACAGGTGTTTCAAATCATCTCACACCTATCGGTAATATTGTAACAAATGTAAAAAATTTATTTGCGACACGTTTAAGTGTTGTTGCTTCTGTTGCTGAAGATGGTGTTTCTATTAAATTAAATAGTTCATATTTCACAGATCCTAAAGAAATTAACAAGATACTATATAACTACGAAATTATGCGTGGTACTTGTTTAGCAACATATATTATGAGTCAAGGTCTTGATTTGATTAAGACAATTAATTTAGGTCAATTCTATGTTGTATATTTCTGTCCATCTGATATTAAAACAGCAATGCCCGCGGTTGAACCTGAACCAGCAAATCTTCCTTGTAAAGAAATGCTTGACTACAATTTAGATGAAGCAGAAATGATTATGTTGAAGGAAGACGCTGAGGAAGAACTTGCTGATATTACAAAAGAAAAACTTTCAGAAATCCTTAAAATGACAGATAAGGTAAAGGCAGCTAAACAACTTGAATTATTAGTAATGCAAGAAATAGATATGCCACGTGAGTATTATTTTGCTGGTGTTAAAGATAAACAAGGAAATGAATCAATTGCACTTCGTTGGAAATTTACACGTTCAGGCGGTAAAGGTCAAACAGTTGAAATCACTAAATCATTGATTAATATATATGACGATGGTGAAAATGGTGTATGGGTTTCTGATTTTGCGGAAGATGCACTTGTTGAATTGCCTGAAGAAGTTAAAAAATTGATTGAAACAGTTCTTGAATTTATCGGGGCAAATGAGGCAAATTCAAAAGGTACATACACAATTGGCGGCGAACGTAAATCAAAAGACGATGATAAATCTGACGATAAAGACGAAGATAAGGCCGATGATAAGGATGATGATAAGAGCGATGACAATAAAGATTCTGACGATAAAGACGAAGATAAGGACGATGACAAATCTGACGATAAAGACGAAGATAAAGATAAATCGGATGATGAGGACGATGATGAAGATGATTCTAAGAAAAAGAAGAAAGATAAGAAAAAGAAATCTGATGATAATTTAGATGTAGATGATCTTCTTTAATAAAATAAATATAAGTATAATATAAAAAATGAAAGGTGTTTTAGAATATATTAATGAATCAATTCAAATAAATGAGTCATTTGAATGTGATATATTAACACGAGCCTCAAAATCAATCAAAGAGTTATCGAAAATTCAAAAGGAAAAATATCCTGATTCAAGTCCTTCAACATTTAAATTTTTAACATTAAAGCAATTCTTGCAATATAGTTATGTTCCTGCATCAAAACTTACCAACGATATGGTTGAAAAAATTGAATCTGATAAAGATATAAAAAAGGAAATACGTGCTATTATAAAAGGTACTGCAGGTTATGATATTGCAATAGGATTTAAGAATGATTTATTACACGCTGCTGCCGCAAGTGCATTGACAACTGTATATGTTTGGCCAGCTGAAGGTTCATATATTACAAATCGTTTAGATAAAGTTTTACACGCTGATGCAAAACAATATATGAAAATTGCACCATTTGAAGAATGTGATGAAGTATACATTATACGTGTACCACAGGAAATTGTAATTGCAAAGGCAAAACAAAAACGAGAACGTGTGGAATCACAAAGAGGTATTATTTATCAAGGTGATGCATATTTTTATTCTCAATTAGCACGTGAAAACCGTGAAAGATATAATAAAATTATTGCAAAACGTAAAGCTGAATTGCAAGATGATACTGAATTGATTGCAAATTATAAGGAACTGATGAATAATGTTGTTAAAATTTCATCTGATGTTGCTTCTAATATTGATAAATATGCTGATAAGTTTATTACATACCAATATTTAATGGCGTATATTAATAATACCCAATGGTATGATACACGTGATAGAAAATCACGCAGTTTTAATGGTGTATTGTCATTACTTCAAAAATATCTTGATACAAAGAAATCTGTTAAGGCAGATGGTGGATATGGTTTTCAACAACAAGAGATAGTTGAATATCGTAAACAATTGGAAGAAGCAATTAAAAAGGCAAATTACTATGTAGAAAAATTCAATGCTGCATAACTTTATATAATTAAACTAAAAATGGAACGCCTTAGGCGTTCCATTTGTTTTTATATATCATTCAGTAATTAACGGTCAATCCAATATGTGTTCACTGAAATACAATTCGCAAATCGTTTGAGATAATTCTTAATTCGTTTAATCTGTTTATCAAGCATTGCCTCATACATTGTGATAATAATTTTTCGTTCATCCATTGTTAAAGGTCGGTATTCAATATTCATTCCGCGGTAAGGGCGTTCACCTTCCTCAATCAAATTGTATTTTGCAAATTTCAACTGATAAAGGTCAATCGGTGTGTCACCATAAACCTTGGGATAAACATAAACAAAGGGCGATTCAGTGAGATTTTCTATAATCCTATTTAGGTCCTCAGTATTTTTATGAATGAAGTATTTGTCTTTGTGGTTTCCAATTCGCTCGGTACGAATGTTGTTTTCCTCGTATGATAGACCCTGACCAACATCGGAATACCCGAACCAAAAATCAGTACGCAAATCAGGTTTCTTTCCAACAACGAGCAATCCATTCACCTCAATAGCATCCCAAATACCTTTCGTACAGAATTCCGCCATTCGTGTATCATTACCCCAACCTTTCAAATACTCATTCAAAATTCTCGATTTCAGTTCCTTTTTCATATGTGAATTCCGTTTTAATGATTACATTTTAACAATTACACATATATATAGAATACTTAACTGAAAAATTCAACTAAAAATCGAATGTTAATTGAAATAATTTTGAAGTGTCTTCTGTAATTACCGGTTGTGTAATTTGTGGTTTCGTTTCTTTTTCAATTTCAATATCCTTTTTGAGTTTTTTCCATTCATTAGATGCGTTTGTTTTTTTACCTATATCGAACTTCTTAATCGTATACTTATGTTGATTTGATTCACGATTATATATTTTGATACGTGCTAATCCTTGAAGGAATATCTTATTTGTTATTTCATTATCAAATACATCTACAAAATCGTAAAGGATATATTTTTCCTTCATATCTGACAAACCAAGTCCACGACCAATTGATTGCATATTTACTACATCTGATTTGAATGATTCAAATAATACGCCGTAACACAAATTTGCAAGTGTAATACCAGTTGACATACATCCATAACTTGCGACAAGTATACAATCATTATGTTCCTTAAGAAGTTGTTTGATTGCATCACGTTTCTTTGCACTAACGCTACCTGTAATCTTAACTATATGTCGTGAACCTTTATATCGTTCCTCAATACGTTCTACAATATGATTGATATATTCGGTATGGTGTGCAAGTATCAACATATTATTTGGACATTTTGGAATAACATCGTCAAGAAGAATATCAATACGTTCTTCAAAGAAATGTATCATCATTCGTTCCAATGCAAGACTATTTGTACCCGTTGAGTCTGATACAATTGTTTTAAGAAGACTGAAATATTCGTATTCCTTTCGTAAATCCGACCACTCAACATTACTCATTATAGAACATTTTGCTGAAGTTAAACCATTTGATGGTGTTTTTGAATATCGTAATAAATATTCCTTTTTATCATCGGGTAACTCGATTTTCTTTTTATCTTCAGTTAAATCATAATTTGCCAATGCATATTCAACACATTTTAGCCAAGTAGATTTTGTTTTTTCAAAATCATTATATTGCAAACGATATTGGAATATTTCAATATCTGATATATATCCAGCATCTTTTAATTGTTTTGTTGTAATCGCCTGAATTTTAGCACCTAATAATGAAAATATACAATAATGTTCGATTGACTTTTCTTTAGGAAGCGTTCCAGTCATACCAAATGCAATAATAACATTTCGCATAAATTCTTGCGATATAATGTTTTTAATCTGTGATGCTTTTGCACGGTGAACTTCATCAACAAATACACAGTCAAATTTATCGAAGAACGATGGATTATATTTTGAAGATCCCTTTTCAATATACTTAATTAACGATTGAAATGTTCCTACTGTTACGTTTGAAGATTGTACTTCCTTACCGCCACCCCATATACATTCAGTATGGAAAAATTCAGCATATTCAGAAAAATCGTTAAATGCCTGTTTAACGAGGTCTACCGAGGGAACAATCATAAGAATATTCTTCATTCCTAAATGTTCAATACAATATCGGAACACCATATATGCGATTAATGTTTTGCCAGCACGAGTTGCAAGTTCAGAAATTGATTTCTTCCATTGAAGTATTTTATACGCAGCCTCATATTGATACGGGCGGGGTGGGAATTTCAATCCCCATGAATCAACAATTTCTTTAAATTCTTCAAATGAATGTTTAAGTACACGTTTAAACCACTTTTGGTCAAGACCATCAAATTCAACATTATTTGCCGTGAAAAATTTATAAATATCCTGCCACAATCCAATTGAACAATAATATATCTTTTGTCCAGTTTTTGGTTGTATATACTCGAAAATAAAATCTTGTGTGAATTTTGGACCTTTATATGTTTTCAAATAACAGGTGGGGTCTACAAGATTGATATGATCTGTTAAATTTGGATGACGTGGATTTGAACGAAGCCATATATCATCCTCAGGAGTATCAAATTTCAAAAATAAATATCGTGGGTCGTGTTCTGAAAAAATAAAATGTATCATTAGTAATCAATATCTTTTATATATTCTATTCCATTGTGTTTTTCATATATGCCGTCTGACATATGATAGAATATAGGTATTTTGTTATAATAATCCGAAACAAGTTCCAATATATGATATTTAGGACAATAACGGAAATATTTATAATATTTAATTGGTTCACCATTTTTTATATAATACGCATCATTTGAACCAAAGACAAATGTTTGTGCATTATCTACAGCATTCTTAACTCTCATAAACTGTAAATTATATTCACAGGTTTGAGATTTACTTAACTGATAATAAATGATTTTTGCTTTACCGAAACGATATGGGAATTTATATTTTATCGTTTTTAATAAACGCACAAATCCGCTTTTGATTAGTTCTATATCCTTATCAGATATTCTACCAATCAAAGATTCCTGCATTGTATCAAATATATCGTGTCGTTTTTTTCTAATTTTCATATATATAATATAGTATTTTTTAAGAAATATTTCAACTAAAAAAATTTTACATTTTTTGAGAAAAATTTTAGTAAAAATAAGCTATTGTTTGAATTCTATTAATTATTTTTAATTAAATAAAGAAATTGTATAAAAGATATGAACGCGAGTGATAATACTTTATTTGTTGATATAAAGAAAGAATACTATAAAGATTTAATTGGAATTGATAAAACAAATCCATATTACTATAAAATCGCATTTATTGATGATGGAAGTGGTTTTATTACACGCGGCCACCTTTTTTGTACATCATCATATTTCTTGAATATTGTTAATGAGGTGCCCGACAAACAAGATGAAAATACGATTTATTTACTTAAAGAATGATAATATTTAATGGTAAACACATTATTGACATATTCACCAACGATTTTACCATTAAAAAAGGTATTTATACTGAATCAATTGTTTACACAAAGGACATTCAATATATAGGGGCACAGGAAATAAATACAGGTGACGCTTCTGAATTTGCGTTAATAATCAATAAAAATGTTTACACAAATATTGAAATTAAATCTGATAATGAAGGTTTAATAATAGAAAACAATAAAATATACTTTAATCAATCCGGCGAGTATAATATTGAATTAAAGTATAAAACAATTAAAAAGGAAATAACAGTATTTGTATCAGACATTATAATCTCGATACAATAATATAAATATACAAATAATATATATAGATGGCAAAAATTTTTAGATGGGCCGGGGAGAGCTTTAATGTTCGCATCTCTGGTAAAGCAAAACACAACAGTGGTATTTCATATATTCAAGGTACCTCTTATTCACAAATTTATTCAGACGCCGGTGCTAGAGGATCTTTTATCACATCAACACAAGATGCGTTTAACGAGGAAGATTCAGTTGCTAAATTTACATTGTTAGATGCAGCTAATGCAACTGGTTTATCTTGGGATGTTAATGGTCAATATGCAACAGACACATTAAAATATGATGTTGCATGGAGATCTGGAGGTATTGCAAAATGTGTAAATGATAATAAGGTAACAATGTGTTTGCCTGCAGATACATTAACAACATATATTCCTAGCTCTGTATGGTCAGATGCAGGTCTTATATCAATTCAGGCATATGTTAGTAACCAATATTATCCTACTACTAATGTTTCTGCATATAAAACTGCGTTAGTTGATGTAGATTTTAATAGTGAAGCTATTTCAAATAAACAAGTCACAGCATATGCTGACGTTGTTTTTACTTCTATATCACAGTCATATTTTATTAATGGGTCAGTAGACATTGTTGCCACTGCAACAACAAAAGTAGGTAACGCAGACGATATTACTGCCGCTTCTAATGAAATAGTTGGTACAAATTCTACTATCAAACTTAAGAATGCTGTTTCTGAAATTAACTTTGGTGGAACTGCAGGTCCTTCTTCATCATATACATTGTATTTGATTGAAGGTGCTTCTCAGTCAGTTAATCTTAGTGTAACTACATACAATCCTGGTACAGCATATTCTTATGCATTTGAATATGTACAGACACCTTCTGATTCTGTTGTTGAAACTGATTTGAGTACATTACAAACAACATCAGTAATGTTTACACCTGTTGCTGTCGGTATTACACGTTTGAAGGTTAAATCAACTGCAACTATGATGGTTGGTGGTATTGTTTCAAACGAAGTTATAATTTATGTATCACCTGCTGAAACTAAGATATTTATCAACTGTGGTGACGCTTATGTATTCACATTACAAAATGAAGCTCATGATGCTGTAGTTAAAGATGCAGATAAATCATTTGTTAAAACTACTAAAAACGGCACAAGTCTTACAATTGCTGCAATTTCAGAAAACTTTGAGGACGATATTACTGTAGAAATTGATATTATGGATGGCGTTGTTAAGGTACAAACATTGATAGTTTATATTTCACATATTACTCTTACTGTAGAAGTATAATAAATTTTTTATACAATAGTTCTTTATTTCTTTACTTAAATGGTGACAGCCTAATAGGCTGTCACTATTTTATTTTTAAATGAAATG
>JAEIGA010013107.1_pt1 | contig 12614 bp, 11 predicted proteins | sample 9270691 | NCBI WGS metagenome assembly JAEIGA01 (sample SAMN17057246, study PRJNA624740) | gut metagenome | biome: biome; isolation source: fecal sample | host: Bos grunniens | place: China: Xizang | collected 2019 | reverse complement strand
TGTATATGACGGTAAGATGCACCCGGTAGATTCAAATGAGATGGCGTTCAAACTTGCTGCACGTAACGCATTCAAAGAGGCCTTCAAGAAGGCTGGTCCAAAGATCATGGAGCCTATCTACAATATTGAGGTTCTTGTTCCAAGTGATTGTATGGGTGATGTAATGAGTGATTTGCAGAACCGCAGAGCAATGATTGAGGGTATGAACAGTGTTAAAGGCTTTGAGGTTCTTAAAGCACGTGTTCCACTTGCAGAACTTTACAAGTACTCAACATCTTTGAGCTCTTTGACTTCAGGTAGAGCAACATTTACAATGGAGTTTGCCGAGTATCAACAAGTTCCTTCAGATGTTCAGGATAAGCTTCTTAAAGCTTACGAGGCAGAGGAGAAAGACGAGTAAACTCAAAGTATCCAACCAAAATAGAGTAATGATGAATGGGTCCGTCAAGCGGGCCCATTTTTCTAAAGAGATACGACGTATGATAAGCTGTAGTGAAATTTACAAATCATTTGGGCAGTTGCCTGTACTTAAAGGTATTGATTTCCAGGCTGAGGCAGCTGAGGTTGTGGGTATTGTTGGTGCAAGTGGTGCCGGAAAGTCAACCTTCCTGCAAATACTTGGAACACTTATGGCTCCCGACAGCGGAAGAGTGGTCATTGACGGAACTGATGTCTCCTCCCTTAAGGGTGACGATCTTTCTGATTTTAGGAACAGGAAGATAGGATTTGTATTCCAGTTCCACCATCTTCTCCCTGAATTTACAGCTTTGGAAAATGTTATGATGCCTGCGCTTATAGCGCGTGCCAATGGCAGAAGAGGGGAGCAGAAGAGGGGAGTGGAGCTGATACGGGCAGATGCCATGCAGCTGTTGGATGAACTTGGCCTTTCTGCCAGAATTGACCATAAACCATCTGAAATGAGTGGCGGTGAGCAACAGAGGGTTGCAATTGCCAGGGCTCTTATCAACAGACCTGCAGTGCTGTTTGCCGATGAGCCGTCGGGAAACTTGGACAGCAGGACAAAGGAGGAGATTCACAACCTTTTTTTTGAACTGAGGAACAAATATGGCCAGACCATAATAATTGTAACCCATGACAAAGAACTTGCTGAAAGATGTGACCGTGTTGTGGAGATGAAAGATGGACTTTTTGTTTAGGAGAATTTGCCATGTCGTCATTCAAATTCAAGCATTTTGAGATTCTCCAGGGTAAATCAGCCATGAAGGTAAATACCGATGGCGTGCTTTTGGGTGCGTGGGTATCCATTACAGGAGCGGAACTCTCTATGCTTGATGTGGGAACCGGTACAGGTGTCATCGCCATTATGGCGGCCCAAAGGCATCACTTTGCCAGTCAGACCAAATCTGCGGGATGTCGTACAACAATCAGGGCGATTGATATAGATCCTGACTCCCTTGATGATGCCAGGCATAATATTTCAAGATGCGGTTTCTGCTCCGACAGTATCTCTATGGAGACTGAACTTATAGCATTTCAGGAGATGAGACCTGAAGTACATGGCAGATATGATCTTATATTCTCAAATCCGCCATACTTTATAAACTCACTAAAATCTGCAGATGCGCAACGGACAAATGCCCGTCATACAGACACCTTGGAGCAGGGTGAATTTATACAGGCTGCGTTGAAACTTCTTAATCCGGGGGGGAAGATGGCCCTTATATTGCCGGTTACAGAGGGAGAACAGTTGCTCTCCAAAATATCGTTTATTGGAAAGAGAACACCTACAGGAGTTCCTGCGCTCCATCTGCACAGGTTATGCAAGGTGCATACCACAATAAAAAAACCAGCTAAACGCTGGTTGATTGAATTTGTTCTTTCAGAAAATGCTCCGGATGTGGAGTATACCCAACTTGTCATAATGAACGATGGTGAATTTTCCCCAGAATACAGAACTTTAACCGGTGATTTTTACCTCAAGTTCTGATTGCTTGTCAATTTCCCTTTTGACCATTATGTGGCTGATTACGGAACTGCTTGATAAGAATGCGTCTGAACTTTTCCTCTGTGTGGAAAACTTTTGCCGCCTTCTTTACAGGCAGGATTTTGGCAAACTTTTCAAAATATTTTGCTGGCAAATCTGATTCAGCCCTGTAGTTGGAGAAATACTCTTGTGCAAGCCTTTGAATTTCGGAGTCTGTTGCTTTTGATTCCGGGGCAGTTGCCTCGTTGAGTGCCCTAAGTGCCTCAATAGTCTTTTTTCTGGCCTTTCCACACTCGGCCCAGTATTCGTTATACAAAGGCCAGAAGAGCTGCGCCTCCTCAGTTGTGAGCTGAAGCTGCTGGGAGTAATAGGCTATCTTCTGCATCTGTATCTCATCTTGGTTCACAGGTTTGAATGTCTCCTGTTTGCTGGTATGGACAGACTGTTTATTGTCGGGACCCTGCACGTTGGAATTTGCCTTAAGGGCAACGGCTGATGACAATAATGCTGCAAGCAGTGCGAATCTTATGTAAAGTGGTTTCATTATTTTTATTTTATTCCAATGATGCCAATGTTATCAGTGATACATTGGATTCAATAAGGTATTGTTCAATATTGTCTTTGTGGCTCTCTAATGCTGAGTCGGAGGTGGTAGCAATGTCATCATTTTCCGGATCTGTAAGAAAATCGAGCAGAGCTGCGCTTCTCATCGTTTCAAAGAGCGTTTCACTGTTATAGCTGGTTGTATCCTGCTGTACGACTGACTCATCCATAACAATGAGATCATTACTTTTCTGCTGTGTTGTGCCAGTGACATACATAGCTCCATAGCCTAAACCGAATATTACACCAAATGTTACAGCAAGCATTACTGCAGGCTTGAGTATGGTTATCCAGCGTTTTTCCGGCTCCTCTTCTTTATGTATTCTCTTGTGGACAGAATCTTCAACCATGGCAAAGTAACCTTTGGGCAGGGTGTATGGATTCTCCTTCAAAGAGGACCTCTGAAGAATATCCTGCTCTATGTTTTTCTGCTTCTCCATATACGTGAATGTTTTATCTCATTACTACCATTTGACTACAATTGTTTGAAAAAGATTAATTGCTCTCCCTAAAATTATTCAAATTCGTTCTGTAAGGCAGTTCTGATCTTTTGGTAAGCATGGTGGTAAGATGCCTTAAGCGCTCCTACTGATGTGTCCAAAATTTCAGAGATCTCCTCATACTTCAGCTCTTGAAAGTAGCGTAAGGTAAAGACTGCCCTCTGTTTGTCGGGTAACTTCATAATCTCTCTCTGCAGCGCATATTGCAGTTTGTCACCATTGAAATATTGGTCTGACTGGAGTTTGTTTTCAAGGATTCTGTCGTAACTGCTCAATGAGAAAAAGGCTCCAATTCTTTTTCTCTTCAGGAATGTAAGGGTCTCATTTGTGGCTATACGGTATATCCAGGTATAGAGTTTTGATTCCTCTCTGAACTCAGGAAGATGTTCCCAAATTTTGATAAGGGTAACCTGTAAAAGATCATTGGCATCATCATGGGAGCCGGTGAGCTTCCTGATGTGCCAATATAATCTTTCACTGTACTTCCTGACAAGAAGGTTGAAGGCATACTCCCTCTGACCCTCTTGTCTGAAAAGTTCAATTATATCCTTATCATCCAGCATCTATTTCCTCGAAATTGCTTTTTTGGCTGCTTCTACAATATGTTCTGCATCCAATCCATAAGCCTTCATAAGTGCTGCCGGTGTTCCGCTTTGTCCGAATTTGTCATTGATGGCAACAAACTCTACAGGTGCAGGGGCATTTGCTGCCAATACACTTGCAATGCTTTCACCCATACCACCTGCAATAAAGTGCTCCTCAGCACAAACTACAGCTTTAGTCTTGGCTACTGAGTTTAAGACTGCCTCAACGTCCAAAGGTTTAATTGTATGGATATTTATTACCTCAGCACTGATGCCCTCCTGCTCAAGAAGCTCTGCTGCTTGGATTGCCTCCCATACAAGGTGGCCTGTAGCAAATATTGTAACATCTTTGCCTTCAATCAAGTTTACAGCCTTTCCGATGACAAACTCCTGGTCCTCCGGTGTAAAGTTAGGAACTCCAGGACGTCCGAAACGCAAATATACGGGTCCCTGATAGTTGCCAGCTGCAATTGTCGCTGCTTTTGTCTGGTTGTAGTCACAAGGGTTGATTACAACCATGTTTGGAAGCATCTTCATAAGTCCCAAATCCTCAAGGATCTGGTGGGTTGCACCATCCTCACCCAAAGTAATTCCCGCATGTGATGCTGCAATCTTTACGTTGGTCTCGGAGTATGCTACGGATTGTCTGATCTGGTCATACACCCTGCCTGTTACAAAGGCAGCAAATGAACCTACAAACGGAATCTTTCCGTTCAATGCCAAACCGGCACCAACTCCAATCATATTTGCCTCGGCAATGCCTGCCTGGAAGAATCTGTCGGGATGCTCCTTTGCAAATGCATCCATTTTAAGCGAACCTGTAAGATCTGCGCATAGCGCAACAACATTCTCATTCTGGTTGCCTAACTCATACAAACCGGCACCAAAGCCAGATCTTGTATCTTTGTTGCCGGTGTTAGTAAATTTTCCCATATAGTTTTTTAAGTCTTTTTAAGGTTAATAAATAGCCACATACATACCTACATTAAAGTAGAATGACTGCCTGTTGTTGGAACTTGTGTTGCAGATAGAGGATTTGTTGGTACTGAAGTTGTAGCCTGCGGTAATGTTGGCTCCAAAAGGAGAATTCTCTCCAAAAGGAATCAGTACGCCAACTTCAGGGGCTACAAGAAATCCCCAATTGTTGTCCCAACTGTCAAGATCCTGCACAACAATGTGCTGTCCTGCGCTCAAGGCTCCTATGCCCAATCCTGCATAACCTTTTACAAGGCTGTAAGGATTAAAGAAGTACTTGACCTGTGCCTTTAACGGAAATACTTGTGTATATCGGTATTGGGCAGCATTGATTGCCATATTTTCATTAGGCCTGTAAATCTCTTTGCCAATACTTTTGTGGTAGTTGTTGTATGAGAGGTCCATTCCTACGGCCACATTGTCGGTCAAGAAATATGCCCAATTGAAATTGACACCTTCAAAACTTGCGTTTGAGATAAAATCTTTTGAACTTCCCATCGGAACATTGATTTGATAATTGATGGAATAGATTTGTCTCATATTGTCTCCGTATGAATAGGATTGTGCATTGGCAAATCCCATACAACTTAATATTATAGCCGACAGTAAAATTATTTTCTTCATAACTCAACGTATTAAATTATTTGGGAGGTAAAATTGTGAATACTTCATTGATTGCATCTGTCAATTGTGCCTGAGTGTGTGTGCCGTTAAGAATACTTCTCACAACACCATGCCAAATGATAGGGACAGTCTGGTCCTTTGCCAATGTTACATCTGCCATCTCAATGATGATTGTACCTGTTGTGTAGGTAGAAACAATTGTAGGCATAGGATAAGGGTAGTAAGGATACCATGGATACAATGGGTAATAGTAGTAATCCCACCACCAGTCCCAGTCTGACCAATAGCCCGGGTAGACAGTCTTGTTAGTGGACTGGATGTACCCCAAATCAACAAGGATGTCCGGATTCTGAGATGGAGTAGTTTGGGTATAGCCCAATTTGGACAAGTTTTGTGAGATTAGAGAAAATATGTTTTCAGAAACCTCATTTTTTACCCTCTTTTTCTCTCCATTGATTACAACAGACATGGAATCAGCCAATGCGTAGGTCTTCAGACTTTGGAAATTTGCGTCAGGAGATTTGTACGCAACAGTAAGAATCTGATCCTGTGTCTGGTCAAGGTCGCCTGGCCCCCAACTGCAGGAGGTAACCCATATGCTCATTAAAGCAATAACTGTTAATTTAACTATTTTCATAATTTTTGTAATTATTAATGTTGCTATAATAACATATAAGTTTTAGGCTTGTTCAAAATCCGAAAAATTGTTTTACAGCGATATAATACGTTGAATGTTAGATTATTGTTGTATTTCTACTAATAGTCACCAAGAGTCTCCTGGAGTTGGGCAAGCGCCTTCTCCGCATCTTGAGGTTTTGGAGCTTTGCCATGCCAAGCACAGGTGCCTTCCATAAAGTCAACACCCTTGCCCATATTGGTCTTCATCAAGATCATTACAGGTTTCTCCTCTTTTGCTCCAAGCTCTTTAGCCTGTTTGAATGCGGCAAGAATCTCATCCATATTGTGACCGTCTGCAACTACAACATTCCAACCGAATGCTTTCCACTTCTTCTCAAGGTCACCAAGTCCGAATACCTCCTCTGTAGTACCGTCTATCTGCTGCTGGTTCCAGTCGGTAATGGCAATGAGATTGTTCGCTTTGTTGTGCGCGCCAAATGCCGCAGCCTCCCAAACCTGCCCCTCTTCACTCTCACCGTCTCCCATCAATACATATACATAGTTAGGGTCTTTCTCAATCTTTTTGGCAAGAGCTGCACCGATGGCAACTGAAAGTCCCTGGCCCAATGAACCTGATGCTGCATACACGCCAGGCAGACCGGCCTCTACTGAAGGGTGGCCCTGCAATCTGCTGCCAAATTCCCTGAATGTTGCAAGTTCCTTTACAGGGAAGTAGCCGCTACGTGCCAAAACACTGTAAAAGACAGGAGAAATGTGTCCGGCAGAGAGAAAGAACATATCGTTACCTTTACCGTCTCTGCTCCAATTTTGAGGAGAATGGTTAAGCTCACTGAAGAAAAGGGCAGTAAGGATGTCTGTGCTGCTCAAACTGCCGCCCGGGTGGCCGCTCTGTGCTGCTGTAACCATTCTAATAATATCCCTTCTTACCTGAGAAGCAATATTATTGAGTTCTTGAGTTGTAGGCATAAATATTATTTTAGATGTTTGTTTAGCAAATTTAGCTTTATTTTATATAAAAACAAAAATAGAGTATATTTGCAAATTGTTATTGTTTACATAATTTGGAAGGATGAAGAATATACGTAACTTTTGTATCATAGCCCATATTGACCATGGAAAGAGTACTTTGGCAGACCGCTTGCTTGAGGCTACAAATACTCTTACCTCAAGGGAGATGGAGAATCAGGTGCTTGACTCCATGGATTTGGAGAAGGAGAAGGGAATCACAATCAAAAGCCACGCTATTCAAATGGAGTATCTTCATAAAGGGGAGAAATATACATTGAACCTTATTGATACCCCGGGCCATGTCGATTTCTCATACGAGGTGTCGCGTGCGATTGCCTCATGTGAGGGTGCATTGCTTGTAGTCGATGCCACACAAGGCATTCAGGCCCAGACAATATCAAATCTGTATCTTGCGCTCAACCACAATCTTGAAATAATACCTGTGTTGAACAAGATTGATATGGATGCCGCAATGGTTGAGGTTGTAAAGGATCAGGTGATTGACCTTTTGGGCTGTGATGAGGAGGATATTCTTCTTGCCAGCGGAAAGACAGGCCAGGGTGTGCCTGAGATTCTTGAGGCAATAGTAAATAAAGTGCCTGCTCCTGTAGGAGATCCGCAGGCTCCGCTTCAGGCCCTCATCTTTGACTCGGTTTTTAACTCATTCAGAGGTATCATTGCCTATTTCAAGGTTGAAAACGGTTCTATAAAGAAGGGAGATAAGGTAAAATTCTTCAACACAGGCAAGGAGTATGTGGCTGATGAGGTTGGAGTGTTGAGAATGAAACTTTGTCCGAAGGATGAGATCAAGACAGGAGATGTGGGATATATCATTTCAGGTATAAAGAGTGCCGTGGAGGTGAAGGTGGGTGATACTATCACAAAGGTAGATGCTCCGTGTGCAGAGGCAATTGCCGGTTTTGAGGAGGTCAAGCCAATGGTATTTGCCGGTGTATATCCGATTGAGTCGGATGAGTATGAGGATTTGCGTGCTTCATTGGAGAAGTTGCAGTTGAACGATGCCTCATTGGTATTTGACCCTGAATCTTCCCTTGCCCTTGGCTTTGGTTTCAGATGCGGTTTCTTGGGTCTGCTGCACCTTGAGATTGTTCAGGAGAGACTCTTCCGCGAGTTTGACATGGATTGTATAACAACCGTACCGAACGTATCATATAAGGTATATACAACCCAGGGCGAAGAGTTGGATGTTCATAACCCGAGCGGTTTGCCGGCCCCTACACTCATAGACAGAATTGAGGAACCATACATAAGGGCACAGGTAATCTCAAAGAGCGAGTTCTTTGGCCCTATCATGAAACTCTGTCTTGACAAACGTGGTGTGCTTGTAAGCCAGCACTTCCTTACAAGTGAAAGAGTGGAGTTGAACTTTGACATTCCATTGGCAGAGATTGTCTTTGATTTTTATGACAAACTCAAGTCAATATCAAAAGGTTATGCATCATTTGATTACCATATTACAGGTTACAGGGATGCTGATCTTGTAAAACTTGACATACTTCTCAACGGTGAGCAGGTAGATGCCCTGAGCAGCCTTATCCACCGAGACCATGCATACGACTTCGGACGCAAAATGTGTGAAAAACTTAAGGAACTTATCCCGCGCCAGCAGTTTGACATTGCCATTCAGGCAGCCATCGGTGCACAGATCATTGCGCGCGAGACAGTAAAGGCTGTGAGAAAGGATGTTACTGCAAAATGTTATGGCGGTGACATTTCGCGTAAAAGGAAACTTCTTGAGAAACAGAAGAAAGGAAAACGCAGGATGCGTCAGGTAGGAAATGTTGAGGTACCTCAAAGTGCATTTATGGCCGTACTCAAATTGGAGTAACGGCCATAAGCCTTTGTATAAGGTATCATTACCATAGTGGCAGATGACTCATATCGTAGCGGACAATGTTGAGTTGGCCTTGGGAATTTTTAATGATGACATACATCTTTTTGTTTTTTTCATCTGCTGCTTTCATCCAGAAGAAATGTTCTTGTCCTTCAAGAGTTACAAAGCCTTTTGCGTTGCCGCTCCAGTCAAAGATAAGAAGTTTGCTAGGACTTTTATCATTTCCTTTTGATTTTAATGAGTTGGACCATCCTGTGTATATATATTTGTCACTCGCATAAATATGACTTGCCAAACCGGGATAATCTTTACTTTTAAGAATTTCTTCATCAAGTACGCGATTGGGATCAATATAATTTACTCTATTGGCAAGTGTAATTTGGTTGTTTTCCAAAGAGAAAACTTCAGTTTCAAAGTTCCCGTTAGTATAGGTAAATAACATGGAGTAATTGGGATGTATAGCAATAGGAGAGTTTTTATATGTACCATCTCGGTAGCAGATGATAGTGTCTCCTTGGGGATTCATAATGGCAAATCTATAGTTGTATTTTTTTCTAAAATCAAAATCTGAAATCAATAAGGTGTCTTTAAATGAAAATATATCGCTGTTGGGATTTCTATTTAATGGGGTAGATGTGAAATAATTTACTCCTGCAAATATAGAATCAAGATAAAATTTTATGTTTTGCGATGTGTGGTCAGTGATAATTTGCACTACCCTTTCATCTTGTTTGTAACTGCTATATGATAAGTCTATTTCACCAGGGCCCCTTCCTGTTGATCCAAAACTGGTGACAAAATTTCCACTATTGGTATTATAAACATGTATTAATTTATTGTCAAGCGCATTAAAACAATGGCACAAAGCAAAAGAATCAACAATGTACATTCTCATTACCATATCTGTAGGGATGTCACTAACAACAGTGTCACCGTTAGTCAACTCTCCTATATGAGGGAAATCAATGCCTGGATATAATTTATTGTTGGCACAAGAATAGAAAATGGTCGCAAAGGTGATAAAAATGATGTATAAATAACTTTTAATAGCTTGTGAGCTAACTTGTTTAAGTTTTCCAAAGTTAAGGATATAATTGTAGCTTCGCAAAATGCTGTCGGGAGTGTTATGAAAATTGTATTTAGAATATTGGCAGGCACCTTGTCATTTTTACTGTTGTTTGTGGTGGGTCGCAATGATATGGCGGTCTTTTATTTGGCAGATAATGAAATTGCAGTCATAAAAAGGTGTGTCGCTATACCGGGAGATACAATCAGTCTGGTAAATGGTTATTTCAAATTGTCAAATGGAGTGCAGGTCGGATTGCTGCAGAGCCAGGATAGAGGGAAAGGTTATCTTCAAATTTTAGTGTTACTGCAATTGTCTGCTACAAATTCTTGGGTGTATAAATTGCATCCCACCATGTGGGGTCATCCTGAAGCCATTTTGCAAACCAGGCCCAGATGGTGTTCTGCCATTGGATCCGTTGGCCATACTCCTTTATATGGTGGTCCTGGCCTGTAACAAGAACCATTGCAGTCTCCTTGCCCAAAAGTTTTAATGCGGTAAACATCTGTATACTCTCGCCAACCGGCACATTTTTGTCGGAATCTCCGTGAACAAAAAGCAGAGGGGTATTTATTTTATCCGCATTGAAGAGCGGGCTCTGTTTTACATATAGATCGGGATTGCTCCAAGGGTAACTGTTGGCCATTGAGACCTCGCTGTAGGAGTATCCCCAGTAGCCTTCACCCCAATAACTGGTATGGTCGCTTATGCCGGCGTGAGAGATTGCCGCTGCAAAAATGTCTGTCTGAGTCTGGAGATATTGAGTCATGAATCCTCCGTATGATGCTCCAATGCAACCTATTTTCTTGTCGTTGACAAATGGGTGGGCTTTGCAGAAGGCCTTGGTTCCCTCAATTATATCTTCAGCCGGCCCCTGGCCTGCAGTGTTTACGTGGCGTGCGGCAAACTCCTGTCCGAAACCGGTTGCTCCGCTTGGATTTACAACATAAACCACATATCCCAATGCAGCGTATGCGTGATGAGGGTAGCGGCTCTCAAAGTTACGGCTTGTAGGGCTGCATCCGCCATAATAGTTGACAATAAGCGGGTATTTCTTTGACGGGTCAAAGTGAGGCGGAAGATAGTAGCGTCCATTTATAATATCGCCCTTTGAGTTTGTGAAATCCCAGGCAATGCACTCCCCAAGTTCAATACCCTCAAGAATCTCTTTGCTCAGATCCTCAAGCAAAGTTGTACGCATCTTTTTAAGGTCAACCAAATATGAGCGGTCTGAGTTTGATGCGCCCTGGCCGTAGTAGGCCATAATTGGGGCAGTTTTTGCCAGCGATATGCCGTTTACAAGATCTTCGCAGGAGTGTAACTGCTCAATTCTGCCTGATTCAGGGTCCATTTTATAGAGGCTTATCAAATCCTTGTTCTCTGCTGTAAAGTAGATCTGGTTGTCAAATTTGCTCCACACGTGCTGCTGCACGTTGGGATTGAAATCTTTTGTTATTGGCCTGACAACTTTAGTGGATGTAGAGACCTTTTGGGTGTTTTGGCCGCCATTTGCCAGATCAATGATGTAGAGTTGGTAGTCATACATATTGGGAGTCTGACCCTCCTTTACATTTTTGCCGATGCCGTCAAAGGCTTCAGGTGAGCCGCAAACAAGGATTTTGCTGCCGTCAGGTGAGAACTGGGCTGCGTTTATGAAGCCGTCTTTCTCAACAATGAGTTCTGCCTCAAGGCTCTCCAGGTCAATTTTATAAACAGAATAGAGGGAGGTAGGTCTTTTGGTCAGACGCTCCTCGCTCTTCATTACAAGGGCATAACGGCCGTCGGCAGAGATGTCAAGTGCACGTGTATTGTTGTAGCCGAAAGTTACAGGCTGCATAACTCCGGTGGCAAGGTCATATTTTGCAATGTATGAGCGTTCTCTCCAGCCTGGCTGCCTGTCATCAGGTTCAAGCACCTGGTAGATCTCCTTGCGTTCCACCGGACCTTCCTCGGATAGTGTATACAACAGGTAATTTTCTGTTGGTGCTATCTGAAAATAGCCGTCGGGAAGAGAGTGGGCAAAAATCTCCTCTTTGCCTGTTGCTGGGTCAAAGGTTACAATCTCCTTGCCGCCAATGGCCTCTCTTGTATAGTAGTAGCGGTCAGATGCCGGCATCCAGCCCAACGACTGCCCGGTGCGTGCAACGACCCTTTTGGTAGCAATCTCCTTTACGGTAGTTTCATAACTGCTTTTCCCGCCCTCAAGGGTAGTGGCGTAATAGGTCATAATATATTTGCCGCTTGGAGAGAGTCTCACTCCTGCCAACCTTTTGCCATGCAGCACATCATGAATGGTATAGGATCTTTTGCCGTCTTCCCTTACGGATATAATACCCTTTTGTTCAGGAGTTACATTGATTTTCATATCTTTATTTTCCTTCCCCGACAGGTATTTTACACCAATATTGTGTGTGGCCGGTTCCAAGACAAGCTCCTTGCCTTGAATCTTTTTCCCATTGTGGAATATTTGGAAATTATCAACCCCCTCAATGTTGATGGTGGCTTTGGTATATCTGCTGCTCTGGAGGGTGAAGCCTATAAGGTTAATGTTGTATGTCTGATCGTCGGAACATTCAGGTATGGATGCAATCTCTCTGTATTCTGCCTTTTCCAGAGACCTTAACGAAACCGGAAGATCCAATATTGACGTTGTCTCCCATTTTTTGAAGTCAATTCCGGTGCTGTCTGCCATAAATGGGGCAGAGACCTTGAATGGCCCGGCATACTTTACTTTTGTAATTTCCAATGATTGTGCTGTTGCCAGCATGCTTAATAAAATGGCTGTTGAAAGCAGCAGTACTCTTTTCATATCAGT
>JAEIGA010013106.1_pt1 | contig 12614 bp, 10 predicted proteins | sample 9270691 | NCBI WGS metagenome assembly JAEIGA01 (sample SAMN17057246, study PRJNA624740) | gut metagenome | biome: biome; isolation source: fecal sample | host: Bos grunniens | place: China: Xizang | collected 2019 | reverse complement strand
TGTCACTATTAGCCTTGTTGGTTTTTAGTGCTTGTAAAAATGAAGAAGAGAGTTATAGAGAGGCGATGACGTCAACTGATATCGATGTGTTGGCCGATTATTTGGAGGATTTTCCTGATGCTCCGGCAGAGCGTATTGATAGTGTTCAAGTAAGATTTGATGATTTGAATTCACAGCACGGATATTATTCTTTGGTAAATGACAACAATGATATTATCGAGAGTTTTCAGGCTGCAGAGGAGTATATCGAAATGTGGCCTGATGGTGTTTTTGCAAAAGAAGTGGCGCAGTTTATCGAAAAAGAGCGTGATGCTTATGCAAGATGCCTGAGAGAACAGTATAATATGCTTTATGGCAATTTGGTAAACAATAATATGTATGAATTTGTGTATTCAAAAGATGGAGAAGAATTTGTTTTTGGTGCTCCGAACCTTAATGGTGAAGGCTACGGTTGCTATGGAAATAGAATCGGACGTAGCCTTTATGTAAAACTCTTTTCATATAGTGTGAACAGTGATGGTACATTGCGTATCAACAAAGGAAAACCCGTTGAATTTTGCTACTTAAAATGGTATGCGGAGTGGTGTGGTTCTTATTATGACGGAAGTGGCTTTAGTGATAAATCAAAATGTATAACGGATGAATACTCGTATTGGGAAGTTACCGATGGAACGTGTATTATGAAGGCTGATGTCGAATTCTATGACCGTATGATGACTCTTTTTAATAAAAATGGCGAAATATATTACGAAAAGAGAATGATTGACGAAGAGGTTTATGCCGATTGTATGAAACTTATTGAAGTGTGCGCTCCATTCTTCGAAGCGTATGAGAGGAAATAACAGACAAATGGATTTGTAGTAAATATCAATTCCGTTTACAACAATACGCCACCAGCACTGGTGGCGTATTGTTGTAAATGCGATAATGAATTCTTTGTTGCTCTTTTTGCGCTGTCACTTTTTTGTACTATCTTCGTTCTTTGTAAAAACAACCGCCTTGTCGGTTTTCGTGACTTTGATAAAAATAATTTACAAATGCAACGTGTTGACGAGTTTTATATGCGCCGTTGCCTGCAGCTTGCACGTTGTGCAGTGGGCAGCACTTCGCCCAACCCTCAGGTGGGGGCGGTGATAGTGTGCGATGAACGTATAATAGGCGAAGGATATCATATACGTGCCGGCGAACCTCACGCCGAGGTTAATGCCGTGCGTTCTGTTGCACCTACTGACCGTCATCTGCTGCCGCAGTCAACAATATATGTCACTCTTGAACCTTGCTCGCACTACGGCAAGACCCCTCCATGTTGTGATCTAATCATCAAAGAGGGGATAAGGCGTGTCGTTATCGGCACTACTGATAATAATGAGTGCGTGAAAGGTGCCGGTATTGCCCGAATGAAAAAGGCGGGCATCGAGGTGGTGGTAGGTGTACTGGAAAACGAATGTTACGCCATTAATCGCCCCTTCTTTACGTATAACAGGCTTGCCCGTCCTGCTGTGACTCTGAAATGGGCTCAGACTGCCGACGGCTTTATCGATGTCGGGCGTGAGGGTGGTGCTCCGTTGCATATATCCACTCCTGTATCGCAAGTGGCCGTGCATAAACTGCGTTCCCGTCACGATGCTATCCTTGTAGGTACCCGTACTGCATTGCTTGACAACCCCTCCCTGAATCTTCGTCATTGGACAGGACGTGTTCCGTTGCGTCTTGTCATTGACCGTGCCGGTGTGTTGCCTGTCGGGTTGAATCTCTTTGACGGTTCGTTCCCAACAGTAATCTATACCCAGAAAACAATTGATGGAAAGTTTGGTAAAAATGTTGAACAAGTAGAGCTTGATTTCTCGGGTGATATCCTGTTGCAAATCCTTGCTCATCTGCACTCTTTGAAGGTGCAGAGCCTGCTTGTTGAAGGAGGTGCGAAACTTCTGCAGTCTTTCATTGACGCATCGCTTTGGGATTGTGCGCGTGTCGAGGTCAATCCGTCACTTGTAGTGCGTTCGGGTGTCGCGGCCCCTGTATTGCCGGAAAACTCTCTTGTCAGCAGGGAAAAATGCGATGGAAACGAAATTCTGCTGTTTTCAAGGTGAAAAACCGCTTAATTAGTTTTAAAATATTATAAATTGCGCGCGTTTTAGCTTATAAACAGAAAAATGTTGCTAAATTTGCATTTTGAATATAAATGCAGAGGTATGAAAAACAGATTAGCGATATATTTTTCGGTTTTGGCAATGATGTTTGTCGCTTCGTCGTGCTTTAATGATGAGAGCGGCGAGACTGAATATCCGTATGCCTATATAAAGTCTTTCAGTGTCGGTGATATAACATCGTCATATCCGAGTTTTACAGCAACAGGCGGCGATACGACAGTTGTAAAGACTATCGCCGGTTCTGCATATCCGTTTACCATAAATCATGCTTCGTGTGAAGTGTACAATGCCGATTCGTTGCCTTATGCGACGGATGTGTCTAAGATTGTCGTGAGTATGTCTATAGAGGGCGTTGCTTCGATGTATGACGAGAATACAGGCGTGTTCAACTACTTCACTGCTGAAGATTCCATTGATTTTACTTTCCCTCGAAGAATCCGTATAACATCGCTTGACGGTACATACAGCAAGGATTATGCAGTTTCGGTCAACGCCCATAAGGTGAATCCCGATATGATGGCGTGGAACGAGATTGCTCTTCCTGTGGGCATAGCTCCGGAGAAGGCTGTTGAGTATAACGGCTGCATGCTGTTGTTCGGCAGGTCCTCTGACGGAAATCCTGCAGTCGTCTCTGCTCCATTGGCTTCTGATGTCGTTTGGAGTACATGTCAGGCTGTTGCATTGCCGTCAGATGTGGATTTCACTACACTCCATCTCTTTGGTGGAATGTTGTATGTCCTGGCTGGTGGCGATATGTATGCGTCTGCCGATATGATAAACTGGCAGGCTGTCTCACAAGGAAACAATCTGGTTGCTATAATCGGTGCTTCTGATATCGACGGCTTTATGTGGGCTGTAACTGCAGAAAATATTCTCCGTACTTCCGATGGTGTGGCTTTTGAGGTTGTATCGGCATTGCCGCAGGAGTTCCCTCTTTATGGCTTGTCTACATCATCTTATGCTTTGAGCCATCACGACGGGATTATCCGATATATGCTTGTAGGTTATGCGACTCCGGAAAAGGACGGCACACCTAAAGTCTGGAGCAAACTCTCTAACGAGGAGTTATGGACTGAATATGTAAACGTGAACAATCCATACCCCTGTCCGGCTCTTGATGGCCTCACAGTGGTGCGTTATGATAATTTCCTTTATGCCTTTGGCGGTAAGGGTAATGCCGGAGGAAACGAAGTTGAGCCTTTCAGCTCGTTCTATATCTCAAAGGACAACGGCATCGTGTGGAAAGCTCCCGAAGGTTTCTATCAGCTTATGCCTGATGCTTTGAAAGGTTGTACAGCTCCGTTTGTGGCTGTTGCCGATTCTGCCAATTTTATTTGGATCATTACCACCGATGAGAGTGTCGGTGCTTGGCGTGGAATTATCAACCGTTTGGGATTTAAAGAATAATATATGGCAGACAAAGGCTTCATACGTATGTTCTTTCTTGGCGCATTCTTGTTGTGCCTTGTGGATGGCGTGCGTGCCGATGGCCTTGAATACCGTTATGAGTTGGGTGTGATGGGTGGTATGAGCAGCTATTATGGCGATGCCAACTATCATGTTCCGTTCAAGAATGTCAATGCGATGGGTGGTATCGTATGGCGATACAATATAAACCCTCGTATGGCTGTGAAGTCCGATTTTGCCGTTGCCGGAATATCGGGCAAAACTACCGATTATGACAACCGTTTTCCGGGTGGTGATGTGGAGTTTACCCGAGCACTGTACGAACTTGGTGCACAGTTCGAGTACAATTTTCTTGCATACGGCGACGGTACCGGATACAAGAAAACGCGTCGTGTGGCTCCCTATATCTTTGCAGGTCTGGGAATCACATATGCTCCAAAACCGGCGCAACATGTCATTGCCGCCAATGTGCCTGTCGGTATGGGTGTGAAATGGAAAATCATGCCACGCCTGAATTTGGGATGCGAACTCTCGTTCCGTTTTACAACCAGCGACAAACTGGATGTGACCGGAAATACAGCACCTATGCTCAATGATCCATACGGCATCAAGAGTGGGTGGTTGAAGAACAAGGACAGTTATTCGTTCTTGTCGATATTTGTGACATACGATTTGTCACCAAAATACAGAAAATGTAATAATTAAAAGAATTATGGACTATATTGAACTCATAGACAGGAATAATGTACCGCAGCATATAGCAATCATTATGGATGGCAATGGCCGTTGGGCGCAGCAACGTGGTCTGGAGCGTTCGCAGGGGCATCAGGCCGGTGCAGCTACTGTACGCAAGCTTGTGGAGCATGCGCTTAATCTTGGCGTGAGATACTTGACACTATATACTTTCTCGACCGAGAACTGGAATCGTCCTATGGCTGAGGTAGCCGCTCTTATGGCTCTCCTGTTCGAGTCGATAGAGGAGGAGATCTTTGTGAAGAACAATGTCGCATTCCGCATAATAGGTGACCTTGAGAAGTTGCCTGAGAATGTGCGTGAACGTCTTAATGCCTGTGTGGAACGTACTGCTGCCAATGACAGCATGACACTTGTGCTGGCATTGAGCTATTCGGCGAAATGGGAAATCACCGAGGCTGTACGCTCGATTGCTTCGAAAGTGCAGAATGGTGAACTTGCATTGGAGAATATCGATGACAATCTCATCTCGAGCGAACTTACAACGAATTTCATGCCCGATCCGGACTTGCTTATCCGTACCGGTAAAGAGCAACGTCTGAGTAACTTCCTGCTATGGCAGGCTGCCTATTCGGAGTTCTATTTCACCGAGGTGTTGTGGCCCGATTTTGACAAGCAAGAGTTGTGCAAGGCGGTCTATGAGTACCAGAAGCGTCAACGCAGATATGGATTGACCGGTGAGCAAGTAACAAAAGAAGAAAAATCAGAATAAAGAGATGAAATACACATCGTTTTTAAAAATATACTTATTGTTTGTCCTGTTGGCGGGTGTTGCATCCATGTCTGCGCAGACAACCGTTGTGAAGCCTACAATCCTGTATACAAACACAGCGCATAAGTATGTCATAGGCGGAATCAACCTTTATGGTGCCGATAACCTCGAACCAGCTATTGTGATCGGCTTGTCAGGCCTTTCGGTCGGTGATGTCATATCTGTTCCGGGTGATGAGATTACCACTGCGATCAAGCGCTTCTGGAAACATGGTCTATTTGAGGACATCAGTATAACAGCCGACAGTATTGTCGGCGACAAGGTGTACCTTGGAATTGCGTTGAAACAGAGACCACGTGTGTCACAGCTGAATTTCAACGGTATCAAGAAATCGGAGCGCGAGGATCTTGAACTCAAGATAGGTATTATCAAGGGAAATCAGATTACTCCCGATATCACTGACAGGGCAAAGAAGATAATTAAGAACTATTTTGCCGATAAGGGTTACAAGAATGCCGAAGTAAGAGTGGACCAGCGTCCTGATGTGACAGCAGACGGCAAGGTGATTGTCGATATCAATGTCGACAAGAAGGAGAAGATCAAGATCAACCGTATATATATAGAAGGTGCAAGCGAACTTCCTGCCAAGAAGGTGAAGTATGCAATGAAAAAGACACGTGAAAAGACACGTTTCGACAACTTGCTTTATACAATCTTCCGTCCCAAGAAGTTCACCAAGGATCTCTACGATGAGGATAAGGAGAAAATCATTTCGCTATATAGCGAGCACGGTTACCGTGATGCGCGTATCGTTAAGGACAGTGTTGTTCCTTTTGATGATTCAACTGTTGATATATACATAACTGTTGATGAGGGTAAGAAATATCATATCCGCGACATCAAGTGGGTTGGAAACAGTGTGTTCTCAACCTCGTGGCTCGACATGGTGTTGAGAATGAAACCGGGTGATGTATACAATCAGAACGAACTAGAGAAACGTCTCTTTACCGACGAGGATGCTGTAAAGAATCTCTATTATAACGAAGGTTACGTATTCTTTAATGTGATACCGACCGAGGCGCGTATCGAGAACGACTCTGTTGATCTTGAGCTCCGTATGGTCGAGGGTACTCAGGCGACAATAGGCCGCGTGACAATCAGCGGTAACGACCGTCTGTACGAGGATGTGGTACGTCGTGAACTGTACACATTGCCTGGAAGCCTATTCTCTATGGATGCTCTCGAACGCTCATTCCGTACTATTGCCAACATGGGACATTTCGATCCTGAAAAAATCAATCCCGACGTGGTTCCTAACCAGGAAAACGGTACTGTTGATGTAAACTGGAGCCTTGAAACAAAGAGCAGTGACCAGATAGAACTTTCGGCAGGTTGGGGACAGACCGGTGTCATCGGTAAGCTTGCATTGAAATTTACCAACTTCTCAATGCGTAACATTTTCAGAAAAAGCGCGTTGCGCCGTGGCTTTATTCCACAAGGCGATGGTCAGACACTCTCTATCAGTGCACAAACAAACGGTACATACTACCAGTCGTACAATATTTCGTTCTACGATCCATGGCTCGGACGCAAACGTCCGAACTCATTCTCGGTTTCTGCGTTCATGTCAATGCAGACCGATGTTGCCGACAGCTATTATAACTCGGCATATTACAACAACTATGCCAACTATCTCTATGGCTATGGCAACTACTACAACGGTTATAACTATGGCTACAACAATGTGTCGTCATATTACGATCCAGACAAGTTTATCAAGATGTATGGCGTGTCTATAGGTTGGGGACGCCGTTTGCGTTGGCCTGATGACAACTTTACACTGTCGGCAGAACTCAACTATCAGATATATTCGTTGAAGGATTGGCAGTACTTCATTATTGCCAATGGAGATTGCAACAACATCAATGTGGCTTTGACTTTGGGACGTAACACTGTCGATCATCCATATTTCCCACGTTCAGGTTCGGAATTCTCGCTTGTGGCATCGGCTACACCTCCCTATTCTCTTTGGGACGGCAAGGATTATGCGAACATGGCGACAAACGTGAACAGCCCGAGATATAAGGATGAGCTGCGTGAAAAGCACAGATGGATTGAATATTATAAGATCAAATTCCGCAGCAGGACATATACATCGCTCACTCCGGGCAAATACAATCTTGTGCTTATGACACGTGTCGACTTCGGTATTCTCGGTTCATACAACAAACACAAGAAGTCGCCGTTCGAGACATTCTACGTAGGTGGTGACGGTATGAGCGGTTATTCATATAACTATGCGACCGATATGGTTGCCTTACGTGGTTATGAAAATGGTAGTCTCACACCTTATGGTAAGGAGGGTTATGCCTATACACGTTTGGGGCTTGAGTTGCGTTTCCCATTCATGATGCAGAGCTCGACAACAATCTATGGTCTTGCATTTGTCGAGGGCGGTAATGCATGGACCGACGCGTCGAAGTTCAACCTCTTTGACCTGAAACGCAGTGCCGGTGTGGGTGTGCGTGTGTTCTTGCAGATGATAGGTCTCATCGGTATCGACTGGGCCTACGGATTTGATAAGGTTTTTGGCTCAACACAATATAGCGGCAGCCATTTCCACTTTATACTTGGACAGGAATTCTAACAAAAAAACAATTATCATGAAGAAGATTCTTTTAATGGCAATATTTGTTCTGGGCATGACATCGGTTTCGTATGCACAGAAATATGTAACAGTGGATATGGAATATATCCTGAAGAATATTCCTGCATACGAACGCGCCAATGAGCAGCTTAACCAGCAGTCAAAGCGTTGGCAAGGTGAGATAGATGAGCTCAGACTGGAAGCTGAACAGCTCTACAAGCAGTATCAGAGCGAGTCGGCATTCCTTTCGGATGAGCAGCGCGCAGAGCGTGAGGAGGCTATTCTTGCGGCAGAGAAGGCTGCGAGCGAACTGAAACGCACATATTTCGGTCCTCAGGGTGAACTTTACAAGAAACGCGAGAGCCTCATGGCGCCCATTCAGGAGGAGATATACAATGCAGTGAAGGATATATGTGAATTGAAAAAATATACCATGGTGATAGACCGTTCTTCGGCAGTCAGCCTCATATATTCATCGCCTTCGATTGATATAAGCAGTGAGGTGTTGACAAAGTTGGGCTACGGCGACTGATGACGATACAAATGTTTAATATTAAATATAACAGCAAATGAAAAAGATTTTTATTTTACTCATGCTCATTGCTCCAATGAGTATGTTTGCGCAGCAGAAGTTCGGCTATGTGAATTCAGCCGAGATTATCCAGGTGATGCCTGAGTTCGAGAAGGCTCAGAAGGAGCTCAAGGAACTTGAGAAAATGTATACCGATGAGTTCAACGGTATGCGTACCGAACTTGAGAAGAAAGGTACCGAGTTTGAGAAGTTGCAGAAGGATTCTGTTCCCGAGAATATCTTGAAACGCCGTTACGAGGAGTTGATGCAGCTTGATGAGCGTCTGCGTCAGTACAGCAGCGAGGTTTCAGCAAATCTTCAGCAGGCAGAGCAAGAGAAGATGATCGCTATCCAGCAGGCATTGCGCGATGCGCTTGATTCAGTAGGTGCCGAAGGTGGTTTCATCTGTATCTTCGACCTTTCAGGCGGTATCCCTTACATCAGCAAGACTCTTTGCGAGGACTTGACCATGAAGGTAAGAGCAAAGCTTGGTATCCCAGCCAACGCTGTTCCTGCAGCAAACCTTTTCCAGGGAAATTGATTTAATTACATAAATCGGGTGGGGGATAGCTATGTCCCCCTCTCTTTATATATCATAAGCTATGCGTAAATTATTGTTGTTGTTTATCTTTTCCCCACTTGTCCTGATGTCGCAGAGCAAGTTCGGATATTTCAGTTACAGGACTGTACTCGATTCATTGCCACAATATCATGCAGCCATGGAGAACTATGGCAAGCTCAAACAGCGTTGTCTTAAGGAGGTCGATCATAACGAGCAGGAACTGACACGATTCTATGTCGCTTTTCTTGACGGTCATCGCGATTTCCCGGAGCCAATATTACGCAAGCGACAGAAGGAGCTGCAGCAGATGATCGATAACAGCATCATGTTCCGTGACCAGCTGAAGGCATGGTTGCGCCATGCAAAGGATTCTCTTGCTGCATCAAGCTATCAATTGGTCGATTCGGCACTGCCCCGTGTGTGTGACGAACTTTCGCTGTCGTACATTATTGATATAGACAAAGGAGGATACAAATATATAAATCCTATTTTCGGTCAGGATATAACACAGGATGTCATCTCTGTAATCCTGCATCCTGAACGTCCGTTACGTGAGGTTGTCGAGTGCGAGGATGTCATGATAGACAGTCTGCTTATGAGGGCGACTGATATGATAATCCCGGATTCCATTATTGAAATTATCCACGAAGAACAGACCGATTCAATTAATATCGAATAATCAATGCACAATCTTGTACAGTTCTCCAAAGAGGCCGGTCCGATAGGAATATTCGATTCGGGTTACGGCGGTTTGACCATATACAACGAGATAAAGAATCTGTTGCCTGAATATGACTATATATATCTTGGCGACAATGCCCGTACACCCTACGGTACACGTTCCTTCAATATTGTGTATGAGTTTACACGTCAGGCTGTGCGCTACCTCTTTTCGCAAGGTTGTCAGCTCGTGATTCTTGCCTGCAACACTGCATCGGCCAAGGCATTGCGTTCGATACAGCAACTTGACCTTCCGCAACTCGATCCAAGACGTCGTGTGCTTGGAATAATACGTCCTACGGTAGAGTGTATAGGTGATGTCACAAAAAGCCGCCATGTGGGTGTCCTGGCCACAGAGGGAACTATAAGATCGCTTTCGTACCCTCTTGAGATACGCAAGCTGTTTCCCGATATAGAGGTTACCGGTGAGGCGTGTCCTATATGGGTCCCGTTGGTCGAGACCAACGAGTTTGAAAGCGACGGTGCCGATTTCTTTGTGAAACGCCATATTGACAATCTGCTTGCACGTGACAGCAGTATAGATACAATAATACTCGGTTGTACACATTATCCTATTCTTATCGACAAGATAAGAAAATATGTCCCTGAAGGCATAAACATTCTTACTCAGGGCGTTGCTGTTGCCGAATCCCTTAAGGATTATCTTCTAAGGCATCCCGAAATGGATGTACTATGCACCAAAGGCGGAACATCGGAGTTTTTTACTACCGATTCGGACGGTAAATTCGGAAATCAGGCTTCGCTGTTCCTCAAGCAACAGATTGATGTAAAAACAGTAACACTTGTTTGACGATGGCTATAGATTTGCAGATAGAGAATATATCAAAATCCTTCGGTGAACTCGAACTTTTTAGTGATATATCATTTACCGTAGAAGAGGGACGACGCATTGGACTCGTTGCACGTAACGGCAAGGGCAAGAGTACCTTGCTTAAAATCATCGCCGGTGAAGAGCCTCTCGATAATGGTAAGGTTACCCTGCGCAACGGAATACGTGTAGGATACCTTGAGCAGGAGCCGGAGTTTGCGGCTGGCTTGACTGTGATTGAGGCTTGCTTGCAACGTAGTGGCGAAAAGGCCACAGTCATATCGCGTTACGAGAAGGCACTCGAAGAGGGTAGTGATGACCTGCAGCACCTTATGGAAGAGATGGACCGTCTCGAAGCATGGGACTATGAGAACAGTGCCAAGCAGGTGCTTTCGATGCTTAAGATAAACGACTTCTCGCAACCAGTAAAGGAGTTGTCCGGTGGTCAGAAGAAACGTGTGGCCTTGGCGGCTGTCCTTATCGAAAAACCCGACTTGATGATTCTCGATGAGCCGACGAACCACCTCGATATAGAGATGGTAGAGTGGCTTGAGGATTACCTCTCCCGAATGACAGGTTCGCTGCTGATGGTAACTCACGACCGTTACTTCCTTGATAATGTCTGCAACGAAATCATAGAGATTGACGATAATCAGGTATACCGCTATAAAGGAAATTACAGCTACTTCCTGCAAAAGCGCGAGGAGCGTCTGCAGAACCTTGCTGCCGAGACGGCAAGGGCAAGGAACCTGTTGCGTACAGAGCTCGATTGGATGCGTCGTCAGCCACAGGCACGTGCGCACAAGGCAAAGTACCGTATAGAGGCATTCTATAAACTTGAGGAAAAGGCTGCAGCAATGCGCGATGACAGCAAAGTGTCGCTCGAAATAAAGTCGCAATACATCGGCAATAAAATTTTTGTGATGAAAGGGCTGTCCAAGTCTTTTGCCGAGAAGGTCATTACAAAAGATTTCTATTATACTTTTGCCCGTTACGAGAAGTTGGGTATCGTGGGCAATAACGGAACGGGCAAGTCCACTTTTATCAAGATGTTGCTTGGCAAGGTAGCACCCGACAGCGGTACTGTCGAGGTCGGAGAGACTGTGAAGTGGGGCTATTACAGCCAGGAGGGGCTTTCATTCAACGAAGAGATGAAAGTGATAGATGTTGTAAAGGATATAGCCGAGGTTATTCCTGTGGCAGGTAAGATGCTTACAGCCTCGCAGTTTCTGCAGCATTTTCTCTTTACGCCCGAAAAGCAGTACAGCTATGTCTATAAGTTGAGCGGCGGAGAGAAACGTCGCCTGTACCTCTGCACCGTGCTTATGGCAAATCCTAATTTCCTTGTACTTGACGAGCCTACCAACGACCTCGATATAGAGACATTGCAGGTGCTCGAGGAGTATCTTCGTGATTTCAAGGGCTGTGTGATTGTTGTAAGCCACGACCGCTATTTCATGGATAAGGTTGTCGACCATATATTCGTATTCAACGGTAATGGCGACATAAAGGATTTTCCCGGTAACTATACCGAATATCGCGATTGGCGTGAGGAGGAGAAGGAGAATGCCAAACCTGCCGAGAAGAGCGTGCAGCAGAAGGTATCGTACCGCACCGAGACGAAACGCAAGCTGTCGTTCAAGGAACGCAAGGAGTACGAGAGTCTTGAACCTGAAATCATGGCCCTTGAGGAGGAGAAAAGCCTCCTTGAACAGGAGATGAGCAGCGGGGCACTTGATACAGATACCCTGCTTGCGAAGTCACAGCGTATACAGGTGGTGATGGAGCTCATCGACGAAAAGACAAACCGTTGGGTTGAACTTAGCGAATTCGCCTGAAAAAGAACAAAATTCTACTACTGTTGTTGTAAATTCACAATGGAGAATAATAGAAAAATAGACCGCTTTACCTTTCTTGCGGATACTTTCCTTGTCGACAAAAACGGTGCAGTGCGTCCTACGACTCTGTGCTGCTATATGATAAGTTGTGCGTTGCGTCATGCCGAGGCACGTGGCTTTGGAGCTACCGATTCACTTGGTTGGGTATTGGCACGTCTTGCACTCCATATCGAGCGTCTTCCTCTATTCCGCGAGCGTTTCTACATAGAGACATGGGTACGTAATCTGTATCATGGATTCACCGACCGTTGCATACGTGTCATTGACGAGGACGGCTGTGAGATTGCTTCAATGCTCACAACTTTTGCCCTTCTTGATCTCAAGACACGCTCATCGGTCGATTTGAATGGCGATATAGGTCTCCG
>JAEIGA010013105.1_pt1 | contig 12615 bp, 8 predicted proteins | sample 9270691 | NCBI WGS metagenome assembly JAEIGA01 (sample SAMN17057246, study PRJNA624740) | gut metagenome | biome: biome; isolation source: fecal sample | host: Bos grunniens | place: China: Xizang | collected 2019 | reverse complement strand
TCCAGAACTGGCGCGGAATGGTCGAAAGCGGAGGAAGACGCATAAAGAGGTCGATATACATAGACATGAACAGCATAAGTTTCTGCAATGCACAACAGATGAAGTCCTTTGAAGAAAAAGGCTTCATAAAAGACAGGAAAATGGAACAGACGGTTAACATCACGCTGTTCCGCGAGTGGCTCGAGGAGTGGTTGCGCAATCACCCGCGCGTGAACAGGAATATGACCCTTATGGTTCGCCAGTTACAACCCACCCCACAGGGAATGCCGCTGGAACTATATTTCTTCTTCAATGGTACAGCATGGGTACCATATGAGAAACTGCAGTCCGAGGTTTTCGAATATATCCTTGCCATTCTGCCTGAATTCGGGCTGAAGGCATTCCAGAGTCCATCGGGATGCGATTTCCGGGAACAGAAGAGTCACACTCAAAAATAAAAGATACCGGTTCCAGCCTTTGTCAATCAAAACTTATTGACAGCAAAGCAAGAACCGGTATTTTCTGTATTTCTGTTATCATTGACCCGGAACTGCCCCGGCCGATAGCTTCCTCCCTTCCATTACAAGGAAGAATACTATCTTGATTTAAAACAGTTTTTTATTTTACTCGGAACTGTTTGGCCTTTTCACGGCAGAATGCACCATATTTCTTGATAGTGGAAAGCAGGCTGTCGGTAAGTACCTTTGCGGTTGAATCCTTCTTGAACGAGTTCCATCTTATTTCTTTGAGTTCCTGGGCGCCAGCCTCCTTGATGGCCTTTATCTCGCCCTTTACCTCCTCGCGAATAGCTTTGAGTTCCGTTGCATTACTTGCAGCCTCAACACGTTCAATTGCTGTCTCGTAGACAGCAATCTGTTTTTCCACGACGTTCTTTTCGGGCTTGCTGCATGAAGCAAGTGAAATAAGCGACACGAAAATATACAATACAAATCGTCTCATACAATTATCTTTTTTTGTTTTTTACAAGCAGAATATAGGTCTCCATCTCCTTTTCAAGCAGTTTCCGCTCGAAATTCCTGCGAGCCTCATTTATCTTTTCCAATTGCTCCATGCAATCCTCTTCACCTCCTTGCGCCAGCGCCGACACACTGTCAAGCGCCCCCAACTCCGCATCCAATCGCGCAAGTTCGTAATTCAAAATGTATGAGAGCTCCAGAAGTTCCTCTGCTGCCGATATACTGTCGACTTTATGCGAAGCCCTGGAATAGGCCTCGACACGCCTGTCAACGAACTCGTCACGACAAGCGGCAAAAAGCATGACAACAGAAAGGAATAGAAAAAATCTCACTACAATAATGGTTACCCGATAAAACGCCGCAAAAATATAATTTTTTCCTTTCATTGGAGAGCAATACCGATATTTTTTGCTGTTTGGTGGCTTTTTAATACCTTCGCAAGAAGATGAGACTTTTTGCTGAAGTCATATTGCCGTTGCCACTACCGGGAACATTTACTTACAGCGTCCCGCAAGAGATGGAGGGGAGCATTCTCCCGGGCTGCCGTGTAACCGTTCCTTTCGGAAACAAGAAAAGCTATACAGCACTTGTAATGTCACTGCACGGAAACGAACCCGAGGGATATGCGGTAAAGCCTATAGCCGAGCTGCTCGATGACACACCTATTGTCATCGAGAGCCAGACAAAGCTATGGGAATGGATATCGAAGTACTATCTGTGCCCAATGGGGGACATATACAAGGCAGCCATTCCGCAGGGGCTGAAGGGAGAGTTCAGGCCACGCACGGAACAAAGGGTACGTATATCGCCAAGGTATCACGATGAAAAGGCCATAGGACTGCTCCTCCAATCGCTTTCGCGTGCTCCACGGCAAAGACGCCTGCTCGACACCTACATCAAGGTTGCTGAACCGTTCTCCCTGAATCCAAAGGAGATTTCAAAACACAAGCTTCTTGAGGCTGCACAGGTATCACCGGCCATCTACCGGCAATTACAAGAAAGGGGTATTGTGGAAACATACGAAGTAGAGATTGGCAGACTTTCGTCAATAGAGAAAACTGTAACCCCGGTCAATGAACTCAACAAGGCACAGCAGAAAGCATTCGAAGAGATAAAAGAGAGCTTCGGACAAAAGAACGTGACACTGCTCCATGGCGTCACCTCAGCCGGAAAGACCGAAATCTATATACACCTCATAACTGAAGCCCTTTCGCGCGGTGAACAGGTGCTGTATATGCTCCCCGAAATAGCCCTTACCAAACAGATTGTCGAGAGGCTGCAACGCGTGTTCGGCAACCGCATAGGCCTCTACCATTCGAAGTTCTCCGATGCAGAGAGGGTCGAGATATGGAAGAAGCAACTTGGGGACACACCCTACGATGTCATTCTCGGCGTCCGTTCGTCAATATTCCTGCCATTCAGGAGACTGGGTCTTGTCATTGTGGACGAGGAGCACGAGAACAGCTACAAACAGCAGGAGCCGGCCCCACGCTATAATGCGAGGAATGCAGCCATAGTACTCTCATCCCTGTTCGGGGCAAAGACATTGCTGGGCACAGCCACCCCATCGATTGAGAGCTATTATAATGCCACTACAGGCAAGTATGCGCTCGTGAGCCTGACCACAAGGCACAGAGAGGTCAAGTTGCCCGAGATTGAGGTCATCGACATGCTCGAATACAGCCGCAGAAAACAGACGGTAGGTCCATTTTCCGACCCCCTTGTTGAAGCCATGAGCAATGCGCTCAAAGAGAAGAAGCAGATTATCATATTCCAGAACCGCCGGGGCTACTCTCCACTGCTAGAATGCAGGACATGCGGTTGGGTCCCCCGTTGCAAGCACTGCGACGTGAGCCTTACGCTGCATAAAGCCGCAGGCAAACTCACATGCCACTACTGCGGATACACGATTCCAGCCCCCGTCCACTGCCCCAACTGCGAGAGCCGCAGTTTCATGAACATGGGTTATGGCACAGAAAAGATTGAGGATGACCTGCAGAACCTGTTTCCCGAAGCACGCATAGAGAGAATGGACCTCGACACCACACGTACACGCACTGCATATGAAAACATCATCAGCGACTTCCAGGAAGCAAGGACAGACATTCTGATAGGGACACAGATGGTATCGAAAGGGCTGGACTTCGACAACGTGGCTGTAGTCGGCATCATAAACGCCGACACACTGCTAAATTATCCCGACTTCAGAGCGATGGAGAGAGCGTTCCAGCTTATGTCGCAGGTTGCTGGACGGGCAGGACGCAAGAACGGACAGGGCAAAGTGTTCCTGCAGACAAGAATGAGCGATGCACCAGTGATACCGCACATCGTAAGCAACGACTATGCACAATTCTACGACCAGCAGCTCGCCGAACGCATGCTGTTCCATTATCCTCCTTTTTACCGGCTTGTTTATATATTTATCAAGCACCGCGACGTACACGTACTGGAGGAGTTTTCCGAAATTTTCGGCAAGCGCATGCGCGAGATATTCGACCACCGCATACTGGGACCCGACCTCCCGCCAGTCGCAAGGGTAAAGCAGTTGTATATAAGAAAGATTGTACTCAAAGTCGAGAACTCGCTGTCGCAATACCGCATAAACGATGTGCTGCAACAGATGCAGCAGGCCTATTGCGACATGCCTCGTTACCGCGGTATAGTAATGTACTACGACATTGACCCGCTGTAAGGCCCCGTTTACGTTAACATCAATAAACAGTCGGTTCCCTTTTTTGGCCGGTAATATTTTGCCTGTTTCCTGTATATTAGGTAAATTTGCACGATTTTGGGATGTACCGCAGCGGTCATCCTTGAAGAGAGCAAACAGGAAACAAAATATCATCGGTATAATGAAACAATTCAGATTTTTGAACAACACGCTCGGATGGTTCACATTCCTCATTGCAGCAATAACATACTGCATGACCGTTGAACCTACGGCGAGTTTCTGGGACTGCCCCGAATTCATACTTTCAGGCAACAAGCTCGAGATAGGACACCCGCCAGGTGCACCCTTTTTCATGCTTACAGCAAACTTCTTCTCACTGTTTGCAGGGCCTGAAAAGGTCGCGCTCATGGTAAACATCATGTCCGCGATACTCAGTGCATTGGGAATATTGTTCCTTTTCTGGAGCATTACGCACCTCACAAGAAAGCTAATTATAGGTAACAGCTACGAGATGACCGGTTCCCAAATGGTAACCATACTGGCATCGGGACTTGTCGGGGCTCTTGCATACACATGGAGCGACACCTACTGGTTCAGCGCCGTAGAAGGCGAAGTATACGGCTACTCTTCACTGTTCACCGCCGTTGTTTTCTGGCTCATACTCAAATGGGAGGAGAATGCAAGTTCACCGCACAGCGACCGTTGGCTCATACTCATCGCATACCTTGTAGGACTTTCTATAGGCGTACACCTGCTGAACCTGCTTTGTATCCCTGCCATAGTGCTTGTGATATACTACAAGAAGTTCCCTGACGCTAACTGGAAGGGCTCGCTGAAAGCACTCATCGTTTCGGGAATAATCGTCGCGGCAGTGCTCTACGGCATTGTTCCCGGAGTAGTAAAGGTAGGCGGCTGGTTCGAGCTTCTGTTCGTCAACGTATTGGGCATGCCGTTCAACACAGGCCTCATCATTTACATGATTCTGCTTGCAGCCGTACTCGTTGCCGGAGTATTCTATAGCCAGAAGGGTGAGAAGCACACATTGGTTGCAGCACTCTTCACCGGAGCGACAGCACTGTTGGGCATTCCGTTCTACGGACACAGCGTCACATCAAGCATCATCATTGGAGCACTAGTGCTCGTTGCAATATACATTGCCACCACACGCGGAAAGGAAATCACCACGCAGGAGAAGCGACAGGGCATGGCAAGCACAGCCAAAAGATACCTTGTAAGTTTCAGAGCACTCAACACCGCATTCCTGTGCATGCTTCTCATAATGATAGGATACTCTTCGTATGCACTCATTGTGATACGTTCTGCGGCCAACACCCCTATGGACCAGAACTCGCCCGAGGATATCTTTACCCTGGGAACATACCTCAACCGCGAACAGTACGGCACCCGCCCGCTGCTTTGGGGACAGGGATTCGACTCCGAAATGAAGATTGACCATGCAAAAAGAAGATATGATTCCGTAGACACAAGCCCAATCTACTCAAAGGTGGAGAAGAAGAGTGCCGACGAACCCGACAGATACGAGATAATCGGCTACAACAAGGAGTACAAATATGTACAGAACATGCTGTTCCCGCGAATGTACAGTGACCAGCACGCACCCCTTTACGAAAAATGGTCGGGCCCTGTCACCAACCTTGTACCGGCAGAGAACTATGAATATACAGGCAAGCAATACGTAAAGATGCCCACCCAATGGGACAACCTGCGCTTCTTCATCAACTACCAGGTCAACCACATGTACTGGAGATATTTCCTCTGGAACTTCGTGGGCAGACAGAATGATATACAGAGCAGAGGCGAAATCGAGTACGGCAACTGGATTACAGGCTTCCCGTTCATCGACACGTTCCTCACAGGCAACCAGTCACTGGCACCGACAGACCTCAAGGAGAACAAGGGACGCAATGTATTCTTCGCACTGCCGCTGATACTGGGCATACTGGGCCTCGTATGGCAGTACCGCCGCGGCAAGGAAGGCAAGCAGCAGTTCTGGGTAGTATTCATGCTGTTCTTCATGACAGGACTTGCCATAGTACTCTACCTGAACCAGACACCGAACCAGCCACGCGAGCGCGACTATGCCTATGCCGGTTCATTCTATGCGTTTGCCATCTGGATAGGAATGGGAGTCGCGGCACTTGCACAATACATTAAGGACCTCAAAAAGAAAGACAGCCTTGGCATGAACATCGCAGTTGCGGCCGCTTGCCTACTCGTACCGTTACAGATGGTATCGCAGACATGGGACGATCACGACCGCAGCGGACGGTATGCCTGCCGTGACTTCGGACAGAACTACCTCAACTCAATGCCTGTAAAGGGCTGCCCCATAATATTCACTTGTGGAGACAACGACACGTTCCCCCTATGGTACAATCAGGAGGTTGAAGGCGAGCGTACCGATGCGCGCGTATGTAACCTCTCATACCTGCAGACCGACTGGTACATCGACCAGATGAGACGCCCGGCATATGACTCGCCCAGCCTGCCCATAACATGGGAGAGAATCGACTATGCTGGAAACGCAAACGGTTCTGTGGAGATAATCCCAATAGAGGATTTCATCGAAGGATACAGGAACGCCAACCCGGAAAAGTTCAACAAGGCATTCGGCGAGAACCCGTATGAGATGAACAAGATCACAAAGCACTGGATTCTCGAGGCCGACGACACCGAAAAATCATTTGCGAGAGGTGTAGTGGAGGAGATTATCAGCCAGTACGAACGCACCCTCAACAAGATGAGGACAGAAAGAGGCTATGAAAGCATAAAGATTCCAAGGAAGTTCATACCGACAAGCACAATCCTCATTCCTATAGACGGAGAGGCTGTAAAGCGCTCAGGCATGATGATTCCCCAGGAATATGCCGACAGCATGCCCAAGTACATGGAGATTGAACTTGACGACATTGTGAACAACCCCAGCAAGGGAGGCCTACACAGATACGAGCTCATCATGTTCGACATGCTTGCCAACGCAAATTGGGAGCGTCCGATATACATGTCAATGACTGTAGGTACCGACAACTACCCGGCAGTATTGCAGAACTTCTTCGTCCACGAAGGACTTGCATACCGTATCACCCCGTTCAACTGGAGAAAGCTCGGTTATGAGAACAACGGCGATGCACCTGTCGACATGGACACATTCTACCACAACGTTATGAACCGTTTCAAGTGGGGCGGAGTCAAGGAGAACAAGGACTACTATGCCGACGAGACAGTAAGAAGAATGATCTACACTCACCGCAACCTCCTTGCAAACCTTGCACAGACAATGTTCTACAGCGGAGCCGAAGATGTAAAGGTAATGAATGTACTCGAGAAATGGTACGAAGAGTTCCCGGGCGACATAATCGCATATGATGCGGTACGCGACAACAGCATAACAGTAGCCAATATCTACAGCCTGCTCTACCACAAGCAGCACTACGACAAGGAGAACAGCGGTAAGTCACAGCTGGGTGCAGAGGCGATGGCAATCCTCGAAGAGAGGGCATATGAAGTAGCCAGCGCCATAGTGAAGGAGCAGTTCGAGTACTTGAGATGGTACAACACGTTAAATGCCCGCAGCAGGAGCGACATAATGGCATACACACGCGCATCACTGCTTAGAGAAGCATGGAGCATTATAGGAAATTCGCCTATAGGCAACATCGACTCGAGCAGTATTGCCGATGAAATTGCAAAGTACGCATACAAGGAGTGCGAACTCCTGAGGATGAGCGATGCATCCCTACTCGAGAACACGAAGACTGTTGAAACAAAACTGCAGCTGATAACAGCTTTGCACAAATTCCTGGGCGAAATGGCCAACAGCAAGGAACTTGACAGGATGATTGCATCGTCACTCGAGCACATCTCAAAGTTTGCCGACAGGAAACTAAAGAGATACAACGTCAATAGGCTCAGCGAAGGACAGAAACAGGAAATCCTGTCCACATTGAGACTGCTGGGAACCGTACGCGAAATGGCCGGAAGAATAAAGGACATTGACGAGAAGGCAATGCTCGGTATATACGGGACCTACAACACAAACATAGAGAAGTTTGCTCCATACGTACTGAACTGATATCGTCATGCTCATAGAACAGGTACCCGAATTCTTCCGCAACCTTTACCCAAAGGCACTATGGCGGATGAACCCCGACGAGAAGGCCATATACTTGACCTTTGATGACGGCCCCATACCAGTTATCACCCCATGGGTAGTGGAACTGCTTGAGCGATACGGCATAAAGGCAACATTCTTCATGGTAGGTGACAACGTGCACAAGTTCCCCCAGGAGTTCATGCAGGTAGTAGAGGGCGGACACCGGTTGGGCAACCACACGTTCAACCACCTCAAAGGACTGTTCACAAGCACCAAGGAGTACATCGAGAATGTCGACCAGGCCGACGCCTTCATACACAGCAACCTGTTCCGCCCGCCACACGGTCTGCTGCGCCATTCCCAGTATAAAGAACTTAGCAAACGTTACCAATTCGTGATGTGGGACCTTGTGACACGCGACTACAGTTTCCGCCTCTATGGCGAGGATGTGCTTGCCAATGTAAAAAGGCTCACAAGAAACGGGTCCATAATCACATTCCACGACTCCATGAGGTCGGAGAGCAACCTGCGCTATGCCCTGCCGCGTGCCATAGACTGGTGGCTCGAGCAGGGATACAGTTTCAAGATATTCGAATGATGGAGAAGCAGGAACTTACCAGATACATCAAGGCCGAGGCATTGCGCCTTGGCTTTGATATTTGTGGGATAGCAGAAGCCTCACCTGTTGACGATGAGACAGCAGAATTCTACAACCGATGGTTAGAAGAGGGCAACCATGGCGCAATGGGTTACCTGGAACGCAACCGCGACAAGAGATACGACCCCACCCTGCTTGTCGAAGGATGCCGCAGCATTATAGCAGTCGCCATGAACTACGCACCGGCACGGCACATAGAAGGTATTGCCGACTATGCACAGGGCACCGACTATCACAAGGCGATGAAGGATAGGCTTTTCATGCTGCTCGAGAGCATCGGCAGGATAGTACCGTGCAGAGGACGTGCATTCTGCGATTCTGCTCCTGTACTAGAAAGATATTGGGCAGTAAAGGCCGGCCTGGGGTGGATAGGGCGTAACCGACAGCTTATAATACCCGGCAAAGGATCTTATTTCTTCCTTGGCGAACTTCTTGTAGACATAGAACTCGAGTACGACACACCATACATAGCCAACCACTGCGGCAACTGCAGGAAGTGCCTGGAAAGCTGCCCTACCACAGCATTGCGCGAGGGGCATTTCGATGCACGCAAGTGCCTCTCGTACCTTACAATAGAGTACCGCGGCGAACTGCCCGGAAATATCGGTGAAAAGATGGGAAACTGTTTCTATGGATGCGACCGTTGCCAAGCACACTGCCCCCACAACCGTTTTGCCGCCCCCAACAGGATTCCTGAGCTGCAGCCGGTACCTGCATTGCTTGAAATGACAGTAAATGATTGGCACGGACTCACTATGGAGAAGTACCGCCAACTGTTCAGGGAAAGTGCAGTGCAAAGATGCGGATATGAACAGCTGATGCGCAACATCAAGGCAAAATCCGGGAAATAGCCCTTACTTGCACAGCAGGTCGCACACCTTGTCCTGCCACTCGCGTACAGGGCGCGACGACTGCATTCCCGTATTCAGCAGCACGAAGGCGTATGTGTGGCCGTTCGATGCCGTAGCATACCCCGCCAATGAACACACCGCCTTGACCGTCCCGGTCTTCGCGCGCACCTTCCTATAGGCAGCAGTTCCCTTCATGCGGTTCCTGAGTGTACCCGACACACCTGCTAGCGGCATACTGTTATAGAGCGGCTTGCCCACCCTGCCTCTCTGATGCGCATAGCGCAATGCACGCATAAGCAAATCGGCCGTCACATAATTATAGAGCGAAAGACCCGAACCGTCGGCCACGGCAAAATTCGTGTCGGAAACACCTAGCCTGTTCTTGAAGAACTGGCTCACCACACGGCAGCCGTGCCCCATTGAGACAGAGCCCTTGCTAACCATCTTTCCGAGATGATATATCATAGCCTCGGCGCAGATGTTCTCACTCTCGAGCAGAGCCCTTAGAACAGCACTACCCAACGACCTTGAACAGCTGTGCAGGAGCGTACAACTGTCGGGAGTAGAGGAGAATGCAATGTTCTTAACCTCCACACCAAGCGAATCGAACTTCTCAGCAAGCACAGCCATGAAAAAATCGGCCGACCTGTACATGTTCATCTTCTCCTTCTTCTCTCGCACACAGTTACCGCGCACACGTATCACGTTGCTGTCCTCGAGCCAATCGCGCAGTATCGAAAGCTTGCCCAGTTCCTCATTCCCGCATACAGCCTCATTCACAACAGAATAGAACGACGACTGAGGAGAGGTTATCACATCGGGCACACTATCCTTCTTCGTGGGCTTCACCACAACCTCAACCGCACCGCCGCACAGCATCATCGGAGACAGGTACGGCTGGTATCCATAAGGATTGTCGTCCCACGACCACCCCGGTCCCCAATAGAGCGAATCAATCATTGAGCAATCGGCAAAAAGCGTATCTATCACACTGCCTGACGGCACACTGGCAGCCATCCTTACAATATCCTCTACATCGAAGAGCGGGTCCATACCGCCCTTCACATAAAGGTTGCAGATGCTGTCGGCCCGCTGTTCATACATCTCGGTATTGAACTTGTAGCCCACCCCAAGACGGTCCAGCGCGACAACAGAGGTAAGCACCTTCATCACCGATGCCGGACGCACCAGTTTATGTGCACGGTGCTCAAAAAGCATGCTGTCGGCAGTAAGGTCATATACAACCACCGAGGCATCGCTATTCTCGAACATCTTATCTTTGAGCAAAGTATTCAGACCCTCTACAAGATTACCCTGCGCACCTGCAAAAAGAGAGAAAAAAGAGAGGAATAAAGAGAGGAATAAAGAGAGCAGTAAACGTGTTTTCATAAATCCTGATAAGATATTTCCCGTAAAATTACTGATAAAATGCGAAATATTGCCCCAATAGGTTTTTTTGTTTTATTTTCTTTGTATTTTTACACTCCCAAGGAGAAAGAGGGCACATTCATGAGCTGACAACAACCCATCACCCCCGTTTCGCCCGTAAAAGGAACAAAGGTAACATGGTCAAGAAATTTGATTTTCTCGTAATCGGTTCCGGAATAGCCGGAATGAGTTTTGCACTGAAGGTCGCCGGACACGGCAAGGTAGCGCTCATATGCAAGACAACACTGGAGGATGCCAACACATACTTCGCCCAAGGCGGTGTAGCATCAGTCACGAACTTGCTTGTCGACAACTTCGAAAAGCACATCGAGGACACCATGATAGCAGGTGACTGGATAAGCGACCGCGACGCGGTGGAAAAGGTTGTGCGCGAAGCCCCGTCGCAGATACAGGCCCTCATAGACTGGGGTGTTGAGTTCGACAAGAACGAAAAGGGAGAGTTCGACCTGCACCGCGAGGGAGGCCACTCCGAGTTCCGCATTCTGCACCATGCCGACAACACAGGAGCCGAGATTCAGGAATCACTCATAAAGGCAGTGCGCCGTCATCCCGACATTACAATATTCGACAACCATTTTGCCATTGAAATACTCACCCAGCATCACCTGGGCATTGAGGTCACACGCCAGACACCCGACATCGAGTGCTACGGTGCATACGTACTTGACATCGCAACCAACGAAGTGCACACCTTCCTCAGCAAAGTCACGCTCATGGCGACCGGCGGCTGCGGAGCCGTTTACAAGACAACCACCAACCCCCTTGTAGCAACAGGTGACGGCATAGCAATGGTCTACCGTGCCAAGGGAACCGTCAAGGACATGGAGTTCGTACAGTTCCACCCCACCGCGCTCTACAACCCCGGTGACAGACCATCGTTCCTCATAACCGAAGCTATGCGCGGCTACGGCGGCATACTCCGCACCAAGGACGGCAAGGAGTTCATGCAGAAGTACGACCCCCGTCTCTCGCTTGCACCGCGCGACATCGTGGCACGTGCCATCGATAATGAGATGAAGCATAGGGGCGACGACCACGTCTACCTCGACGTCACCCACAAGGACCCAGAGGAGACAAAACGCCACTTCCCAAACATTTACGAGAAATGCCTATCGTTGGGCATTGACATAACAAAGGACTATATACCCGTAGCACCCGCAGCACACTATCTTTGCGGTGGCATAAAGGTCGACCTGAACGCAGCATCGAGCATACACAGGCTGTACGCCGTAGGCGAGTGCTCCTGCACGGGCCTGCATGGCGGTAACCGCCTGGCAAGCAACTCACTCATAGAGGCTGTGGTATATGCCGATGCGGCAGCAAAGCATTCACTCGCCCATTTCGGGGAGTACAGCTACAACGAAGCCATCCCCGAGTGGAACGACGAAGGCACGAAGATGAACGAGGAGATGGTGCTCATTTCACAGGATGCCAAGGAGGTGCAGCAAATCATGAGTACCTATGTAGGCATCGTACGCACCGACCTGCGACTCAAGCGCGCATGGAACCGCCTTGACCTGCTTTACGAGGAGACCGAGGAACTCTTCAAGCAGAGTGTTGTCAGCCGCGAACTGTGCGAGCTGCGCAATGTCATCAACGTGGGCTACCTCATCATGCGCCAGGCAATTGAACGCAAGGAGAGCCGCGGCCTGCACTACAACATCGACCACCCGCGCGGGAAATAGGATTCCGGAATCTTAATGCTCGTGAGAGAAATATAAAAGAAGCCGAAAGCACCAAACAAACCACGTGCTTTCGGCTTTTCTGCGACATTTCGCCTGTAATCTGCAATTTTACCGGCTCAGTAGAAATTTACTGTGGGAAACATAGTGCTGACATCTTGACCTTCAGTAGGCTTTTACCTTTAATCTTTGGTCTTATATTCTTTCTGTAGTCCTGCTGTATGCACTCTCTGT
>JAEIGA010013104.1_pt1 | contig 12615 bp, 11 predicted proteins | sample 9270691 | NCBI WGS metagenome assembly JAEIGA01 (sample SAMN17057246, study PRJNA624740) | gut metagenome | biome: biome; isolation source: fecal sample | host: Bos grunniens | place: China: Xizang | collected 2019 | reverse complement strand
TATCGTAATATATCTTTACCGCAGACAGATTTTGACCAAGGGCAAAAAATTTTTCATCAATTGCATATCGCTCTTGGATAAGACCTTCTCTGTCGGATTCAAGCTGTGCTTTATATTCACTCGGTGTCTTATCCACGCCTTCAAAATTTGCTTTTTCAAAGCCAAAGGATGTGAGAACTCTCTCTATCTCCTCCCCGTCGCTATTGTGCCAAAGCACAGACAGGAATTTTTCCTTTTGGGATTCCGAGATAAGCTTTATTATTGCTCCCTTCTCATAAAGAGTTCTGCCGAAATCGTCTATATCGACGTCCTGCGGAAGTGAGCCTATTGCAAAGCTTGTGCTACGTGTACCCACAGTACCTAAAGGAAGGTCAAATTCGCTATACGGCTTGATAGCTTCAAGCTGTGTGTCTATCCTTGTAAGCTCGTCTTTTATTTCTTCCTTGCGCTTCGCTGAAGCAAGTGCCTCGTACACCGTAAATACTGCTCTGTCAGCAAAGCCTTCGTCCTCAAAGCTGTCAAGGTCTGCATTTATCTTGGTCTTGGAAACGCCTCTGAAGCGCTTTGAAGCCTTGCCCAAAGCTACAATTGCCCGAGCTATATCGTCAACAGCTATCTCAAGCTCGTTTTTTACCGCATCAAGATCAAGCTTTTTAAAATCCGCATCAGGATCACACTCGCTTATTTCAACACATCTGAGCCGCATTAGCTTTTTGACTATCTCATCGGTCTGGCTCTTATGGACAAGCACCGTCAGCCTTTTCATATTTACTACTGACATTTATCCATTACCTCTCCAACTATTGCTTTTACTGCCTCACGCATATTAAATTCGGCTGTTATATAAAGCTCTCTCACGCGTCTGTCCGCCGCATTTTTCTGCTCCGCAAGCTTCTCGTCCACCTTTTTTTGTATAAGGTCAAGCTTTGCCTTATTCTCTCGCAGAGCCTCTTCCTCCGCTACCTTGCAAAGCCTATTGCCCTCCGCCTCTGCTACTCTTTCCTTTTCCTTTGCCAATTCTGCGGCATCGGCACGGATCTTGTCCGCCGCGGTCTCCGCTTCTATGATTTTTCTTATCGCTTCCTTTGACAAAATATCACCGCCTTCAAATAAAAAATCAAGATAAAATTATAGGTCAAAAACAAATTTTTTTACTACTTATAGGATATCATAATTTTCAAAAAAACACAAGAGTTTTCACAACATTTATATTTACGTTGAAAAAATCACAATTTCTCACTGTTTTTTAATTTCATCTCTCCCAGATCTATCTTCCTTCCTTTTTCATGCAGGATAAGACAATTTTTTTCAATTAAAATACAGCTTCCATTCTTTATTTTCGAGAAGTCCTTTTGCCATTCAAAATATTTTTTCAAGGCATATCGAGGCGGTACCATATTGCCACAGTCTATCTCCCACCACTGAATATCGCCAAAGGACATTCCCGAAAGTATTTTTCCGCCGCGGCAAAGCTCTGCCCTTGTCCTTATTACAAAAATATCTTGTGAAGCTATCAACACCTGTGCCGAAAGGCTATATTTGTACCCCACGAAAAACACACCGTTTTTCATATCCTCCTCATAGTTTTTTATAGCTATCTCGGCTATCCGCTCACCGCAAAATGAAATTGCACTGTCGCACAGAGAGGAATAAAAGCTCTCGATTTTTGGAAGCACATCTGCCTTTGGATATTTTACGTTTATCTTTAATACCTCGTTCCCATTCTTACACACCCGTGAGCTTTTTCGCACCGTTTCTATACCTGTTATCATATTTCGACTCCTCCGAAAATTTTATTTTCTATGACAACATATAAGACCTATTGCGAAAATATTCCTATACAAAAAGAGAGGCAAAACACCTCTCTTTAAATAATATTTCAATTAGCTTATAGTTCCCCTCTCCAGAGTGAACATTCTGTCGACTTCACTGCGCAAAAGCGGATATCCCGAAAGCGTACCGTCACTTGCAAGTAGATCCTTTGCTTCAGACATAGCCGCGCTGAAAAGTCCGGAATCGTCGCAAAGCTCGGCAAGCTTAAATCTCACGCCTCCGCTCTGTCTGACAGAAGCATCTCCGCTACCGCGAAGAAAATCACCGGGACCTCTCATCTCAAGGTCCTTTTCCGCAATACTGTAACCGTCGTAATTCTCCTTCATCGTCTTAAGACGCGCTCCTGCGGTGCTTTCCTTCCCCACCGACTCGGACACCAATATGCAGAAGGATTTTCTCTTTCCTCTGCCCACTCGTCCGCGGAGCTGATGAAGCTGTGACATTCCAAAACGCTCGGCATTCTCAACTATCATAAGCGATGCATTGGGCACGTTTACGCCAACCTCAATGACCGTGGTGGAAACAAGAACGTCTATCTCTCCCTTGGCAAAGGAATTCATTATGGCGTCCTTATCCTTGCTCTTCATTTTACCGTGAAGCACCTCTACCTTACAGCTCGTAAGCTTTTCTGCAAGTGCCAAGGCAAATTCTTTGGCTGATTTAAGCTTTGGTCTTTCCTTTTTATCCTCAAAAAGATTGCCAAAGCTATCAACATCTCCGATAAGCAGGTCTGCCTGCTCATCATCGTCTATTTCCTCCTGCTCCTCGATAGCGGGACATACCACGTAGACCTGTCCACCCTCTCCTACCTGCTTTTCGATAAATACATTGAGCCTGTCACGATAGCTCTCGTCAACTGCAAAGGTATCTACCCTCTGTCTGCCTGAGGGCATCTCGTCGATCACCGATATGTCAAGGTCGCCGTACATCACAAGCGCCATAGAGCGAGGTATCGGCGTTGCACTCATTACAAGCACGTGGGAATTATTGCTCTTCTCTGCAAGCAGAGCACGTTGATTTACACCAAATCTGTGCTGTTCATCTGTTATAACAAGTCCTGCCGCCGCAAATCCAACTCCCTCGCTAAGCAGTGCCTGTGTGCCTATGACCACGTCTATTCTATTATTTTCGTCCTCACTCTCAAGCCCTGCATAGACCTTTCGCTTTTGTGCGGCAGTCATAGCGCCTACAAGAAGAGAGGTGCGGATACCAAGCCTTCCGAATATATCGGAAAGGTCTGCATAGTGCTGTCTTGCAAGTATTTCGGTAGGTGCCATAAGACAAGCCTGTCTTCCACTTCTCACCGCAATGAGCATTGCGGCGGCGGCGCAAACAGTCTTTCCGCAACCAACGTCGCCCACAAGTATTCGGCTCATAGCATACGGCTTTGCCATATCTCTGCTTATCTCACCGATAACTCTTCTCTGCGCTCCCGTAAGACTGTACGGCAAAATAGCCTCAAGCTCTGATATATCGGAATTTGTGCAAGGATATGCAGGACTTTGCTCGGACACACCGCGAGAGAGTCCCATTCCAAGTGCAAAGGTGAAGAACTCGTCGAATATAAGTCTTTTTTTGGCGGCGGCAAGAGCTGAAAGATTATCGGGATTATGAATATGCTTTATTGCATATGCCTTATTGCAAAGTATGTTTCTACGTCTTATATCCTCGGGAAGAGGGTCCTGCTTCTCTCCTGCAAACTCCGCAACGATAAGTGCCGAGCGCATATCCTTGGCTATCTGCTTTTGAGATATTCCCTCGGTAAGCGGATACACGGGGAGAAGTGCGGGAAGCTCTGCCTGCTCGCTCCACGGCTCGTATGCAGGTGAGGTCATTGTAAAATTTTTGCCCTTAAATTCTACCTTTCCGTAAAATCTGAAGCTCGTACCTGGGGTGAAGGTAGATTTCAGGTATTCTTGATTGAAATAGGTTATCTCACAAATTCCGCTGTCGTCATAGGCGCGGAATTTGAGAAGCGACATTCTCCCCTTTACCCTCACGTTTTTAGGCTCGGTGGCAATCGTCAGGATATGAGAGCTTTTTCCCATACCGTCACTCTCTGAAAGAAGTATGACGTTGCCGCGGTTTTCATATCCTCTCGGATAGTGGCAAATAAGATCTCCCACCGTAGATATTCCCATTTTTGCATAGTACGCCTTCTTTTTCTCTCCAACACCGTAAAGCTTACCTATGCTCGTATTAAGATCTGTCATTTCGCCACCTCCTATCGTTATACTTATTATATCATTTATAAATCCTGCCTGTCAATATCCTGAAAATATCTTTAAATAAAATATTATGCTAAAAATAATTTTTCTTATTGACAATAGGATTTTTATGCGGTATAATATTAAATGAACTATTGGCTATTACCATTACATTTACGGAGGTTTCTAATGAAAAAGCTTTTGGCTCTTATTTTGGCATCTGTTATGATCCTCTGCCTTGCAGGCTGTGGAAACAAGGATGGCGACAGTGAAATTACAGACAACAACGACAATACAAACGTTAGCAGTGATATCTATAACGATACTCTTACATATGCACCTAACGAAGATGGTGATCTTGAAATTACAGGATTTCTTGTTAAGGGCAACGACCTCGTTGACGTTGTTATTCCCGCTTCTATCGACGGACGTGACGTTACCGGAATCGGCGACGCCGCATTCAAGGCTTGCGTAACAGTTCGCTCCATCACATTTGAGGGTGACATTCTTTACATCGGCAATGCGGCATTCTACGGTTGTACCGCTCTTAAGTCCATCACTCTTCCCGCAACAGTTGAGGTTATCGAGCCCAATGCTTTCAGAGCTTCCGGCCTTGAATCTATCACTCTCTCAGCTTCTCTTAAGACTATCTCCCTTGCAGCTTTCTGGGATTGCACAGCTCTTAAGTCTATAAGCTTCCCCGCATCTGTTGAAACTATCGGCGACGGTGCTTTCTGGAACTGCACAGCTCTTACAAGCGTTGAGATACCCGCAACCGTTAAGACTATCGGTGATACTGCATTCTACGGTTGTACAGCTCTTACAGCTGCTTCCTACTACGCATCTTCCGAGATCGGCGAGAGCGTATTTGACAACTGCGCTGAAGCTATCGTTGTAACAGTTAAATAATCCAAAACATTATAGAAAAATAGCTTATACGAATTTTCGTATAAGCTATTTTTTGTTTAAAATTATTTGCTCCAATCAAAAAAGTCGTCCTGCTTAAGACCTAACTTGCTCCAATCATTTGTTACAGGGGATATGGAAAAGCTAATGCTTTTTCCGTCTGCGGCACAATCAAAATAAATATTCTTTCGCATTGCCAAGCTACGTAGCACAGTAAGCTCGGGAAAGAATCCGTCATTTTGAGGATATATGGAAAAGCTCGCGGTGAGGATCATACCAAGTCTTTCGTTCATCGTCACAGAAATATCTTCTCCTCTTGTTTCCGATGCTCTTCTTGCAAAAAGAAGTGAAATAAAAACAAAGGCGCGGAAGATCCCTTCCTCAAAAAAGCCGAAATCCACAACAGGCTCACGTCCCATATCGATACAGACTCTGACTCCTGCAAGCTTTGCCATAAGAGATATTCTCTCGCGTAAAACTGCCGTGATATCTCTCGGGAACTCACCGTCCATCTCTATCCTTTTAAGTGCGCAAAGCTTTTTTGCCACTGCTGATGCATTACTCTCGGAGTTTGATTTTACTGCTATACCAATAGAGCTTGACGGCATAAGGTATGGCAAGAACACAAACTCTCCTCTAGCAATAGGTTCTTCGGAATAGCTTTTTAAGTAGTCTTCTATCTTGGTTATCTCCTCTTTACCGATATTGAAAAATGGATCTTCACCAAGCTTCATTTCGGAAAAGGGTGCACGAGCGCCTATTATATTTTTACTTTCGGCAAGGTCGAAAAGATATATATTCTCATCAAAGACACAGTGCTCTGAAGAATAGCCTATATCTTCTCTGTCCAAAAGCAACAGATCCATATTATCCTCCCCTATTTGTATGACAGGGACTTGCCGCAAGGCAAGTCCCATATCTTTTTAATTAAAATCCAAAATAGCTGTCGGCATTGCGATAGCAGATATTCTGTACTATCTCGCCGAGATACTTTTCGTTTGCGGGATATTCTCCATTGTCGACCCACTCGCCGAGAAGGTTGCAAAGTATTCTTCTGAAATACTCGTGGCGAGGATAGGAAACAAAGCTTCTGGAGTCGGTAAGCATACCAACAAAGCAGGAAAGCATTCCGAGATTACCAAGAGCCTTCATCTGCGCTTCCATTCCATCTCTCTGGTCGTTGAACCACCAGCCCGAGCCAAACTGTATCTTGCCCTTATAGGGTGCTGACTGGAAGTTTCCGAGCATTGTTGCGAGAACGTAATTATCCTTAGGATTAAGGTTATAAAGTATGGTCTTGGGCAGTGTTCCGTTGCTGTTCATTGCATTGAGAAGCTTTGAGAGAGGCTCTGCAACTCTGTCGTCGTTGATAGAGTCAAAGCCTGTATCAGCTCCTATCTTATTGAACATTACGGTATTGTTGTTACGGAGGGCACCCATATGTATCTGCATAGTCCAATCAAGGCGTGTGTATTCCTCGGAGCAAACAAGCATAAGAGCTGTCTTATACGCGTCTGCCTCCTCGCGTGTTACTTTCTCACCTCTCATTGCCTTATCAAATGCCGCCTTAGCATCGCCCTCTCCGTAGAAGATAAAGTCAACACCGTGGTCGGAAAGACGGCAACCTGCATCGTGGAAATATGCAATTCTCTCACGAAGCTTTGCAACTACCTCTTCATATGTGGTAGCTCCAAGCTGACCGATATAGTCAACAAATGTATCCTTATCGATATTGATAAGCTTATCGGGACGGAAGGTGGGAAGCACCTTTACCTCATATCCCTCCTCGCGAAGCTGCTTGTGATATTCAAGGCTGTCAATAGGATCGTCTGTGGTGCAGAGTGCCTTTACGTTTGAGCGGACAATAAGATTTCTTGCGGAATATTCTTCTGTTGCAAGAAGCGCGTTGCACTTCTCCCATATAGCATCTGCCGTTTCGGGACAAAGCATATCGTCGATATCAAAGTATCTCTTGAGCTCAAGGTGCGTCCAATGGAATATTGGATTTCCTATAAGATAAGGCATCATCTCCGCGTATTTTATAAACTTATCGTAGTCAGGTGCATCGCCTGTAATGTACTTCTCCTCAATACCAAAGGTTCTCATCTGACGCCACTTGTAGTGGTCACCACCGAGAAAGAGGTCGGTGATATTGCGGAAGCGATAGTTCTCTGCTATCTGCTTGGGAACGAGATGGCAGTGATAATCTATTATAGGCATATTCTCTGCATATGTGTGGTAAAGCTTCTTTGCAGTTTCACCCTTAAGCATAAAATCTTTTGTAATGATCATTATATTATCTCCTCATTTTTAACCGTATTCGATCTTTAATCGTCCAAGCCGTAGAGCTCACCGTATTTCTTCTCAAGATAGTTTGTATAGTAGGAAGGATCAAACTCCTCACCGAGAGCATCTCTCAGCAGGTCGTTTGACTTCTTGAGGCATCCGTATTTCCAGATGTGCTCTCTGTTCCAAGCATTGATAGGAGCAAAATCTCCTTCGCGAAGACACTTCTCAACGTCAACACTTTCCTTCATCTTTGCAAGAAGATGTGCGCCGTATGCGCTTCCGAGAGCGTATGAGGGGAAATATCCTATTCCGCCGCCTGACCAATGGCTGTCCTGAAGAACGCCTCTCTTATCGTCGGGAACCTCAACGCCAAGATATTCACCGTAGAGCTTATTCCACTCGGCAGGAAGATCACGAACAGCAAGCTCACCCGACATAATTCTCTTTTCAAGCTCGTATCTTACCATAACGTGCAAGCAATAGGTAACCTCGTCTGCCTCTGTTCTGATAAGCGAGGGCTGAACGAGATTTATTGCACGGTATACGTCCTCTGCGGTATATCCCTTCATCTGCTCGGGGAATGCTTCACAGATCTTGGGGAACACGGTTTCCACAAATGCGCGATCTCTTCCGAGAAGATTCTCATAAAAACGGCTCTGGCTTTCGTGGATGCCCATAGAAACACCGCCGTCAAGCAAGGTATATGCATATTCGTCAGCAGAATTAAGGTCGTAAAGCGCGTGACCGCCCTCGTGAATTACGCTATACATTGAGGAAGCAAAGTTTTCTGTATTGTAGTTTGTTGTAATTCTTACGTCGTGGTGTGAACCGAGGCTTGTTGTAAAGGGGTGCTCGGTAGTTCCAAGTCCGCAATGGTCAAGGTCGATACCCATAAGGCGCATAAGGTCATAGGAGAACTTCTCCTGTGCCGCCTCGCTGAAATATCCCCAGATACACTTGTCGGAAAGCTGTTCCTTCTCGCCTATCTTCTTAATAAGAGGAACTATCTTTGCCTTAAGCGCACCGAAAAACTCGTCGCACTTCTCTTTATTAAGTCCGTCCTCATATTTGCCAAGGCAGTAATCGTAAGGGTCTTTATCGGGAGCGCAAAGCTCTGCAAAATGCTTCTCCGTTGCAAATACCTTCTCAAGCACAGGGCAGAAAAGCGCAAAATCGTTTGTTTCCTTGGCGGTATGCCAAACGTCAGAGGCCTTTACCAAAAGCTGCTGATATTCAACGTATTCCTCCATAGGAATCTTCTTCATTTCCTTTATATCCTTAAGAGCCAAATAAACTATTCTCTTCTCTTTTTCATCAAGCTCCTCTACGTGAGCGTCGAGAAATTCAAGCATTTCGAGAGTTTCGGCAGAGGTAGATATCTTATAGCTCTCCTCGCTGAGTATCCCTAAGGTGTGCGCTCTGTTTTCCGCAGTACCCTTGGGAGCAACGGTATCACCGTCGTAATAAATGGCACTCATAGCGTGATAATACGCGCTCATTTTATTCTGCCAAGCAACAAGTGCGGTACGTGCTTCCTGTAAATTCATATATTTTCCTCCGGATTTTATTTCTGTTATTTATATTTTAGCACAAAATCTCTGCAAACACAATAGAAGAATCAATATTTATAGCTCCAACAGCTCCGAAAAATCATAGATATAAAAATCTGTTATTTCCTTTATGCTGTCTACGTAATCCTCGGAGGACTTGTCGTATATTCCGCCCACTATCATTCCTGCTGATTTGGATGTCTTGTCGGCGTTATAGTTATCGTCGATAAAAATGACCTCGTCTACCGTCGTGCCCATTCTCTCTGCCGCCATTTTATATATGTTAGGGTCTGCCTTGGTAGTACCGAAATCATCGCATGACCACACATTGTCAAAAAGGTCAAATATTCCAAGTCTCTTAAGGCAAGGGTCAAGCATAGAGTGCGGACTTGCCGTAAGCACATTCAGACTGTATCCACGCGCCTTTAGCGCATTCAGCGTGGATATAACGCTTTCCTTTGCCTCTATTCTGTATGCGTATTCATCGAGAGCGTATTCTGTCATTTTTGATATTATTTCACCCTCTGTCATGGGTACACCAAGTTCTATATAATATCTCGCCGTACCTGCATAACCGAGTGGGGTTATTATTTTTACGATATCATCACCGTACTCTATACCATTTTCATCAAGAATACGGAGCATAGTTTTTATAAACGCGGGCATTGAGTCAACAAGTGTTCCGTCAAAATCAAAAAGATAGCTTTTCATTGTATTTCTTCCTTGCTTAGAATATAAAACAACACAAAAGTACAATTTTTTAATTAAAAAATATATGTACATATAACTGCTTTTGTGCTATAATGAATTGTAACATAGTCCGCCTTATTTGTCAAGCGGAGTGTTTTGTCTTGGGAGGTAAAAGATATGAACAAGGATAAAAAAATAAAGCTTGGTATTGTAGGTCTTGGTGAACGCGGATACAGCCTTATAAAAACTATATTTTGTTGCGAGGACGCTGACATCACCGCGGTATGCGACATCTACCGTGACAGAGTTGACGCCGCCGCAGACAAGGTGCGTGAGCTTTTCGGCAATGAGCCCGAAAAATACACCGATTACAAGGAGCTTCTTAAGAGCGAAAACGTAGACGCCGTATTTGTGCCTTCAGCTTGGGAAAGCCATATTGAGATAGCCATTGCTTCTATGAAGGCAGGAAAATATACGGCAATTGAAGTAGGCGGTGCTTACAGCGTGGAGGAATGTTGGCAGCTTGTAAAGACCTATGAGGAAACAAAAACTCCATTTATGTTTATGGAGAATTGTTGCTTCAATAAATTTGAGCTTCTTACCACGGCTCTTGTACGTGCAGGAAAGCTTGGCACCATAGTTCACTGTCACGGTGCTTACAGCCACGACCTTCGCGATGAAATAACCGGAGGCAACGTAAACCGACACTATCGACTTCGCAACTATCTGAATCGCAATTGTGAGAACTATCCCACCCACGCTTTAGGTCCTATTGCAAAGATACTTAATATAAACAGAGGCAACAGAATGCTCTCTCTGGTTTCCGTGGCTTCAAAGAGTGCGGGACTTGAGGAATTTACCTACACAGATGCCTGTCCCGATCCTTCTCTTAAGGGTAAGAAATTCAAGCAAGGCGACATTGTAAGCACTATAATCACCTGCGCGGACGGTGAAACCATATCCCTCACTCTCGACACAAGTCTTCCCAAATACTATTCCCGTGAGTTCACCGTTCGCGGCACACGCGGTCTTGCAAACGGTGAGAATAAAATGGTGATGATAGAGGGCGAGTGCAATATACACAATTTATTTGATAACATAAAAAATATGGACAAATATTCCGAATACCTGCCTGACGTTTGGAGGAATATTACTCCCGAGGCACTTGCCGCAGGTCACGGAGGAATGGACTATATTGAATTCAAGGAATTCTTTGCCGCTATTCGCGAAGGCAGAGAAATGCCCGTTGACGTATACGACGCGGCGGCTTGGATGTGCATTACCGCACTTTCTGAAGCGTCCATAGCGCAAGGCGGCGCACCTCAGCCTATCCCCGATTTCACAGAGGGCAAATGGCTTCTCCGCGAACCGAAGGACGTGCTGTAACATAAAAGACCACGAGCATTGCTCGTGGTCTTTTATCATTCTTCTTTTCCGCTTGCAAGGTCAAGGAAGCTTCTGTAATGGAAATCGTTTTCAACGATTATGGTAACTCCCTCGGGATATTCCTTACATTTTACCGTTACGTAAGCAACTCTCTCGTTTTCGGAGGATATCTCTCCTCTTATCTCAAATCCCTCGTCCTTTATATTGCATTTGACGTAAGTGGGTTCCTTAGCACTCATAAGCGTCTGCTCACCTATATAAACAAAGGTATCGTTATGTACTCTGTTTGTAGCAAAAATAAGTGGGTGCGGATATACCGCTTTATTGGCAATATATCTCTTGAGCACCATCTTTCCGTACTGTCTGAAGCCCTTTACGTATCTTACCGCTTCCATATTTACAACACCGAATTTTACGTTCAGCACCTTGTCAAAATCCTCGTAGAAGAACTGCATTGCATACATTACGTGCTTATCCTTGGGTGCGGGGATAAGACAAAGCACAAAGGCTACGGCACAAACTGCCGCACACACCCAAAACATAACGTCAGTAACCGAAAAATTTATCATTCCTATAATGGTAAGCACAAAAAGAAATCGTGCCACCATAGTTATATTTCCAAAATTCAAAAAGAACAAAAATCCGTTTTTCATTTTATTTTATTCCCCACAATTTCCTTTATTTTTTCGGGAAGCTCTCCGTCTGATATCACTCCGTCAAGCTCGGACACGTTTCCCATATCGTAAAAGCATATATTTCCAAATTTACTGCTGTCGCAAAGCAGATACTTTTCCCTGCTCTTCTCAAACATCACCCGTCTGAGATTGGCTTCCTCCATTGAGTGATCGCTCATCATACCGTCCTCCGACAGTCCTCGGCAGGAAAAGAACATTATGTCTGCATTGAACCGCTTCACAGTGTCCTCGGCTTCCTTGCCAACGTAAGAAAATGAGTTCGTGCGCATCTTACCGCCCGTTGAAAAGACGGGAATATGAAGCTCGGCAAGAGCCACGGCAGTCTTTGCTCCGCTGGTTATTACAATAATATCCTTATATTTTTGCAGATACGGCACAAGATGATATGCGCTGGTCGAGCCGTCAAGCATTATTACCATACCGTCCCTTACAAGCTCCGATGCCTTCATTCCTATTTCTGTTTTGGTCTTGCTCTTCTCGTTTTCACGGAGAACAAAGGGTATCTCTCTGTCAGCTGCCACGCTGTTGAGAACTGCTCCGCCATACCTTTTGGTTATTATTCCCTTCTTGTGAAGCTCGGAAAAATCCCGCCTTACAGTTGGCTCGGAGACCCGCAAAAGCTCTGCCAATTCCCTGACGGTTACGTTGGGAGAGGCTTTGAGTTCTTTTATTATTTGGTCATGTCTTTCATTTATAAGCATTTTGACCTCTTTGTGATTATTTGTGATTGTTTTTCCGTCAAAGTATGATTATTTATAATATTTTTTGGCGGTTGTTGACTTTTTGATAAAATATGTTAATATTATAATATAAAGAATATTCTATGTCAAGTAGGAGAAGATAAAAAATGAAAACAAAAGCACTGCGCCTTTACGGTGCCAACGATATTCGTCTTGAAGAATTTGAGCTTCCCGAAATAACTCCCGATGAGGTGCTCATAAGAGTGGTAAGCGACTCTGTCTGCGCTTCTACCTATAAAGCAATAAAGCAAGGAACGGCGCACAAGAGAGTGCCGCCCGATATTGCAGAAAAGCCTGTTATCATAGGCCACGAGATGTG
>JAEIGA010013103.1_pt1 | contig 12615 bp, 13 predicted proteins | sample 9270691 | NCBI WGS metagenome assembly JAEIGA01 (sample SAMN17057246, study PRJNA624740) | gut metagenome | biome: biome; isolation source: fecal sample | host: Bos grunniens | place: China: Xizang | collected 2019 | reverse complement strand
GTGATTTGGTGAGGCGATTCAAATGCGAGTGCCGTTAGCGGAGGTCGGAAATAGATTTATATGTGCAAAAACGTTAAGCAAAATGTGTTGTTTGAGCAAAGCGAGTTCACATTTTGTAGTTTTTGTATGTGTAAATTATTCCATGTTTTTTCTCGTGACTCGGCATAGTCAAGTAAACTTGCCTCTGCTCTCGCTACTTGAAAAAATCCGACCGGGAGCGTTTGCCGAGCATTGAATCGCCGAAACATAAATCGTTTAGTCGATTTACCGATTAGTCAAAATTTGCGACTATTGAAACAGTTCCGTAGATAAATAGCGCTCGCCGGTATCGGGCAAAAGCACCACAATGGTTTTGTTCGTATTTTCGGGCAAAAGAGCAAGTTGTGTGGCTGCCGCCAAAGCGCATCCCGACGAGATGCCCACTAAAATGCCTTCGGTTTTAGCCAACAAGCGGGCTTTTTCAAGGGCTTCGTTACTCGTAATGTCCATCACCTTGTCTACTACGGGTGCGTTGTAGGTATCGGGAATAAAACCCGCACCGATGCCTTGTATTTTGTGCGCCCCTGCTGGTTGGCCGTTTAGTACGGCCGATTCGGCAGGTTCAGCACCTATGATTTGAATGCAAGGATTTTGTTCTTTTAGGTATTTGCCCACGCCGCTAATGGTGCCGCCGGTACCAATGCCGGCTATAAAAATAGCTACCTCGCCTTGGGTGTCAGTCCAAATTTCGGGACCCGTGGTAAGGTAGTGCGCCTCAGGGTTAGCAGGGTTGGTAAATTGACCGGCCATCCATGCCCCAGGAATTTCTTTTAATAAGGTTTGCGCTTTTTCAATAGCGCCTTTCATACCCATCGCACCCGGAGTTAAAACGACTTCTGCTCCGTAGGCCTGTGCTAATTTTATACGCTCGATGCTCATGGTATCGGGCATGGTAAGTATCAGTTTATAGCCCCATACTGCGCATACCATGGCCAATCCTACCCCGGTGTTACCACTGGTGGGTTCTATAATGGTAGCCCCCTCTTGTAGCAGTCCATCGGCCGATGCTTGTTTTAGCATTTGTACGGCAACTCGGTCTTTGGCACTACCGCCAGGGTTAAAAGCCTCTACTTTGGCAACAAGGGGCGATGGTAAGCCCATTTGCTGGCTATATCTTTCCAAAGCCACCAAAGGGGTTCTGCCCACGGTATCGAGTATGTTAGAATAGATGCGTTTCATAAATGCCGTGTTACGTATGTGCAAATGTAAGAAAAAAATGCGAAAAGTCGCTAAAAATGTTGTAGACCCAAATGCAGGTTTCTATGACGAAGAAAGGGATGAGGAAATACTTCTTTCTAAGCAATAGGTTAAGTTGGGCGAAAAAATATGCCACATTCCATTTGGGATAGAACCAACCTGTAATGAAAAAGAAAATAAGCGTGATGCTAAAAAGTAACAGTAAAATGATATTGGGGTTCATATAGAAAGCTTTCAAATATTTGCCATCGTATAGTAATGATATGGCGCGCGTCATACCACAGCCTGGACATGGGATACCCCAAATAAGTTTGCTAGGGCAAACGGTAAAACTATACCCCATGCGGTATAAGAATAGCCATACTATTGCTCCTAATAGAAAACAGGTAGTTAGTATGGCTATTTTGTTCTGCTGAAAAAAGAAAAAAGTCTTTTTCAATGTTCCTTAGAATCTGGTTATGAGCTGTTGGAAATTGTGTTCTTTTGTTCTTTTGCTCGATGTAAACCAGTCAATAAGTGCCCAAATACCAGCACCACCGCATGTTAAGAATTTAACAATACCTAAGCCAGTTTGTCCAAGCATAAATCTGTCGACGCCAAAACCGCCTAGGAAGAATGAAATGATGAACATGACGGTTGGATTTTTCCAATCTTGTGCCATCAATAACGTTTCTTGGCTATCGTCAATGCTGGCTAATTTTGTGCGAATTTGTGGGAATGATTCGGGAGAAAAGAATTTTCCGTTAACAGCAAGGAACTGTTCAATTTTTTGTGACTCCATAGTGTGAAATAAATAATAGTTAATACGAAACAAATATATGAACTATGGATGAATACGGTTGGCCCTAAAATGGCCCTAAATCGCTTTGTGCTTATTTCTTTTGCATCGTATTGGAGAAGTCTTTTAGCAATGAATCTTGTTTTTGATAGGGAAGTGTGTTTAGTGAAGGTAACCCTTTTAGCAGCGACTCTGTTTCCTTTTTTTGTTCTTCAATAACCCATGTGGCAGCTCTGTACTCCACCTCCGTGTTTAGCTGATTGAAGAAAGTGAGGTAATATTGCATGTATGTGTTATAATGAGAATATGCTAACTCCCAGTAAGGATGTTGTTGGATATGCGAGTGCATGAACTGGTAGGCAGAATCGAGTGCTGCCGAAAATTCTTTTTGGTATTGTTTTTCTTGGTAGCTGGTGTACTGCTTTTGTAGAAAAGGTGATACCGCAAAGATTCCTATGGTTATTAGTAGAAGAGTAAGGCTGATATAATCCCATTTATGGTATTGTAATGCAATGCTTTTTTTTAACTCGACAATGCTTTGGTATCTTTCTGAGGGGTTCTGTTTTAAGCATTTGTCGATAATTTTCTGGTGTTTATTGCCCCATAAAAGTGGAAGAATGGTTCCGAGAGAATAGATGTCGGAGGCAGCGCCAGCATGTCCTTGACCATTTAAAATTTCGGGAGCCGTATAGTTCTCACTGCCGCCTATAACGCCCGTGTAAATACTATCGTAGCTAGCCGATAAACCAAAGTCGATGATGCGAGCAGCCCCTAGTGGGGTAATGATGATGTTGGCTGGTTTAAGATCGTTGTGAAGCACGCCCTTGTGGTGTAAGTAATCAACACCCTCTAAAATGTCAGCGATCAATTGCTTTTGTTGTTTTTTGCTGATTGGGTTCTGGGTAAGGAATTGCTGTAAGGTCGTGCCGTTGATGTATTCCAATACAATGGCAGCGCCCACAGGTGTGTCTTCTTCAAAGCCTAGGGTGGTAACTACGCAGGCATGGTGTAATGTGAGTCCTATCTTGTATTCTCGACGCAAAATTTCGGTAAACATGGCATCTTTTAAACGTGTGGTTTTAAGGATGATATATTTACTGCCGCAGCGTGCCTTGTAGAGTAGAAAAATGCTACCTTCTGAGATCAGCTCTTCTATATAGGCCTCTTTAAAAGTCATAACAACATTACATAATCAGGTTTACAAAAGCCAAAAGTACATGTTGTTGTGGTAAAAAGCAAGAAAAATAAGAGTGTGTTTTATAGTTTTTCTAGGGTTGTCAGTCCACTATTGAGTCCTATAGAGTAGCGATCGCAGTGCTCTCCACCGTGTACCAGGTTGTCTACAAAGAGCGGGTAGTTTTTGAGCATCAGGCTGCATTCAAAGGTATCGCCCGTTTGAAGGGTTGCATTAACGGCGTCGATGGCTTTAAAGGTACGACCACCTACGTATTCTACAATACAAACCCTATCGGGTAACCAACCAATGCGAATTTTATCGCCTACTTGTAAATCTTCTACTTTAATTGACATGCCTTCTTTTACAATACTAGATTCTTTGTTGTCTTCGTTGTTGAGTTGTTTGCAAAAAACGCTCCATCGCTCGCAGCCAATGTATTTACAAATGACGTCTAAGGTGCGAGTAAATACCGTTTCGTAACCTGAAATGCGTCCCCATAGCCTGCGTAGGGTGTTTTCGGCTATGTGGTTATTGGTAACACGCTCAATGTCGTACGCCAATAAGGTAAAATCGGTTCGGCTTTCAATGGGATGACCGAATCTTTTTTCTACAGCCACGCGTAGGGCTGTTATTTGTGGAGAATCTGTTTTTATTGCCATAATACAAAATTAATGCATTTTTTGGGGACGTTATAAAAAAGAGCCAAAAAGAGCCATTCCTCCCTAAAAATAGGACGGTAATTTGTAGCGATTTACATCATGCTGGCCATTAAGCGCTGCATAAAATACCTACTTCAATAATAATTTGTACCTTTGTATTACGCTTATCGATAATAAAAAACTACAATAAATGAACAATTATACTTTAATAAAAGCAGGCAAAGAACATTTACAAACCATACACGATATGGCTGAGGTGGCTTTTCGTCATACCTATCGCGAGATGCTATCGCTCGATCAAATTGACTACATGATGGAGTGGATGTATTCGCTTCCGAGTTTAGAGCAGCAGTTGGAGAGTGGGCATGTGTATTACATCGCCCTACAGGGCGATGAGCCATGCGGGTATATCTCGGTACAATACGAAGGCGATGTAGAGGGTAAAGCGATGTTCCACTTACACAAAATATACATCCTACCTAACTGGCAGGGCAAAGGATTAGGTCGTATTCTTTTTGAAAAGGCATTGGACTTTGCACGCACCCATGCCCAGGGTAAACCATTGGCCATTGAACTCAATATGAACCGCGAAAACCCTGCCTTGCATTTTTACCAACATATGGGGTTAAAGATTCTTCGTCAAGGCGATTTTCATATTGGTAATGGATATTACATGAACGATTATATTTTGGGATATTCAGAAGATTAAACAGGATATGAATACCATTTGGATAGTGATGCCCATTTTAATTGTATTGATGTTTTTGTTGGGCATTGATTTGAATAAAAAAGCATTTTTGGATGTGGTAAAAAACCCAAAAGCGGTGGTGCTGGGTTTAATTGGGCAGATTGTGTTATTGCCCATGTTGGCTTTTGCGGTAGCTTGGGTCTTGGATTTGCCAGCGGTGTACTTTATGGGGCTGGTGTTGGTGGCTTGTTGCCCTGGTGGAAGTTCGTCAAACGTATTCTCTATGTTGGCAAAAGGCGATGTAGCTTTGTCGGTTACGCTTACGGCATTAAGTAGTGTTATTACCTTGTTTACTTTGCCCATTATTATGGAGTTTGTAGCAAGTGCTGTATCAAATATGTTGGGGATGCAAATTCATTTGCCTATAGGAAAACTATTGGTGCAGAATTTACTGCTACTTTTTGTGCCTATGTTGTTGGGAGGTTTGTTTAAACATTATTTCTCTGTTGCTGCAGAAAAAGTGAAAAAAGTGTTGAGCAAAGTGGCTTTTCCTGCGCTAATGACTTTGGCATTGGTGTTCTTTTATCAATATAAAAATGAGATTCTAGAAAATTTTGCGCTGCTTGGACTGTCTGCATCGGTGCTTATTTTGGTGGCTATGCTATGTAGTTCGGGTATTTCTAGGATGGGTAAATTTACCGATGCAGTAAGAAGAACCATAGTAATAGAGGTGGGAATGCAAAATGCGGCTCAAGCTATTGCGATAGCATCCTCGCCTTTTATCTTTAATAGTGGCGAGATGGCACTGCCTGCTATTATTTATGCGTTACTGATGAATATAATGCTGCTTACATACGTATATTGTATCAGATTAAAATTGAAATAATTATGGCAAAAAAAGAAGGTGTAAAAAAATTGTTTGATAATATAGCCCCAGATTATGATAAGCTGAATCATATTCTTTCTCTAAATATTGATAAAGGTTGGAGAAAAAAGGCTGTACGCAACTTGGTTGATACGCAAGAACCGCTTAAAGTGCTAGATGTTGCGTGCGGAACTGGGGATTTTACTATTGAAATAGCTAAAAAAGTGGCAGATGGAAGCCAAGTGATAGGGGTGGATATTTCTGAGGGAATGATGGCTGTGGGTAGAGAAAAAATCCAAAAAGCAGGCGTCTGTGCAGAACTTTCTGTGGCAGATTGCGAAGATTTGCCTTATGCAGACAATACTTTCGACCGCATATCAGTGGGCTTTGGTGTTCGTAATTTTGAACATTTAGAATTAGGTTTAAGCCAAATGTATAGGGTGTTAGCTCCTGGTGGAAAGTTGGTTATATTGGAACTTTCTGTGCCTTCCAATGCTTTTATCCGTTGGTGCTACAAACTATATTTCTTAAAAATATTACCTGCCATTGGTGGTATGATTTCTGGCGATAGAGGTGCGTACGAATACCTTCCTGCTTCTGTTTTGCGTTTCCCTGCACCCGATAAGTTTATTTCCATGTTGAAATCGGCTGGCTTTGCTACCGTAGAGCACACACCGCTCACATTGGGAATTTGTCGTATGTATGTAGCTAAAAAATAAACGATGATAAAGGCTTGGATAGAAGCCATGAGGCTTAGAACGCTACCGGTAAGTGTGTCAGGGGTACTGGTAGGAATCGCTTGTGCCGTGTTTTTAGGTAAATTTAATGCAGTGCCTGCTGTGTTGTGCTTGCTTTTTGCTGTGCTGGCTCAAATTGCTTCTAATTTTGGCAACGAGTATTACGACTTTAAAAACGGAGTGGATAAAAAAGGCAGAGAAGGTTTTCGTAGGGGAGTAACCGAGGGTGAAATTTCGCCAAAGGCTATGAAAACAGCCACCTTTGTTACGCTTGGCTTGGCTGGTGTGGTGGGCTGTATGATGCTTTTTTATGGGCCATGGTGGCTTGTTATAGTAGGTATGCTGATAATGTTGTTTGCTTTGGCATATAGCACGGGGCCTTATCCGTTATCGCATCACGGTTTGGGCGATGTGGCAGTAGTATTGTTCTTTGGGGTGGTCCCTGTGGCGCTTACTTGTTTTTTGCAAACAGGAAGTTGGGAGGGGTTACAATATGTTTTACCAACTTCTATCACTATCGGGCTTTTGGCTGCTAATGTACTGATTGTGAATAATTACCGCGATATGGAAGACGATGCTGCAGTGAATAAACGTACCACAGTAGTGATTTTTGGTAGAAAAATAATGGGGCGAGTTTATTTGTGGTCTGGTATCATAGCCATGTTGCTTCTGTTGCCTTTGTGGTATCATCTTTCCTATTGGGCGCTTATTACACCTATATTATATATAGTGTTGCATATTAATACGTGGCGCCAGCTAAAAAAATCATTGGGTGTTCAATTAAATCCGCTTCTTGGCAAAACGGCCATCAATTTGTTGGTGTTTGCCGTAATGCTGCTTGTGAGTGTTAGTGTATAGTCGTGTAAATATAACAATTACCACATTACTTTGCCAACGCTTTCTTAATATCCTCTAATGCCTGATTGGCAGATTGGACTATATCTGGTTCGCTTGATTGGGTAGCAAGTTTGTAGTATTTACGTGCCTTTTTAAGGTCTCCCATATTTTCGTATAGGTAAGCTATGTTGTATGCTACCAAGTAATCGTTGGGGGCTGTTTTAAAAATTTTTAGGTAAGCGTTAAGCGCACCTTTAAGGTCGCCACTTTGGTACAACAGCGCAGCCTTATCTGCCAAAAAATACACGTTATTGGGGTAGGCTTGTAAGCTTAAGTCAATGAGTTGAGAAGCGTAGGAGTTCTCGCCGGCATCAATCATGGCAGTTATGTACGATTGTGTATTGTTGATAATCAAGCTGTCGCTTCCATTTCCCAAAGCTTGGTTAAAAGTCCATTCCCATTTCCCTTTATTTTCTTTTTGTCTGGTAAACACCTTTTCAAATTCCGATATACAAGCAGGGTAGTTGTCACTACAAGTTACAATGACGCGTGTTTTGCCAAAATAAAAGTCAAGTCGGTTAGGATAAAGGGCTATGCCTTCGTCTATTTTATCGTATCCTTTTTGCAAGGTTTCTTCATTGTACACAACGGTCGAAACCATATAACCTACCGTATTCCCAGTAGAATCTACTATGGCTAACGAAGTTTCAAGGGGCTCTTCTTCTTGAAATTTTACCATTTCTTTGCCTGCTGTCATGTAGTAATAATTCAACCACAAAGCATAAATTTCGGCATTATTGGGTTCTGCTTGCTCCCATGCTTGCATGTGTACTTTGAGCGAATCTGTATTTCCTTGGTGTAGCAACGATACTGCTTGGGTATAGTAAGCAGTTTCTTGAGCAAAACAAGCTGAAAATGCTATAATTAAAGTGGCAAATAGCGTACAAAAGTATTTCATAGCAAAGAATTAGACCAAATGTGTTGTTTGCAAAAGTAATGTAAATAGTGTGAATTAACAAAAAAGGCTCTCAAAACTGAGAGCCTTTTGGTTTATAAGAGGGGCAGGATTATTTGTTCAAAGCTTCGGCAACACCTACGGCAACGGCTACAGTAGCACCTACCATTGGGTTGTTACCCATACCTAAGAAGCCCATCATTTCTACGTGTGCAGGAACTGAAGAAGAACCAGCAAATTGAGCGTCAGAGTGCATACGACCCAAAGTATCGGTCATACCGTAAGAAGCAGGACCAGCAGCCATGTTATCTGGGTGAAGAGTACGACCTGTACCACCACCAGAAGCTACAGAGAAATAAGGTTTGTCTGCCAATACGCGTTCTTTTTTGTAAGTACCAGCAACTGGGTGTTGGAAACGAGTGGGGTTGGTAGAGTTACCAGTAATAGAAACGTCAACGCCTTCTTTCCACATGACAGCTACACCTTCGCGAACGTCGTCAGCACCGTAGCAGTTTACTTTAGCACGAGGGCCATTAGAGTAAGCTTTGGTTTTAACTACGTTTAATTCGCCAGTAGCGTAATCAAACTCAGTTTGTACATAGGTAAAGCCGTTGATACGAGAAATGATCATAGCAGCGTCTTTGCCCAAACCGTTAAGGATAACGCGCAATGGGTTTTTACGTACTTTGTTTGCCATTTCGGCAATTTTAATAGCACCTTCGGCAGCAGCGAACGATTCGTGACCAGCCAAGAATGCAAAACATTGGGTTTCTTCGCGCAACAAACGAGCAGCCAAGTTACCGTGGCCAATACCTACTTTACGGTCGTCGGCAACAGAACCAGGGATGCAGAATGCTTGCAAACCTTCGCCAATAGCTTCGGCAGCATCAGCAGCGTTTTTGCAACCTTTTTTAATAGCAATAGCAGCACCTACTACGTAAGCCCATTTTGCGTTTTCAAAACAGATGTTTTGGGTTTGTTCGCATTCCAAATAAGGATCCAAACCATATTGGTCGCAAATTTGGTTAGCTTCTTCGATAGAAGCGATGCCGTATGCATTTAATACTTTATTGATTTGAGCCTCACGACGGTTTTGGCTTTCGAATTTTACTTCTCTAATCATAATTTGTTTCTCCTTTCAATTAGTCAATACGTGGGTCGATAAATTTAACAGCACCTTGTTCTGCGGTGAAACGACCGTAGGTGGCGGTAGCTTTTTTAAGTGCTTCGTTAGCATCAACACCTTTTTTAATTTGTTCCATCATAACGCCCAAGCGTACAAATTGATAGCCGCAAACTTCGTCATCTTCGTCCAAAGCAATTTTGGTAACATAACCTTCTGCCATTTCCAAGTAACGAACACCTTTAGCTTTGGTAGAGAACATGGTACCAACTTGGCTACGCAAGCCTTTACCCAAGTCTTCCAAACCAGCACCAATTACCAAACCACCTTCAGAGAAAGCAGATTGAGTACGTCCGTAAACAATTTGCAAGAACAATTCGCGCATTGCTGTATTGATAGCGTCGCACACAAGGTCAGTATTAAGCGCTTCCAAAAGGGTTTTGCCAGGAAGGATTTCGGCAGCCATAGCAGCTGAGTGAGTCATACCCGAGCAACCGATGGTTTCAACCAATGCTTCTTCGATGATACCTTCTTTTACGTTCAAAGTAAGTTTGCAAGCACCTTGTTGAGGAGCACACCAACCAATACCGTGTGTAAGACCTGAAATATCTTTAATTTCTTTCGATTTTACCCATTTGCCTTCTTCTGGAATGGGAGCAGGACCATGGTTAGGACCTTTTTTTACAACACACATGTGTTCTACTTCGTGTGAATAAACCATACTGTAAAAAATTATAGATTAATAAATGTGATATTTTTTTGTTGAATCGTTGAATCGTTTAATCGTTGAATCGTTTAGGTGTTTAGTCGTTTAGTCGAATCACCGAATCACCGAATCACCGGAGCGTACGCAGTACGCGATTCAATAAGCGTACAAATTTAATGATAAAAAATAAAATTGCAAAATTTATTGTCGCTTGTCGCATCACCGCATCAACGGAGCGTACGCAGTACGCGACTAATACGCATATCGCTTAATAATATTGTACGCCTCGTGCAATCCCAACTCGCCTGCCTTGCTTAAATCTTTGCGACCCGCCTCTTTGTTGCCTTGGTAAATGTAAATCAGGCCGCGGTTGTAGTAGGCCTCGGCAAAGTCGGGGTAAGTATTGATGCACTCCGTAAAGAAGGTAATGGCATCGGCATATTTTTCTTGCAGTAGATGAATGTAACCGATGTTGTACACCGCATAAATGAGTTTTGGATCCAATTGCAACGCCATGTACAAATCGTTGATGGCCAACATGCATGTAGCCGTTGTAAGCCCATCTTTGGATACCTCGGCTTCTTTGATGCGGGCGTTGGCACGGTTAAAATACGCTAGTACGTTGGTGGGGTAGTGCTTGATAACGCAATCAAAGTCGGCAATGGCGCTGTCAAAGTCTTCAACCTGGGTAAGGCAATAACCGCGCAACATCAGTGTGGGTTGGTCGGTAGGGTTGGCTTGCAACTGTTGGGTGCAGCGCTCTATGGTGTTAAAGTACGTGCTAACATCGGTGGCCATTTTGGCTTTTTGCACTGTGCAGAATTCCAAATCGCTACCCGTTAGTTGGTTGTAATTGTCTAACTGGGCATTGTACAACGATTGGCGCTTAATTTGATTGTCTGGATTGGGTGTGCCAATAATAAAATTAGAGAGTGGGACTACCGCTACGTCCTTATCTTGCACTTGTCCACGGATGTCGCTGTCGTAGCGGTCTTTTTTCTGTGCATTGAGTTGGTGCACAATGGCACGAGCTTGCGCATTGGGTTCAAGCGCTATTTCTCTAGATGTTTTGGGTGCACGTTTGCCACTGCGAATGTCTTGCTCAATTTGCATGGCAAGGTACTCGTCTTTGTCGGCTCCTATTTTGTCGCGTATTTTGCGTTTGGCAGCGCTTCGGCCATAGTAAGCAGGAATAAAATCGGGGTATTGTTGCAAAATGATGGTGTAATCGTTTATTGCCCCCTTGTAGTCGCCTACTTGTGCACTCAAAATGGCACGTTGCATGTAAGCGTTGTAGTTGTTGGGGTCTAATGCCAAACAGGTGCTAAAATCGTCAATGGCGCGGTTGTCATCGCCCACATTGGCACGCAACAACCCACGGTTAAAATACGATAGTGCATTTTTATTGTCAATGTCAATAGCGGTGTCAAAATCGTTCATGGCACCCCGTAAGTTGTTCATTTTCATCTTGATGATGGCGCGGTTGCCGTAGTAATCAGAACGATAGGCATTTAGGTTAATGGCCTTGTCAAGGTCGGAAAGTCCGCTTTCATTCTCTCCCAATTCGTAACGAATCATGCCACGCAAGGCGTAGGCCAAGTCGGCACTTTTGTTGTACAGAATGGCGGTGTCCAAGTTGGCTACCGCTTGCAGGGTATCGGATTTTTGTAGTTGAATTTGCGCCCTTAATAAATACCCATCTGTGTATCGGGGGTATTCTTTAAGGAGCGAATCGCATACACTTAAAGCCTCGTTTGTTTGCTCCAAACGAATTAGGTTTTCAATCCACAAATTAGTGGTATTGATATTGTTAGGTTCAAACTCGAGCGATTTTTTTAAATCTTCGGTCGATTTTTCCAATTCGCCAATTTGTCGATAGGCATAACCACGACAATAGTAAACTTTGGGTAAAAAAGGATTGATGTCGAGCGCCTCATTGCAGTCTTCTATGGCGCCCCTGTAATCTTCTAAATTAAGTTTGGCGTAAGCCCTGTAAAGGTAAGGATCGGTAAGGTGGGGTTTTGCCTTGATTACTTGGTTAAAGTATTGAATAGCTACCACGTAGTCTTCAAAGTACAACGCATTACGGCCTATGTCTATAAGGCGTTGCGTATTAATTTGTGCCATTCCCATCATCGAGAATAGCACAAAAAATACCGTGTATGTAGAACGTCTAAAGTCCAAAGTCGAAAGTCCAAAGTCGAATTTCAGTGCGAGCCGAGCGCAGAAACAAGCTTGCTTGGTTATGCCGAGGCGAAGCCTGAAATCATGAGGGCGTAGCCCGAATAAAGTCAAATCGGGCCCTTCGACAAGCTCAGTGACCGATTAGCCGATTAGTCGATTAGTCGATTAGTCCGAGTGAAACGAGTTATTTTAACGCAAAAGCCCACACCTCTTCTACATTTTTTACGTAGTGGAAAGTAAGTCCTTTTAGGTAGATGTCTTTAATTTCGTCTATGTTTTTGCGGTTCTGGTAGCAAAGCATAATGTCGGTAACCCCTGCACGTTTGGCTGCCAAAATTTTTTCTTTGATGCCGCCCACGGGTAATACTTTGCCGTGTAGGGTAATTTCGCCCGTCATGGCCAAGTTTTTGCGCACCTTGCGGCCAGTAATAGCCGATAGCAAACTGGTAGCGATGGTAATACCTGCCGATGGACCATCTTTTGGTATGGCACCCTCGGGTACGTGTATGTGAATGTTGTGGGTTTCAAAGAAATCGGGAGCAATGCCCAACTGTGTTTGGTGTGCACGGATGTATTCCAATCCAAGGGTAGCCGATTCTTTCATTACATCGCCCAAGTTACCGGTAAGGGTTAGCTTGTCGCCTTTGCCCTTGCTTAAACTGGTTTCGAT
>JAEIGA010013102.1_pt1 | contig 12615 bp, 16 predicted proteins | sample 9270691 | NCBI WGS metagenome assembly JAEIGA01 (sample SAMN17057246, study PRJNA624740) | gut metagenome | biome: biome; isolation source: fecal sample | host: Bos grunniens | place: China: Xizang | collected 2019 | reverse complement strand
TGATGAATAATCGTCTCCTGTTAATTCTATGATTGCTCCGTCTCCAAAATCTCGCCCAATACTTTTTGATGAACCATCTTCCGTTATGGCTACTCTCAAACCATATTTGTTAGCATCTCCACCTTGTGGACAACCTGTTAAACGATATTTTCCGTTTGGCAACACAAGGGTTCTTTCTGTGGTGTTGGTTCGCCCATGACATTGGAAAACAGCTAAAGCGGTCGCAGCACCAGATGACGTAGCCGTAATGCTTCCGTCTCCGTTATCTGTAAAAGTGACTCCGTATGTCGTTTTTGTTGTTTGATAATACGGATAAGAGTTAAGGTTTTTCGCACCCAACACACCATTGGACTCCCAATCCATTTTCTTTTCGACTTCGGCTTCTACGTTTCCACTTCCGAATTTCACTTCACTTGCTTCGCACACATAATTCTTGTCGGTTATACGGATTATGCCTTTCTTTTCGTCTGCCGAAAGCAAATCATACTGTGCCTGTGTCATTTCTCGCACGATGTTTACTTTCGTTGTATCGTTGACGGAATCATCTTCCGAATATACTCCGACAAATTGAAGGTTATCTTCCTGCGAGAGTGCCGTTCCATCATCGTCAAGGATTGTATGTCCACCACTTCCACCACTTTGAGCAGCTTCGTTGATTGCTCCGATGATTGTCTTGTCTGTGGTGTCCAAAGTATTGTAATTGATTCCCGAAACAATCTTATTTGCTATCTGTGAGATTGTTGCCTTCAAACTCGACCACATTCCACCCGAATACTGTGATGTTGCCACTATGTCGGTTTCATTGATTGTCGACGCTTGTGTTAATTCGGTAAATTTCTTATTTGCCATTTTTATACTCCTTCTGTGTAATAGAAATCTCCATCCTCTGTGATGTAATTATCATCATCTTCTGTGATGAACTGTTCGGAATTGCCGACAATCTTGACAAGTGCGTGATCTGATGCACTCGCAAAACTGATTTCTGCAAGGTTAAACATTGGAGCAGAATCGGAAGGTGTAGCAGATTTGTTTGTCGGTTTTGTTGTTGTGACGGCTTCTGTAGGTGTAGCAAATGAAATCTCGATGAGATTGAAGCCTGTTACAATATCATCGACATCAATTTCTCCACTGAAGCCACTTTGTCCAACGAGACCAGCTCCGGAAGCATAAAGCCAAGCACCACTTTGAGGAATATATATCTCGCCCCTCTCGGCTTTCATGAATACTTCAAAAGTATTTAGTGAATTTGCCGTGACAGGAAGGATATACATCAAATGTAAAACGTGTTCTCCGTCGAGCCATATTTCCTCGGGAGTTCTCGCATCTGCAACAGAATTTATCTTATATGTAATGATTCCTTTTGTTGTAGCTGCCGAAACGTCTGCAAAGATATCTTCTAAATCGATAGGAGATGTATATGATTTGCTTGTCACGTTTGCCAATGTTTCCAAGTCTATTTCAACATGAATCTCGGCTTTCGTGTTCCTGTTGGAAGCGATTCGACATCGAAGAATTCGTTCTGTTGTATCTTCGGCGATTGTTATTGCAGAGACGTTTGTCTGTTCATAACTTGAAAATGAATCTTTTTCATTCGATGTTGAGACGTTCTGCAGAGCCTTTCCACTCTTGTCTTTTGAGTTCTTCTGCACAGGAATTCCATTGATCTGACACTCTCCGTTGTAATTGAAGGAATATCCCATCATGCAAAACAAATTAAGCATTGAACCCGAGCCATTCGGAAACTGTAAAACATCTCCAAGGTCATAATGAAAACCGAATGGAACTGTTACGTCACAAGCGACATATTCGATTTCCGTGTTGAGTATATCGATAATATTTTGTAAATATGTATATACTTGCACGGCATCCGTTTGAAAGAAAGGATTCGCCCCAAGATTTAAAGTTTCTTCGCCACTCAACAAACTCGAAGCCGTGATATAATCTTTCATTTCGTTGTTATATACGGCAATATGTCCGAAAGTGACAACCTTGTCGCCATAGGCAGAACCGGAATATCTTATTCCATGCGGAATCTCATCATCAACAGCTCTGTGAAATGACGAAACGATTAAATGTCCATTTCTGTCCATGGTAGCGAAAGAACCGAGCGACACGGCAACCCAATAAATCAAATCTCGCCATGTCTCGATGTCGCCCATCTCCCAAAGAACAAAAGGCTGGTTTCCGTTCGGAAGCAATTTGACTTCGTTCTGTGTCATTCCGAATGTAACACCACACTGTTGACAGGCTAATTCAAGAAAATCGTATGCCGAACCACTCGCACCCTCGGAAATGTTTACATTCTTGTCAAATTTCGCCATGTGGTCATAGGCAACCACATCAACAAGATTCTTTGTGTGTTCAACAGAGTCAACAGTATAAACACCAATGGGAACATCTTCTGCTCCGATGTGAACTGTCAAAGTGATGTCTTTTCCAACCCACTCATTTCGGTTTATGTTGACGTTTACGAATGTTGCCGTTAACTGTCCAATATAAACTCCACCAAGGCGAAATTCATTGGAATCTGTGCATTGATTCGTGATGTTTAGGCTGATGACGTTTTCTTCGGAAATTCCAATCGAACCAATACTTCCTGTAATGTTATATTCTTGAATATTCTGTTGTGATTCTGGAATTAAACTATACATATTTACATCTCTATCAAACTAAACGAAATATCATACATTCCGTTAATATCATTCACAAGTTCGCTCTTTTCGACAAGTTTATATTTAAAATCTCGCATCCTCATTGTTTTCGTTGTATATGCCTTTGTTGTAGCATCGTAGATGCTTACTGTAATTGTTGAATTGCTATAAGCATATCCTTCAAAAAACGCAAGGTATGAATCCATAAGACGAAATGACAAAGACAATGTCATCTTTGACATTCGTTTTATCTGGATTATGTCTGTACCTGCTTCGGATGTATTTACATTTTCGATTACCGAATTTGATATATCGTAACTGTTCGGGAAAGGAATTGCAGTTCCGTTAAATTTAATTGGAAAGTTTTTTAACATTATCTACCACCACTCCTATAATTTGCTCTTGCCAACGAATCAACAACGAGATTATCAAGGCTTGTATTACCGATTTTGTTCTGGATGACAATATCTCCAATTGCTCCACTTCTTGTGAGAGCATCAACAATTGTGTTTGCTAATTTCTCATAATCGATTTGAACATTTCCATTGTTTAAAGGTTGAACTTTTGCTCCCTTGGGAAGTGTGAGAAGTTCTGCACCTTCTTCGCCGACAATTGCCGAACCAGCTTCGAGAATAGTTCCACCTTTTGCCAACATAGGAAGTTCAACTGTCGGGATTTGAATGTCATTTATCGGAATATTAATTCCCGGAATCGCATCGACCAATTTCAAAGCACTACGAATGAGATTATTTATTGTGAGAATGAAACTGTTGATGAGTCCGTTTAACATTCCAATGATGAGATTGACAGAGCCTTTGACCATCTGCACGATTCCATCCCAAGCCATTTTCCAATTTCCTGTGAAAACACCTGTGAGGAATGTTCCCAAACCTTCCAAAGATGTCATGATTGCGTTGATTATAGGCATGAATATCGCAAAAACACTGTTGATATAAAATGTCACATCATTTGTGACGTTTTGAATCACTTTAGTTAATGCCGGAACAATTGCATTGATTATCTGCGTTAATATTCCAATTAAAGGTGGCAAAAGATTTGTGAGCATATCCGTCAAAGGAACGAGAATAGCCATAACAACTTGAAGCAAAGGCTCAAGTAAAGGTGTCAAAGCCGTCAAGAGTGGCAATAATGCCGTGACAACCTCTAAAAGCAAGGGCATAATCTGTCCGACTATTTCCATGAGAATCGGGAAAATCTGCTGTAATACGTCGAATAATACCGGAAGAACTGTATCTAATAATTCAGCCCAGAACGGCGTAAGTTGTGCGAGGTAATCCTGAATAGTCGGCATAAACTGTAATAAACCGTCAATTACTTCGTTAAGGATGGGAAATAATGCTCCGGCTATTGATGTTGCCAGGCTTCCTACCGACTTCTTAATGTCAGATAATAAATCTCCAAACTGAACACCGCTTTTAACCGTATCTTCGCTCATGACGAGTCCGAGCTGATGTGCTCTGTCGATAAGTCCGTCAAAATCATCTGACGACTGCTCGATTAAAGGCGAGAGGTTGTAGGCGATCTTTTCTCCGAACAGTTCTGCTGCCGCTGCTGATCTTTCTTCTGCGGTACCTAAACTCATAATCTGGTCTATGGCATCATCAAAATTCATGCCTGTTCCTTCGAGTTTCTTTGCGGCCTGCTCCATGGTAGACATTTCGACACCGCACTGACCTGCTGCGTAGGCTAATTCCTGATACGAATCGGTACTTATACCCATTCGGATGGATGCCTTATCTATCTCGTCAGCTGACTGTGATACTTCGTTTGCCATGGCGAATGTTGCGGTACCTACTGCAACTGCTGCCCCTGCTACTCCCAGAGCGGCCTTGCCGGCACCTTTGGCAAGTCCTCCGAGGGTATTTGCAACGCCCGAAGCCTTTTTATCTGTTTTAGAAAGTGAATCGTTAGCCTTGTCCGTATCTACGAACACGCTTCCGACAAGTTTAAAAATTTCAAGAGCCATTTTTTAACTCCTCGTGTGCCCGGTCTATCTCTGCGATTATTTCCTCGGCAGGTCGCCAGTCTATGTTTGCTCCGGTAACTTTATCAAAGAACTCCTGGAACGGCATGTATTTGCCCCTGAGAGCCATAAACGGTAATAATGCCAGATATTCCGACCGAATTGTATCTTTTTTTTCTCTATTTATTGCCAAAATTAAAAATTCTACAAATTCATCAAGCTGCATCCCTTTCATAAAGTCGAGGGAATGATACTTCCTGAGAAGTAATTCCTTTATTCCGACTTCATCCATTTGGCAGCTGATTTGAAAAAAGCCGACCACTTCTCCAAGTCTGAAACTTTCATAATGCTCTCCAAGAAGTTGACGGGATCCATGTGCTTAATTTCTTCAACACTCATTTCAAAGATGGGTGAGAAGAACTCATATATAAGAGCTTCTCCTTCTTCTGTTGTTGTCTTTTCAAGCACCAGAAAAATTAAGTCTGCTCCGAATTCCTCCGGGTTTGTTTTCTCGGATGCTTTTAAACCCATGTTTTTAATATCATCTTTAAGTCCTAATTTCTTTATAAGGCGGACAAAACCAAATAAATCGGGTGTTTCTAAGTTTCTCATATAATTCTCCTTTGAAAATAAAAGGGAGCATCGTTTATAATGCTCCCTTGTCGTTTAAACTATGCTGAAACATTAACAGCTGTATTGAGAGTGTCCATGCTTGTCAGGAATGTGAGTGCATTGAGTGTCAATGATGCTCTCGCTCCGTCGAGTACGATTCTTCCCTTAACAGGTCCTCTGTCTCCGTCTGCATTTATTTCTCTAAAGCTCTTTTCGGATGTGAATTTTCCGCCGCCTCTTGTCAAAGCTACGGTTGTTCCGCCTACTTTAAACTTTCCTGCTCCGAGAATGATTTCCTTTGCTCCTGAGTTGGTTTCTGTTGTTTCGATCTCCCAAGGCTCTGTGAAGTCGGAAGCAATAGCGTCTGTATTGTCATAACAACCTGTGAAAACAACTTCCTGAACGATATCGTTCTTTTCTGCCATTGTCCAATCTATATTTCCGAGATTAATGGCATCGTGAAGTTTGATTGTAACAGGTGAGCCGCCATGGTCTACGCCTTCCCACTCAATTTCTTTAAAATCGGCATCTGTTACAATGCCTGTACTTGTAATTTTCATACGCGTCTCCTTTTAAACATCGTAAAGTTGAACTTGAAATCTGATTAAACGGTGATTAATTTCTTTGTCCTCGTCTAATATCGCTCTTGAATCAATTAAATAAAACACCGGAAGGATGGTTGTCTGCGGAAGGTTCTCCGCTTGAAGCAAGTCGCATATTATGTCTGTCATGTTGTCTATTGCGTAGGTGCTCTCTCCTTTTGTCCATACATCAATTTCTAAGATGTAATCTTTTCTCGATAAGTCTCCCAGATCTACGCTTCTCAAATTATAAACAACCGAGGGAAACATTTTTGACTGCTGTCCCTGTTCGAAAAATACGTTATCGTATTTTGTCTTAAGTTGCGTCTGTATTAACTTTTTCAAATCATTGGTTCTTTCACTCGCCATCGTCTTCGTAATCTCCTTCGTCAACAAGTGAAAGTGCCTTGGCTTCATCTTCCAATGCACTTAAATATTTTGATTCAATTTCGACTATCTGCGGAATATTGCTTTCGACTAATTTGTTTAACAAACCAAGTCTTGGCTGTCTGGAAGTACCAAACTCCTGAAAGTAAGCATAGAAACCTTCAACGTCTTTTCCTCTGTGGCTATGCGGTAAACCGATTTCCACTCTCGGAGCAGTTGTTGTCTTTGAGGATATTACCTGAAATGTCGTAGCCTTGCCACCGGCACCGGAATGTCTTTCGAAGTGTGAATAATATGTTTCTCTCCAACGCTTCTTAACATACTTTCCTACATCCCTTAAGGCCGCTCTCGACAGTTCGTGAATGTAATACTTTGCAGCATCCACATTTGAGGTGTAAGTTACTCCGTTTTTATTTACTTTTACAACGCTTTTAGGAGCACTCATTTATTTATCCCTCTTGAAGCGGTTATCTCTAATGTCAGATCATCTTCCGGTCCGTATGTTCGAAGTATTGTGTAATATTCTTCACTTCCGTAAAACGGAGTGTATTTTAAATACTTCTCGCCCTGATAATCATATCTGTCGGCTATTACGAACTTTATCTCGGGCTTTAGACCTGTTGTCTGTGCCTGATAGAATTCTGTCTGACTAATCGATTTAACCTGTGCGAAGATTTCTCTTGTTGTCTCTGTGGTTACTGTATCGCCTCGTTCGTCTGTGGTTTCTGTCTGCGTGATTAACTTAATTGTTTCATCAAACATCGCTTGTTTCCTCCGCAGGATAAGACTTTCTCAAATTATCGAGCTGATACTTAAACGATTTATCATACCGTTCTGAATCTTTGCTGTTGGCATACTGTGCCAACACGTATGTCTTGATAGCTGTTTCGATGATATCGTCGGAACTGTCTGCTTTTGCTGCGTCCATTCCTGCTCTTTTCATCTCCTGTCTGGCAGAAGCGATATAATCAGTTATTTCATCATCAAGCAGTGTGTGACTTATTCGAAGAGCTAACTTTACTTTTTGCAAAATTGTTGCTGCCATGCGTTCTCCTTTCGCCAAGGATTCGCCCTGGCTATTTCTTCTTCGTTGTTTTCTTCGGGCTTGTTTTCTTCTCTTCGGTTACCTTTTCTTTCTGTTGCACCGGTGCAACTTCAAGAATTTTGACAAAGCCCAAGGATTCGAGGGCTTTCGCCCTCTTCTCCTCGAAATCAACGATTCTACCTGCAGGCATCGGCTTTTTTGTTATCTTGTCGTCGAAGTCCTTAAGTATTCTCGCTTTCATGGGCATTTCTCCTTATTATACGCTTGCGGGCTTTGTTACAAGTGTGAATGCCTTGCATGCACAAGGAATTGCACCGCCTACGAGATCGCCGCATGCTTCAATCATGCCCTGTTTCTTCTTTGTAAGCATATCGAGTGTTACATCAGGAACCTGTCCTTTAGGGAAGTTAGCAACACATCCGTAACCGAAATCGCCAACGATCATCCAAACATCATTTTCTAATGCTGAATCGTAAGCAGGAAGAGTGTCGTTGTATCTTACGTCAAGGCCTTCAAAAGGATCTACGCTGTATCCGTTTGCGTATGCAGCTGCCTTCATTGTGGCATGAGTAAGTTTGTTGATTACAACAACAGGGTTATCAGCATCGTCGCAAAGGTTTGCGTATGCTTCTGCAACTGTTCCAACTGCTGCCGCTTTCTTAATTGTAGCAGCTGAAGGAGTTGTGCTTGTTGCAACTGCAGGAAGAGCGATAATCTGCTGAATAAGCTTCTTAACAAGTGCTTTCATGATCTTATGTGAAATCTCTCTGTAGATGTATCTAAGGAAAGCTTCTCCTCTCATTGCATAAACTGACTTTGAGAAGTCAATCCACTTAATGATTTCATCGGGAACAAGTGTTGCGATACCAAGTGACAAAGCTTCTTCGGAAACTGCTCCTGAACCTTCGATGTGGATCGTTGCATCGTCGCCGGAGATTTCGAACTGCTGAGCGATATTGCCTTCTGCCTCAAACTTATTTGTGATGAGGTTAAGGATTGAGTTTCTTTCCCATGCTGTCTTAACTTCGTCAAGGACGATCTGAGGAACTGCTACAGTTCCGCCACCGTTAATTGTAAGAAGTGATCTCACTTCTGTGTCGTCGCCAGTTTTGATGTATTCTGCGAATGCGTTGATATACTCTTTAGAATTTCTGATTTCTACTGCGTCATTCATTTTGATTTCTCCTCTTTTTTCTTCGATCATTGTTGCAAGGCCGGGATTATGTGAAAGGAGTGCTGCGTCTGCTGCTCTCTTTTCTACTTCTTCCTGTGCCTGTCTCTCTTCTTCCTTCTTAGCTTCCTCGATAAGAGTTGCCTTTTCGGATTCGAGAGCTTTTCTTTCTTCTACGGCTTTCTTTACTTCTTCGATATCCTCTGAATTGGATACAATATTGTCAAGTTCAGCCATACGAGCTTCAATTTCATTAAGTCTCATTTTAAATCCTCCTGAAATATTCGTATTTTGCTTTTTCAAGTTCCAACTGCTTCTGACGTTCAAGTCTCTCCGCTTTTTCCGCTTCGATAAATCCATCAAAGCGAGAACGTGTGGCAGGTGATATATCTGTGCCGGGGTTAGCCGGGAAAGATACCGCTGATACATCAAAGATTTTCTTTAAATGTCTGATGATTCTTGTGTGGCTTCTCGAATCGTATTCATCGTCGTCGACAATAAATGCAAAAGACATCTGCGGATAATTGCCGACTTTGATTTCTTCAAACATTTCTCTTGCGGATGCTGTTTTCGAAAGGTCTGCTCTCATCTTTAAACCTATTTCATCAACATTTAAGGTAAGGAGCTTGTTTTTGGTTCTTGCGAACACTGTTCCTGTGTGATCCTTAACGAAAATTACGTCTGACATGTCTGTGTCTTCGTCGAACGCTGTCGGAAGGATTTGTTCTTTGTATTCAACTCCATCTTCTTCCCAGATTACATAAGGCTCAAAGGTCGTTGCATGGCCTTCTACTATGTATGAAGGCTCTTCGCCTTCTTTTCTCTCTTCGACATTCAATTTAAAATTACGATACTCTCTATTCTCCCGTATCATCGTTGTCCTCCTTTGTTATCTCTTCCGTACTGTCTCCTGTCTTTGCGGTGTCGAGTCTTAATACAAACTCGTCGCCGCCTTCATACGGTGCAAGGTTCCATATTTCTCTGTATTCGTTTGGTGTCATGAGGCCTCTGTCAACAAGCGACACCATGGAGATTTTTGTTCTTGCGGATGCAAACTGCAGACGGTTTGACTCATAGTAAATGATATTACCGTAAGAGATTTCCCTGTCGGTGTATATCTTTCCGGTAAGTTCTAACGACAAGGCAACAAGAAACGGTTCGATTCTTGACTCGTAAAATGCGTCATACTCTGACTCGGTATAATTTGATTTGATTATCTTTTCGTTTACACCGAAGTATTTATATACTCTGTCTCTGTAAGCATTGGCTTCTTCGGCTGTTGCCGTCGTCGGTTTCATCTGTATGGGAACGAATTCCTGTGTGCTGTCGAGTGATCCGATGCCTGAGCCGTTATCAAGATTCATATAATCTTTGACAAATTGTTCTTTCTGCTCTTTTATCTTCTCAGGTGAAAGCATTCCTTTTGTCGACTTTAGGATACCTCTTAAGTTTGCAGTCGACTTAATAGCATTCTGAATACCTGTGTCCAGTGTGTTGATTACTTCAAGTGTTCCGAGAATAGGTTCATTGCCTTCGCCGGCAATATCCGAATACAAATAGTCTTTTCGTATTACTGCCAAATCTGCCCAGGGTAAAATGTAACTATATGTTTCGGAACCGTTAAAGAAGAACTGGATGAACAATTCTTTCTGCAGACCATCTCCGTAAGTTAACGCTTGAAACTCGGAATACGGTACCGGATAAAATCCTATAGGCCTGCCGCCTTTACCTCTCTGAATGAACAAAAACGCATTGTTCTTAATTTCAGTAAAGTTTCGAAGCTTTGCAAGCATGTCTTTCCCGTTCATGTATATGTTCGGTCTGATGCTCAATAGCCTTTCGATTTGTTTATCTTTGCATCTCGGGTTTGCCTTCGATGTATGTTCCGACAAAGCTCTCACACACGCTCTGACATCTGCACTGTCATATAAATTTGTTCCGAAGCCTCCGAAGATAGATTTGAAGGTACCGATTTCCCGAAGGATATCGTATCCTTTGTTCTGGTCTTTCTTAAAGGCTTTGAAGATCTGCGAAAGTATGTTTCTTCTTTCTCTCATTTCTTACCTCACATAAGGCATGTATTCGTCATAGTGCTTAACGTAACCTACCCAAGCATTCAAGAGCGACACCATGCCATCAATTCGCCTGTTTTGTTGTATTTTTACGGGCTGTATCATTTCGATAGAGTCCGATTTTGTGCTTTTCTTTGCCGTATTCGCAAGGCACCAACGGAGAATAGGATTATTGTTATATACGACTCTATGCTCTGCGAATGCTGCTTGCATTTCACGCATTGGCTGATTCCATGTAAACGGTCCCTGCGCCGTTTTCTCCATGTCGAATCCGTATTCTTCCATCTCCGGAACCCAATAACCCGATAAGGCTCGGTCGTAGCAGTTCCAGAGCGGTCGGATGTCAAATTCTTCGACCATACGCACAAACCATTCTGTAACTTTTGAATAGTCAACCTGTGCTCCCGGACAAATTGTAAGCCATCCCTGTTCCGCCCATAATTTGTAAGGAGCTTCTTTCGAGTTTGTCTTTTCGAGATAGTCCAACTTCGACTGTGGAATGAAATACATCTGCAAAACATAAATCTTGTTGTTTTGAGGTTTTCTTATCAGTAAGGTGCCGCAGGTTAAGTCTCCGACAGCTGATAAGTCGCATCCGCCTATTGCGTAAGAATGTGAAACCTCTTCCATCGTGAAGGTCTCTTCGTTGACAAGCTCGTCGAACGACAGCCATGATGCGAACTCCGTTTCAGGCAGATTAAAGTCCTTTGTCAGAACCGTCGGAAGAAACGACGGATCATTCTTTGCTCTCATGACAAATTGTTCAAGAGTCTTATAGGACTTTATCTTTCCGAGTCCGGGATTAGCTTCGGGCCAGTGTGTAGGATCCTGCCAGTCTTCACGGCGGTTAAGCTCATAGATTAACGGAAGCACCGTGTAATCCTGAACTATCCACAATGCCACTTGTGAAGCATACGCATAATGCGAATCAAAGAAGCCTTCTCGCACGAATCCGTTTGTAGAAATCAACCATGCAAGCGGTTGTTCTCGCATTGACTGGCCTTGAATCATAACGTCAAACAACGATGAATTCTTCATTGCATGGAATTCATCCAAACTGAAGAAGGACGGGTTTAAGCCGTCCATCGTCGATGTATCGGAAGCCAGGCATTTTATAAATCCGAGATTACTCGGACAGTAAATGTCTGACTGTCTCTTTTTAGTGATAGACTTAAGGCTTGGCGACTGTGTTCTCATATTCACACATTCAGTGTAAATGATGTTTGCTTGGTCTTTCTTGTTTGCTGTGCAATATACTTCCGGGCCTGCTTCACCATCATTTAAGAACACATCCCATTCAACTGCTGCCGTCTCTGTTGACTTTCCGCATTTTCTGCCTCTAACGTCAACAACCTCTTGAAACCGTCTCTTGTCGGTCTCTTTGGATCTCCACCCAAACGCAAGTTGAATCTTTGCCTTTTGGAAGAGCTCGAGTTTAACGGGCTTTCCTGCAAACTTGCCTTTTGAATGTCTGCAGAACTTCTCGATAAATTCTATGTGTGCCTCTCCCTCGTCCTCGTCGAAGTAGTACGGAAAGTCTTCCGGCGGATTATCCATCCATCCCACTTCTCTTTCATATACGACTCTAACCTTTTCTGAGACTATCTCGTCACCGGAACGGATATTGTCCAGGTATAACTTCGGGTAATTCATTTTTTCCTTCTGCTGCCTAAGAAGTCGGCTATTTCAGAAGCCGCCGCCGGTACTTCTGCTCCCTTGGGCATCAGATCTGTAAGCTGTTTAATAATTGCTGTGTAACTCTTCTGGAGCTTGATGTAAGAGTCGGCTTCAACTGAATTCTTTCTGCCTTTCTGATTCGCTCCATTTTGGTACTCTTCACTCCAACCGTTCTCCTCGATAAAGGCTCGCAGCTTCTCCAACTGCTCAGCCATGAACGAAGCATCCTCGACTAACCCTTCTGTGATCTGGGCAAGGTCCTCCGGAAGTGAAGCAACAATTCTTTTCAGCTTTTTTTGTTCTTTTTTAGCCGAAAATTTTTGTTTTTTCATCGATTTCTGCTCCTTTATGAAAATTTAGCTACATCTTTATGTTTTTAAAATTTTTTATAAAAACCTACACCCTGCACGAGTGCCTCAGTCAGTTCGAAAAAAG
>JAEIGA010013101.1_pt1 | contig 12617 bp, 7 predicted proteins | sample 9270691 | NCBI WGS metagenome assembly JAEIGA01 (sample SAMN17057246, study PRJNA624740) | gut metagenome | biome: biome; isolation source: fecal sample | host: Bos grunniens | place: China: Xizang | collected 2019 | reverse complement strand
GACGGCATCCGACAGCAACGTCCATTTGGGGCCCCTGCCCCAAAAGATAGAGAAGATCGGTGGGGAAGAAACTTTTTGGAAAAAAGGTTCTTTGGCCGTCGGAGGCCCTGCCTATCTTGTGGGGGAGGGGCCCCACATGGGTTCTCGTTCTGCTCGGATAGAACAGAACCGCAACAAATTTTGACAAAAATATATCATTATTTAAGTTTTTGGAAATTCTTAAAAACCTTTTTTCAAAAAGGTTTTTAAGTGGGGTCCGGGGCAGCGCCCCGTGAATCCCCGCAGAAAGGAACACCATGAAATACGGATTTATTGGCGGAGGAAATATGGGTGGCGCGATGGCCAAGGCAGCCGCGGCAGTGGTCGGCGGCGCGAACGTGCTGCTGTGTGACCGCGACGAGGCAACAACGAAAATGCTGGCCGATAAGCTGGGCGTGACGGCTTCGAGCTATGAGGAGATTGCGGAAGAGAGCCGCCTGATCTTTGTGGCGGTCAAGCCGAATTTGGTCGCATCCGTGCTGGAAAAGCTGCGCGACATGCTGCAGGCGCGCAAGAGCGAGACCTGCGTAGTCAGTATCGCAGCAGGCGTGACCATCGCAACCATGACGGGCATTTTGGGCGAGGATATCCCGCTCATTCGCATGATGCAGAATACGCCGGTTGCGGTCGGTGAGGGTGTGTTGGTGTACGCGTGTGCACCCTCGGCAAATGAGGCGGACGCCGCCGCACTGGAGGCGTCTATGGCGGCAGCGGGTAAGATCGAACCGCTGCCCGAAAAGCTGATCGACGCAGCAACGGCGGTCATGGGCTGCGGCCCGGCGTTTGCGTATATGTTCGCTGAGGCACTGGCGGACGGCGGCGTCGCGTGCGGCTTGCCCCGCGCACAGGCGCAGACCTACGCAGCACAGACACTGCTGGGCGCGGCCAAAATGCTGCTGGAAACGGGGGAGCATCCCGGCGCGCTCAAGGATGCCGTCTGTAGCCCCGGCGGCTCGACCATCCAGGGCGTCCGCGTGCTGGAGGAAAACGGCCTGCGCGGCGCGACCATCGACGCCGTCATCGCGGCGTATCAAAAGACCCAGGGGTTGGGTTGAGGAGCTTATAAAAGGCGAGGGGGAAAACTTCTTAAAAGAAGTTTTCCCCCTCGCGCTCCCTTTTTCAAGAACTTTTTGGGAGAAGAAATGGGGCAGGACGCCGCGCGGCGTCCTGCTTTGCTATTTAGTTGCAGTTAACAAAGAAATAAAATACCCTGGAGTCTGGCCAATATTTGCAGCCGTACGAATACGAGTAGACTTTTTGTTCGCTTGCCCATTCGTTTACATAGTCGGCCCAGTTGTTGATGACAGTTTGAAAATCGTTTTGCGTTTCGAGTTTGAGACAGACAGCCTTGTTTTGGCCTTCACTTTGATTCAAATGCTGCTTGAATTCGGCCTTGACATCCTTGTCATCCGTGACGTAGGTGCCATTTTTGACGAACATGCTCATGTCCATGCTGTTGCAGGCAGGCATGTTCCACTTCTCCCATATAGCATCCGTGGTATGCTGGAGCAGCTGGTCGTCGCTGACGTTGAAGAAGCCGTAGGGGATGAAGGAGGGATCACTGTCATCCCAGGTGGGGTCGCAGAGGTAATATTGGTCGCCGAGCTTGGTGATGTTCCAGGAGTGGCTGGCATTTTGCGGCCCGGCAACACCGGTCACGCAGTAGCATTCCAATCCGGCCGCCCACATACACAGCTGATAAGCGTTCGAATATCCCTGGCAACGCGCGCGACCGACGACCAACGGACCAAGAACACTGCCCTCATGCGGATTGATCTCATCAGAGACATAGCACTCGTACGTGGTCTTTTGAATGATGAGATCGTAAACGTATTTACTTCTCTCCCAGTCAGTCAAATCCTGCGTTTCCTCGTGGATGCTGTATAGCATGTCAAACAAGCGGACGCAATATGCTTGATATTCCGCGTGGGACATGATGAACGAAAACTGGATAGCGCTGTCGCTGCGGTAGCTCCAGGACATGTTGTTGGTCGACAGCTGGAACAGCTCCGGGCAGGCATAGTACAGCAGCGTGATCAGCTCATCCGCCTCCCGATAGTCGCCCGTCAGCTTGTTGGGGAGTGGAATGTATCCGGTATTCCCCTGGGACAGCGCGGTGTACAGAGCCAGCAGATTTTCTTGCTGCGCTGCGGACAGCTGCTGAACGAAGTAGCGCTCCTGCAGAGGGATCAGCAGCGTCAGATTGCAATGTGCGCAATGATGGAACAGACGGCAGCCTTCCTTGTCGCAGACGGCGTCGCCGTGGAGCGTAAAGCTGTGGGTGGTTTTGTCCTGCGGCTGCTGCGCCACAAGAATCTCGGAGCAGCGAGCGCAATGTTTGCCCTCACTCAGACCGGTTGCCGCGCACGTCGGCGCGACGGCAGGGTCGACCACCTCGTCGTGGCCGAGAGCCTCTATGGTGGTCTGTTCCACGAGCACCTTGTCGCACTTTGTGCAATGCATGCCCTCACTCAGACCGCTTTGCGTGCAGGTCGCGGGAATTGCTTTGTCAATTTCTATGGTGTGTCCCAGTGCTGTGCCTTGCAGCAGCTTGACGTCATTACTGTCGATTTCACCGTCCCGGTTCAGATCAAGCTTTTGCCTGATCTGTGGCTGTGGGGTGATCTTGCCGTTTGCGTAGGCATTCAAAAGCACGATGTCAGCGATGGATATGCGATGGTCATTGTTGAGATCACCGGGCAGCGTGTCATCTGCCGTTTGGTTGGTCAAACTCTCTTGTGCGTGTGCTGAAAAAATAAACGCATATGCCAGTATGATAAGTAATATCAGTAAAAAGGTCTTTTTCATCTCAATTCCTCCCAAACTCGATCGACATCTCTTTCATTATAGCACAACCGGATGACTTTTGCAAGAGGTGTATGCAAACAAAGTTGCCGCCGCCATTGACGACGGGCACCTTTTTTGTCCAAGTTCTTGAAAGAGGGGAGCGCGAGGGGAGAAAACTTCTTTTAAGAAGTTTTCCCCCCTCGCATAAAAATCACTTTACCCTCGCCTCCGAGCCGTCCAGGGCGCGGATGGTGGTTTGGTAGTATTTTTCCTGAAAATGCACGGCGCGGGCCATTTCCTCGGCATGAAAGCTCACGCCTTCGGGCGCCATGATCAGCTTGTCCTCCACGTCGTCCGCGCGGTAAACGATGCCGATGATGCGCCCGGTGTAGACCGAGACGGGCTGGTCGACACCGACCAAAAAGACGTCAAGCTCCTCGCCGTCGCCGCCCAGCACGCCGGGAATGAAGCCGTAGTTAATGGGGTAGAGCAGGGTCTTCTCGCCCTTGTGGTGCTCGTAGCCGATCGGACGGTCGATCTCAATGGTGACGGTTTTTCCTAAATATGATTCCACCTGCGCGTGGCGCTCTTGCAGCGTCATGGTGCCGTTTTCGTTGCTCATGGTGATCTCCTTTTGTGGGTGATGCTTCAATTATACCACGATTTTCCCGATTATACAAGTCCCTTTTTTCAAGTTTTTTGAAGGGAGCGCGAGGGAAACTTTTGTTCACAAAAGTTTCCCTCGCATAATGTTGTTCGCGATTATTTTAATGCTTAGTGTCCCTTGCGAAAGGCGTGTATTTTTCAATGATGGCCTTGAACCAGGCTTCCTCACGGACACGGTCATAGATTTCCGACTCGCGGATGCAGTTGAGCTCGCGCTGAACATCGTTACATTCATATCCGCAGGAGACCTCGGATCGTTCAAATGGGTGATTCTTTACCAGATACGAGGTGTGAATGGTCTTCTCAGGGAGGTCATCGTAAGCCTTGGCGTGTAAGAGCCGGAGGTCGAGATATTTTGCACAGTTTGCGTCGTCGCCTTCGCGGCAGTAGCGAGCGGCAATATCTCCGTAAGCTTCGGACAGGTAATAGTGGCAAAAACCATAATCCTCTTCGTCATAAATCAGCTTGATAAAATCGATCGATTTTTGATGAATACGGATTGCTTCTTGGTTCGTTGGCGCATAATAGGCGCAGTTTCGGATCTGCACGTAAAAATCCATGCCGGTGTTGTAAATGCTCTCACGTGCGTATTTCCACCATTTTTCACTGCCGCGGTCGTAAAACTCTCGCATTTCCTCGGCTTGTAATGCGTCCGGCAAAAGATGGATGTATTCCAGGGCTTTTTCTTTATCGCCCGTTAGATTGTAAATGCCACTGAGCAGACTGATCGCGTCGTATCGAAGCTGCTCGTCAAAGCGCTCTTTGAGGATACGCTCGCATAGGGTAATCAGTTCATCCTTATGTGGGACCTTCGGATGATCCTCCGTTAACTCGCCCTTTTCCTTCTTATCCCAGTGTTCTTCCCAAAAATATGGGTCCCAGTACAACATCCAAATATAATTTTGCAAGATCTTATCCTCGTTTGGATAATCTTTATATGCCTTGCATATGAAATCAAATTTTTCTTTTTCCTTGCCAAGATTTGACAGTCTGTGGAATTCCTCTATGATCTCATCAACTTTTGCCTGCTTTTTTGCCAGGTCAACGCCCAAAAGTTCATCTGTGGTTACATTGAAAAAGTTTGCAAGCAGGGGGAAAAGCGTGATGTCGGGAAGGGAGGCACCCGTTTCCCATTTGGAAATTGTCTGATAAGACACATTCAGCCGTTCGGCAAGCTCCTCTTGGGTTAAGTTCATTTTTCTGCGCAATGCTTTGATTCTGTTACCAAAATTTTTCATGGAAGTTCTCCTTTGATATAATTTGTTTCCTCGAGGTTGACTTCATTATACCATGTTTTTCAAAAATGTACAGATAAAGCTACGCGAATTGTTTTCAACTGTCGTTAGAATTTTCGAACGTCGTGCGAGGTGTCCGGCTTTCATCAAATCATTCAAGTTTTTTGAAGGGAGCGCGAGGGAAGCTTTTGTTCACAAAAGTTTCCCTCGCATACCTCATCCCTCCACTCGCACGTCCTCGCAGCCCTCCTGCGTCAGCTTTTCAATGGCAAAGGGGCCGACCCAAAGATTGTCGCGGATGTCGACGTTTCGGCTGTGGGAGAGCTTGATCAGATGCTCGCCCGGGTGCCATTTCTCGGCGCAGGTGCTTCTGTAGATGCGATTGTCGCAGAAGGTCAGACCGTCGGTGGAGAAGGCGTACAGCACCGGCGTGTCGGGCGTGTCAAATACGTTGTGGTGAATGCGAATGTTCTTGTGGTAGGGCGTTTTCACGTCCGGCTCGGGAACGACGGGGCAAATGCTGATCATGCCCTCGCAGAACTGATACATCGAGCTCAGACATGCGTCGGTGAAAACGTTGTCGCAGATCTCCACGTCGTGGCACTCACCCGACTCAAACCAGTAGTTGGAGTCACCCGCCACCAAAATGGCCGAGCCGGAGGACTGGAACACGTTGTTCGCAATTTTCACGGGCTTGGGCGTGGAGACCAGAACGCCTCTGGCGCGGCAGCTGCCAAAGCGGTTGTTGGTGCAGATAAACGCCGCCGTATGGGTCAGATTGTCCAGCGAAAGCCCCGTGGGGTCCTGCGCGCGGATGGACTCGTCCACATCCTCGCGGAAGGTGAGCAAAAATTCCTCGTTGCTCTCAAGGCTGTAGGTCGCCGCCGTGGCATGGGCGATCGGCGTCATGTGGCGGCGCTCAATAAAGACCAGCTGATCTCCCTCCTCGGCCCAGTAGGCAAACGCGCAGGCCTGCGAGTGCATGTAGCGGCAGCGCAGCGTCCGCGCGTCCAGCCATTCCACACCCGTGACGCAGCAGCCGTGCACGTTGATGGGATCGTCCATCAGCCCCGTGAAATTGCACTCCGTGATGGTCACCGTGCCCGAGCAGCAGGTGACGTGCATGCCGTCGTCGCGGCCGTTGGCGACCTTGCGACCTGCCGCCACGTTGGGCAGGAAGTGCACGCGACGGTAGGTGAGATCCTCGCAGAACTGCGCCAGGCACCCAAGTCCCCCGCAGCTGTGTACCGTCACGTCCTCAATGGTGATATTTTTGCACTTTTCCGTGAAAATACCGGCGTGCTGCCGCGCTCCGTGGCGCAGAACAATGATATTTCCGACGGCGGTGTCCGGCTGCTTGGCTTCAAAGCGGTAGATATCGTCTCCCAGCGGCTCGATCAGCTTGCCAAAGCCGAAGCGGTCGCCGCTGCGCCGACGGATGGCGCGCGTTTGCTCGTCGTATTGAATGACCCACCAAAGAAAAGGCGACCATTCCCCCGCGCCGATGTCAAACTCCAAAATGCCGTCCCGCACGCAGTGGGGATAGATGCGGCTGTCGATGCTCAGATCGATGGTGGTGTCACTGAAGGCCGTCACGATGCCCTCGGCAACCAGCGGCTTTTCCCAGTCGATGACCAAATTTTTGATCTCAACGTTCTCGCAGAACAGCAGCGTGATCGCCTGCATCTGACCGCTGTACAAAAGGCGGGTGACTTTGTCTCCCTCCGTCTTGCCCAAAAGCCGAACGTTTTTCATGTTTTCCAGCAGCACGCCCAGCTTGCGCAGCGGCAGCACGTCGGTGTTGGACAGCCGAACGTCGCGCAGGATGGTGGGGGAAAAATAGTAGTCCCCCGCCTCAAAGATAAACTCGGTGTCGTCGGGGTACCGGGAAAACAGCGCGGCCAGCGCCTGCGTGCATTCTGCCCCCGGGAGGATGCCATGCTCCTTTAAGATGATTTGTCTCATAGATTATTACTCCGCGTATGTTCTGATATAGTCCGCAACCTGCGCGGCGCAGCGGCGGTTGCCCTCGGCGGACAGGTGCAAAAGGTCCTCGCACTTGTAGCGGCGATCATCCTCCATGCACAGCGCGTACAGATCGTTGACCACCACGCCCATCTCCCCCATCACCTCCAGCGCGGCGGCGTTGTACGTCTTGACCCACTCGTTGGAGTAATTGATGCGCCCGGCGGTGCCGGTGTTGTCGTCGGCCGCTCCTGCCTCCATAATGGGAACCGTGGTGGCGAAGACGACCTTGGCGCCGCAGCTATGGCACAGCGCGACGATGCGGCGCAAAAAGCTTTGATACTCCGCCACGGGGTGGATGGCCTCGGTCATGGGCGACTCGACGTTCATATCCCAGTAGCCGTTGTTGAAGTGCACCAGAGAGATGTCGGGATGGTGCTTGAATGCCTGATTGACCTGCCAGAGCGTGTAGGCGGCAAAGCGTCCGTTGTCCTCGGGAAACATCACCTCATACTCGCCCTCAAGCAGCTTTTTCACCTCGCCCTGGTAGCCCATGCGGATGGAATCGCCCAGCAATAATACCTTTTTCATGGATATGCAGCCTCCTTGTGCCTCGCCGCGGCGGCGCGCGACGGTTATGATACGTTCATTATAGCATATTGGCAAACAAAAGTCAATAACGAGTGCGCCCGGCCTCTCCGCCAAAGGGGATATGAAAAGAGCGGGACTCGCGTCCCGCTCTTCATTGCGTTGTTATTACAGACCAAGCAACTGCTTTTTCTTTGCGTCGAATTCCTCTTGGGTGATGATGCCCATATCAAGGAATTCTTTATGGAATCTTATAGTGATTTATCGTTCCTTCGCGTAGATTTCGTTGTCTGCAATTATCAAGATACTTGGTGCATCCTTCGGCAAAAGTAACGCTTTCCGCCGTCAACATATTCAACTTTTTCACCCTAAAAACCTCCGAAAAACATTGGACACATCATAGGGCAAGACCCTAAAATGATGTGTCCAACTTTTTTGTTGATTTTGTTCTGTAGGGGCGACCATCGGTCGCCCGCGGACGCTCCGCGCCCACCCCTGCAGATTCAAAAGCCTTGTAATTTAAGAATTACTTTCTTGCCTCTTCGATGGCAACGGCTACAGATAGCTGAAAGCTTTATAAAACAAGCTTTATGTATTGCATAATCCTTTCGCTGAACACATCATTTTCGGTTTTGCCGAATAGAACCAGCGAATCTGTATGCTCTTGGGAGATGTGATTGATAGGGGAAATTCGAAAAATGGGTGAATAACTCATCCCTTTTTCTTGTTGCGCGCGGTCAGCACGATACCGATGGTTGCCAGTGCGGCCAGGGCGGCGATGCCTAAGCCGACGGCTACAGCGATGCCGAGCTTGCTTTGTGCTTGGCTGTCGTCTTGTTCCCAGCGCGCATACAGTGTGAGGTCATGATCGATCACTTCTGAGAAATCAAAGAGCATCTCTCCTTGCGGATCGGCATAGAAGCCGAGGAAGCGATGACCGGCCTTAACCGGAGTGCGCAGCTCGGTAAGCGTTTTTCCGGTGCTGATCTTTTGCAGCAGTGCGTAATCGGCGCTGCCGCCCGCAAGATCAATCCGCACCGTGCAGCTGCCCACACCGCTCAGCTGCTCATCCGGTTTGCCATCATCGGTGATGGGCTCGTCCACGTACACCCGGATGGTGCTGTACTGGGAGCCACCCGTCGTGGTTAGATGCAGCGTGTACACGCCATGGGCGTCGGCGGCTGCTTCCACGCGTCCGTTGTCGTAGACGGTCACGGCATCAGGATCGGAGGACGTGATAACCAAAGAATCATACACATTGTCGGTGGAAATGTTCAGCATCAGGGAGTTGCCGGCACTCAGAGATACCGCGCGATCAAGATGCAGCGAAGTGGCTGCCGTCGTTACCCAGATGGGGTTGGAGCATGCCATACGGTTGGCTCCGTTGTGCTTGAGCGAGGTGACCTCCAGACGATAGAATTCGCCGGGCTTCAGCTCCAGCTCCAGCTCCTTGTCAAAGCGGTGCGTCCGGGTCGTGCCTTTGGCATCACTGAACAGCTCCGTGATTTTTCGTGCGCGGTAGGCGGCGTCGTTATCTTCGGACATGGTGTAGTGAATCAGTCGTACCTCGGTCAAGGGAGAAAGCTCGTCATAAGCGGTGACGTGCACCGTGCCGCTTGTGCTGCCATCCTTGCCGACGATGATACTCTCACCCATGTTGGCGCCGTTGATGGTGAAACGGAGATCCGGACCGCAGGTGGCGTAGAAGGTGCCGTTGCCCAGCGCGTTGTTGTATGCATGTTCACTCAGCTCAGGCAAAATGAAGACACTTTGCGAGGTGTTCAGCGAGGAGATGGTATGGCCGTCCGAGTTGCCGATGGCAAAATATTTATGATCGCCTTTGATGTTCATGCGATCCCAATATTCGATCGCCTTCATGCTCTCGGCAAAGCCGGTGTCGTTCTGTCCGGCGTTGAAGATCTCCACGCCGGTGAAATTGGTGAAAACATCAATGTTTTTCGGGCTTTCGCTGATGCCGTAGAAGGGCCAGGTGGACAGATACGGATGGGCGATATAGCAATAGCCACCCTCCGCCAGGATTGCGTCCATAATGTCAAGGAAGAGTTGGTAGTTGGTCTCGTTGTTGGTGTCGGATGGCGCCGGATAGTAGGTGCTTGTTCCGTAATGCAACAGGTGTCCTGCGCCCTTGACCATACTGGTCACCTCATTGCCCTTGAGGATGATCATATCGTCGTAGCCGGCACTCTCCATGACGCGCTGTGCTTGCTCCAGATCCTGCATCACGCCGGGGTCGGCGTTGTGGTCGGTTGCGTAGAACAAAAGAGAACCGTTGTGATACGCGCTATAAGCATTGTCTGCGATGGTATATTTACCGTCGCTTCCTACCGAGTGCGTATGCGAGTCGGCGATATAGTAGCCCTCGCCGCTGATGACCAGCGTTGTCTGCAGCGCGATGCCGATCTCCTCGCCAAGATTGTTCAGAAGCGTGACCGTTACCGGGTACTGACCGCCTGCTTGCGCGCACAGATAGAGATCAAAGCTGCTGCTTTGTCCCGCGGGCAGATGGAACGCCATCTCCGCTTGGCTATAGAGTGTGATGTCTGTGCCGCCAACGTTGACGCGATAGCGGTAGTCAAACAGATCTGCCTCTCCGACGTTGCAGAGCTGCAGCGACAGTACGATCTCCTCACCGGCCGAGGCATCCTCACTTTGATTGGTCAGATCGGTCAGGATACCGGCCGCCTCGCACAGACGGAAATGCTCCATGCGGGCGCAGGCATCCACGTAGACGTAATAGTTGCGTACCGTGCGGGTGATGTAATTGACGGTAACCTTGGCAAGATATGCCGAAACGCTCTCGCTTGCCGCATCAAGCAGAGATTGCTTGTGCAGATAATTGTCCATAGTGATCTCGCCGATCGCGTCGATCCTTCTCTCTACCATGGTCGACTCACCCAGAATGGCGATGCTGTGCAGGCGGATCTGCGTGCCACGAGGTGCCTGCAGACGAAGTCCTACCGTATCCGCTTGCGGATATCCGGCAAAGCCGGCTGCGACAAGGTCGGGGGATGCAACTCCGGCTGCATATTCGCCGGAGGAGTTGGTGGGCAGGTGGTATTCTGCCAGGGCATCCTTCTGACCCAGCACAAGGTCGGCTGCCGTCAGTGCGGTGTTGCTTTCCCAGTCGGCGCACAGCAGATACGTATCCGGTGTGGCCAGTGCCACGGCGTAAGCATCCGAGGAGATCAGCGCCCGATCCTCGGTCATAGTGATGAGCAGCGAGCCGTCTTCTTGGCGCAAGGTTGCGCCCTGTGCGCTCCACTTTTCCTGCGCGTCGTCCTTCTCAAAGCTCTCGTCCAGCTCGTGCGGCGGAACTTGCAGCAGGCAAAGATTGTTCATTTTGACTGTCATCGAGGCGGAGGCGACGAAATAAATACGGAAGAAATCAATGTGATCCCAGCGTAGCGTGCCGCCGGTGGAGGCCGCGGTGTTTAACGGCAGCACCACGGAGTTCCAGCCGGGCTTCAGGACGAACTGTCCCAGCATGCCGCTCTTGAAGACGAACATCAGCTCCTCAACGTCGTTTTTGCCCGAGGAGGAGATCTCTACTTGTCCGTTGGAGATCAACGAAGGGTTTTCCACATAGAGATCCAACGACAGATACAGCTCGGAGAGCGGTGCGTCGGAGGCATCGATGGGGGAGGGGAGCTTTCTGTGTATGATGTTAGGGGCTTTGGGATCCGAACTGGATTGTCCTACCAAGCAGGAGTCACCGCTTGTTAAGGCTTCGTGGCGGACGCTTTTGTAGGCAGACGAGCCACTGTAGGCGTTTCGGTTGTCAAAGGTACTAAGAGTCCAGCTGTTCAATTGACTGATTCCTCCTTCGGGTTCTGTCGCAAAGACGGTGGTTGCAGGCAGCAGGGTGAGGCTGAGCGCTGCGAGCAACACAGCAGCGATGATTTTTTTAACATACTTGCAAGAATTGTTTTTCATTGTTGTCACGCTCCTTCCTTACGAGTTGGGCTGCGTTGCCAGCACCACTTGCTTTGCCGTCTGCGGTGTGTCGTTGTAGGTCAGGCGCACGTCGGCGATCAGGATCTGTGCGTCCTTATCCACATATGCGGCGGGGTATTTTTCATAGCCGCTCTCGCCGCCCTGATTGTTGTGAGCGCGCAGACCGATACAGATCTGCGAATATTCACCCCAATAGGATTGATCTTTCTGGTCGAAGGCGGCGTTGCTGATCGATACGTGGTTCCAGCCCGAAACGAAGCCGCCGGCGGTGGTGATATAGGTCTGGGCGTTGCCGCAGTTATAGCGACCGCGGTTTCCGTTCTCGGATACGGGAGAGGTATCGGAGAACAGGCAGATGAAGAAACCGGTGGTATTATTGCCCAGCATCTCGATGTCATCAATATAGATCCAGAAGCTCAGCGACATGCTTCCCGCCGAAGCCGACAAAAATTCGGTGCTGTCTTGCTTTTCCGTAAAAGTGAAGGAGGAGGCGACAAACTGCAGATTGCTGTTCTTGTGGCCCAGCACGACCGACTGTCCCGAAAGTCCATCCGGGAGATTGTTGCTGCGCTTGGCCGCGCCGTTCTTTTGCTGCCATACGCCCTGTGATCTCTCGTTATCGGTGGGAGCCAGCGAGACAGACATGCGTTTGATGCTCTGTAGCTCGGTCATGGCCGTATGGTAGACCGTCTGCAGCTGCGAAATATTGTTCGCGCTCTTCAGCTGTGCCACGGTGGTCTCCATGAGTGTGGATATTCGCGTCCAATCGGCGGCAGCGTATTCGCTCTGTCGCATCGATTGCCAAAGCTCAGTCAGCTTTTGCAGGCAGCTTTCCCGCTCTGCGGTCAGGCTTTCGGCGGAATTGAGCGTGGGAATGCTGTCGATCTCGCGTTTGGTCTGTGCGACCAACGCATCGATGGCGTCTATATCGGTCATGGTGTCAATCTTGGCTGAGGCGTTACGGATCATGCTCTGGACTTGACTCCAAAGAGAGGAGGAATAATTGCTGGATTTGACGTAGCTCTCCAGAGCTGCGATTTCGGTCTTGCGCGCTTGATGCAAGGCGTTGGGCTGCACGCTGAGCGCGTTGATGATCTTGGTGTGCGAGGTGCCGTAGACCAAACGCAGTCCGGTGACCAGCACCTCGGTGCCTTCCTTCCATTCCACAGGATAATGCGTTCTGCCGGCTTGGGTGGATTTGGTACCCATGGTTCTGAGGCTGAAGTTGATCTGCGTGTAATCCTGCCAGTAGCTTTGGTCACGATAGTCAAACGAGGTAGCCGGGATTTCAACGTAGTTCCAACCGGAAACAAAGCCGGTTTCTTCGTTCACATACATGCGGGCGTTTCCGATGTTGTAGCG
>JAEIGA010013100.1_pt1 | contig 12617 bp, 10 predicted proteins | sample 9270691 | NCBI WGS metagenome assembly JAEIGA01 (sample SAMN17057246, study PRJNA624740) | gut metagenome | biome: biome; isolation source: fecal sample | host: Bos grunniens | place: China: Xizang | collected 2019 | reverse complement strand
GAACATCCGCATCGAGGCTTCATCAGGACTTTCTGACGCAGAGATCCAGAGAATGAGAGACGAGGCCAAGGCTAACGAGGCTGCTGACCAGGCAGAGAAGGAGCGCATCGACAAGATCAACAACGCTGACGCAATGTGCTTCCAGACTGAGAAGAACCTCAAGGAGTACGGCGACAAGATCCCTGCAGAGAAGAAGTCTGCAATCGAGAACGCAATGAACTCACTCAAGGAGGCTGTCAAGGCTCAGAACATTGCTGACATCGAGAAGTACAACTCAGAGCTCGAGGCAGCATGGCATGCAGCCTCAGAGGACATGGCAAAGGCAGCTCAGGCTGGCCCTCAGCCAGGTGCACAGGGTCCATTCAACGGACAGGCTGGTCCTCAGGGTGCTGACGACGCAGGAGTTGACGAGCAGTAATATACTGACAAGACCATACAGAAAAGGACGATTCTCATGAATCGTCCTTTTTTTATTCGTCCTGTTCAAGTTCGCAGCCGGTAAAGAAGAAGTTCTGCTCCGACTGCTCCTTCGTGAAGCAATAGAATGTCAGGTCACACATCGAACAGACCTTGCCTTCATGGCTGAGAGTCGCCTCAATGAAGGCGAAATTTCGCTTCATCTCCTTGATATGGCCACGGATTTCAATCTTCACGCCATCCCCTGTCGGTACCGGATGGCGGTATTTCATGGTCAGCTGTGTCGTCATACCGGCTAACTGAAGTTTCCTGTTCACAAGCCATCCTCCAAGTTCATCCATCAATGTGGCCTGGATACCTCCATGCAGGGTCTTCAGCCAACCCTGATAATTGTCTCCCGAGTCCCAGATGCAGACCAGGTCGTCTCCGTCTTCATGGAACTCCATCTTGAGTCCGTAAGGATTCTGGGGGCAGCATGCAAAACAGTTATACCCCTTTTCTTCAAGTCCGAGATATGGATTACGTATCTTCTTCATGTGTCTTCAGATTTTAAATTCAGTTCAGTACAGACAAATTTATGACAATAAAATAAATCTTTGCACCATAAGATAAATTTTATCATCGTCCAAGAGACCAAGAAAAGTAAAAACCTGAGAAATCTTTTTTATGATCGCGCAATGGTTCCGCCCCGACAGGATACTTTTGAGGGAAATATCGTTTACCATGAAAAAGAGAATACTGGCGGCACTGACGGCCATAACCACCCTTTCCTTATCCATCACAGCCTGCACTGAGGCCCTTGCAGAGCAGACAGACCCGGACAGCATGACATCGTCCGGAACTTCAAGGCTCAAGCTTCTTGTCACAGGGAACGCCGGCGTGAAAAGTTCCATCAGTCCGGATGAATGCCAGATCAGCTCAATATGCGTAATGGCATACAGGAAGGCTGACGGAATGCTTGCCGCTGTTCAGGACAGCACATCACCGGAAGAGATCGAAATGGAACTGGCATGTGGAAGATACAACATCTACATAACCGCCAACATGGATGGATTTCAGACCCCTGACAATGAAAGCGACCTGTCTTCTGAATGCTATGCGATAGACTCCTTCACGCAGATGGGAGAAGCGTTGCCGATGTGCTGGAAAGGCGAAGCCGAACTCAAGCCGGGAGAAAACACTACAATCAGGGCTGACCTTTCCAGACTCGTATCCAAGATGGGACTCAAGATAGACATGGGAACCATAAAGGGGCTGGACATAAAGTCGGTAAGGCTATGTCAGGGTGCCGGAAAGATATGGCCTTTCATGGAAGGCGGAAGCAGGATCGCGGATCCGTCCGATGCAATGGACGGAGATCATGCAAGTACGGAAGACATCAGCAGACTGATGGCAGGAGAAACCATCTGGCTATATGCTGCAGAAAACTGCCAGGGAGTACTTCTGCCGGACAACACTGACCCATGGAGCAAGATTCCTGACAATATCGGGAATGCAGCCGAACTATGTACATATATAGAGGTTATCGGAGAATGGAAGGGAACGTCTTCCTATCAGGGAACAGTAAAATACAGATTCTTCCTCGGCGAGGACACGGTCTCTGACTTCAATGTCAGAAGAAACAGCATGAACTGCATCACCTTATACCTTGAAAAAGGAAGTTTCGGTAAATTGAACTGGAAAATCGACACCTCGCAGATGAATCCCCTGAACTGGAACATGTCATCGACATTGGCAAACAACTACCATGACAGGGAAGACTTCTATGTAACTGAGAACATCAGGGTAGATTTCAGCTTTGACAACGATGGAATGGTATACTGGCAGAACAGGAACAATTCATTCATCATTGCCGGCATAGGAGCAAACGACAAGACTGTCATCCGATTCGGGGAACCTGTCAATATCGGGGACGGGCGATTCATTGTCATGGGAACATGCGTAGACTCGGGCTATTACGACATAGTCCTTATGGATGGCGAGACCGGAGAAATCAAGTATTACATGGAATATGGTGATGTCAGGGTTCCCGAGGTCGTCGTAGGCCCACCAGGACGCTATTCCGACACTCCCGTACAGGAATGTGACAGTGAAGAGAGCCTTTACATCAACCGTGGAGAGGCTGAGGCATGCCTGTATCTGGTGGACAGGAACGGGTACAACATCAATCAGAGCAGCTACTATGGATGCGACCTCACATTACCGGACTGGGAGGTGGCTCTAACGTCGGTTGAATCAGGCTATGACATGAAGTCCGGAGCCTTGACCAGGATTGAGGTTGGAGAGACAGGCAATGACGGATACGCCGCAAAATGCACCATCAACATGGAAAATGACGGAATGGATGAGGAATGGAACCGAAATCTGACGGAAAGTCTGGGTCCCGGAATGATTGACATAAGATTCGATGACAGATTTACGGAAACATCATGCAGGACATCAATGGGACTGTACTGCGATGACATAGACGTGACACTGATGTGTGTACCTGATCAGTCAAGGGATCACCTTCAGTCGGAATTCATGTATGCAGTCGATAACTCTTCCAATCTGCCGATAAGCATACGCGGTCTGAAACTGAACAGCATGACCGGCCTTCCTTTGGACACCGATGTCAGGGCGATCGTCTGCGACGAAATACCTGGATTCACAAGTCAGATTCCCCTGCTGATAAGTAAGATGCCCTATACATACTGTTCTTTGGAAACCGATTCCGCAAGGCATGAAATCATAGGAGACAAGGTTTGCTATGCAACGGACGACAACAACCTCGAGCAGTCACAGGTTCCAAGACAACTTGCGATGTTCCACACATTTGAAGCCGACCTTACATATCAGCATGAGCATTGGAGTCCGGAAATCAAGGGCAGCATCGACCTGTATGATACAGACGCGCACAGGCTGACATATGGTGCTGAAGGTTACACGAATTCCGGAATGGCATTCCATTCCGGAGAAGACAGTCATTTCCTATATGACGGTAACAACGGTCTGAAGACAGATTTCAGGGAATACGGCAACCTGCTTGACAAGGAATACATAAGCAAGTTCAACGACATCATTGAAGTGAACTTCTACATAAATGCGAACAATGAAGTCACTGCAACATCCTCCCGACAGGTGGACCTGAACATATCAGTTTCCGGAAACCTTCACGGTCATATCAGATGCGTCACAATGCGTGATCCCTTCTTTACGTTATGGGGACGCTATTACACGGAATCTGTCCCATTCAGCAACAGCCAGACGTTCAGTTTAAGCAGCAGGCCAAGAGCCATCGACGCCGGAGCATTGGCTGAGGCTTTTGTTACAATGCGCAACATAGAGTATTATTCGGCAGTAGATTCATGGGACGAGGTGAATTTCAGGGTAAACAACAACAATAAGGGAACCATCAGGGAATACCTCAAGCCGTATGCGCTTGACATGTCAATAGAGATATCATCCTCTGACGGCACACCCATAGCAGTAAGTTTCTCCGGATCTTCGGTATATGACTACAAGACATCAAAGCCGGTAACATGGGCGACAGGCGTATTCTCTACAGTGACAATGGTCCCGTCATCCTATTCTGACTTTGACAAGGGACTTGAAGACAACGGCTGTCCTCCGGGGGACCTGTTCAAGGCAGAAACAGTGTACCTGCAGCCGAACCTGACAATGAACACCACCCAGGGCATATATTATATGGCCCGATAAAAAAAGTGCTCCGTTACCGGAGCACTTATCTGATTATTCAGCCGCCTTGAGACGCTCAGCGTTCTCGGCAATCTGAAGCTGGTCGATTACTTCCTGGATCGCACCATCCATGAAAACCGGAAGGTTGTACATGGTGTAGTTGATACGGTGGTCGGTCACACGTGACTGAGGATAGTTGTATGTACGGATCTTTGCCGAACGGTCACCACCTGCAACCATGGTCTTTCTCTTTGCAGAGATCTCTGCGAGGTACTTCTCGTACTCCATGTTATAGAGACGTGTACGGAGTTCCTGGAGAGCCTTGTCGAAGTTCTTGAGCTGCGACTTCTCATCCTGACACTGTACTACGAGACCTGTAGGGATGTGGGTAAGACGAATCGCAGAATAAGTCGTATTCACCGACTGTCCGCCAGGACCTGATGAACAGAATGTGTCCTTGCGGACATCGTTCATATTGAGCTCTACGTCAAACTCGTCTGCCTCTGGAAGCACTGCCACAGATGCTGCAGATGTATGTACACGGCCCTGTGTCTCAGTCTGAGGAACTCGCTGCACACGGTGTACGCCTGACTCATACTTAAGGACACCGTAAACACCGTCTCCTGAAACCTTGCACACGATTTCCTTGAAACCGCCTGCCGCACCTTCTGCCTGGCTTGTTATCTCCATTCTCCAACCCTTAGTCTCGATGAACTTCGAGTACATACGGAAGAGGTCTCCTGCGAAGATGGCAGCCTCGTCACCGCCTGAACCGCCGCGGATCTCAAGGATTGCGTTCTTGCTGTCCTGAGGGTCGGCCGGGATGAGGAGAAGCTTGATCTTCTCTTCCCACTCAGGAAGTGTAGGCTCGATCTCAGCGATCTCTTCCTTTGCCATTTCCCTGAGGTCCTCGTCCTTCTCTGTCGCGAGGATATCCTTCGCCATCTCGTAATTCTCAAGAATCTTCTTGAACTCGTTTCCAGCCTCAATGATTGGAGTAAGTTCCTTGTACTCCTTGTTCAGCTGAACGAACTTCTTCATATCCGAAATCACCTCAGGATCAGAAAGCTGTTCCTGAAGCGCCGCATATTTCTCCTGAAGGCCCAAAACCTTCTCCAAAAGTGAATTGTCTGCCATATATATTCTTTATTTTATCTTCCTGATCCAGCAACGGCGACGGAGCCACAACTCATGCTGATAGCGTGCCCACACATTCACCGCTGTATTTGTCTCTATCTGCGGATTTGCCAAAGCCCATTTGGCTCCGCAATCCCCGAACTGATGTGCCATCATTCCATGGAACACCGCCGAGATACCTGTATTCTGCCACTTCGGAGCGGCACCTTCGAGCATGAGGTCAAGGTGTGTAAAGTCCTTCATTGCCCTGAGCACATGTATCCATCCGAATGGGAAAAGCCTTCCCTTGGCCTTCTGCATCGCCTTGGAAAGCGACGGGATGGCAACTCCGAATGCAGCCACTTCATTATCCTGATCCATCAGCACGCAGCATAGTCTCTTGTCCAGCTGACCGATGATCTGGTCGATTTCTTCCTCAATCTCCTCCTCTGTAAACGGAACGAAGTTGTACACACGTCCGTCGTAGCATTCATTGTATGTCTTGAAGAACTTGCGGACCATGTCCCTGTCCTTCTTCAGCTTGTCAAAGTCAGCAACACTGAGCTTGTATCTCTCCATGAGCCTTGCCGATATTGCAGCCAGCTTGTCATTCTCCCCCTGATCCGCAGGCATCATGTACTGAATCCAGTCACACTCCTTCTCAAACCCGAGTTCCTGCATGATATCCACATAATATGGATAGTTATACAGGCAGGAAAACGGAGCAATCTTGTCGAATCCATCCACAAGCATTCCCTGGCGTCCGAGCGTATTGTAGTACAACGGGCCATGGATCTCATCCATGCCCTGCTCTTTTGCCCATGCTTCAGCAGCCGCGAACAATGCCTTTGCCACTTCCACATCATCGATCAGGTCAAACCATCCGAAGCGGACTCTCCGTGTACCGTATTTTTCGTTGTATCTTGGGTTGACCATTGCGCATATGCGTCCGACCACCTTTCCAGATGCATCTTCCGCAAGCCACATCTTCCTCTGGCAATAGTTCAGCGACGCAGAATGCATGAGGTCATGCTCCTGTCCCTTATGCAAAGGCGGAACATACTGACCGCATCCCTTGTAGAGAGATTCTGGGAATCTGATGAACTTCTTCAGATCCTTTCTGCCTGTCACTTCTCTTACGCTATACAACATCCTGCAAAGATAACAATAAATACGTCATGTTGAACGTGGTGGAATATCTTTATTTTCAAACATCTGAACGTCCCATGGATATCAGATGCTGAACCGCCGCCTGGGCACATACGCAGCCGAACACAGCGGGGATATAAGATATGGTTCCGACCTGAGACTTCTTGTTGCGGTCCTCGCATGGAACTATCGATTCCCTGTCAGGCAGTTCCTCGGAGAAGACAACCTGGAAACCCTTCTTTATTCCCATGTACCTCAAGCGCTTACGCACAATATAGGCCAATGGACAGTTGAACGATTTGGACACATCCGTCAGCCGTACCTTGGTAGCGTCATACTTGGCTCCAGCCCCCATCGACGAAACAAGGGCGATGCCGTTGTCCATGCAGTATTTGATAAGGTGGAGCTTCGGAGAGAGCGTATCGATGGCATCCACAAGAAAATCAATCTTGTATGCACCCAGGACATCACCTGCCTTTTCCGCCTCAAGATATTCCTTGATGACGATCAGGTCGAGTTCAGGATTGATATCCTTCAGACGCTCGGCCAGCACATCACATTTCGGACGTCCGACCGTCGAATCAAGTGCCAGCAGCTGTCTGTTCTTGTTTGTCACGGACACATCATCGCTGTCAAGGATGATAAGGTGGCCTATTCCTGCACGGACAATCATCTCCGCAGCATAGCCGCCAACACCTCCCACACCGATGACTGCAACGGTCGAGTTTCGGAAATGATCGATCATCTCCTCCCCTGTCAGCATCGCTGTCCTTTCCTGCCAGTCGTAGATCATAGTCCCTTGGCTTTACCTTCATCCCAGATGGCATCCATTTCCGCAAGGGTCATGTCTGTGAGATTGCGTCCCTGTCGGATGGTATGCTCTTCGAGATATGTGAAACGTCTTCTGAATTTTGCACATGTACGTTCAAGAGCAGTGTCCGGATTGAGTCCGTAGAGACGAGCCGCATTGACCGTAGCGAAAAGGAAGTCACCTAGTTCGTCCTCAGCGCGGTCATATGCTGCAGCCTTCTCTTCCTCTGTCTGAGCTGCCGCCATGGCATCGAGTTCGGCCTGATACTCACCCATTTCTTCCTTCACCTTCTCCCACACATCTTCCTTCTTCTCCCAGTCGAAGCCCACTCCACGTGCCTTGTCCTGCATACGGTAAGCCTTCAAAAGAGGCGGAAGTCCGTCAGGAACGCCTGAAAGCACGGTCTTGTTGCCGTCCTTCTCCTTTGTCTTGAGCATTTCCCACTGCTTGATGACATCCTCGGCACCGCCTACCTCGGCAGTCGAGAATACATGAGGATGACGATATATCAGCTTGTCACACAGAAAGTTGATCACATCCACCACATCAAAGCTCTGTTTTTCCTCACCTATCTTGGCATAGAAGAGCACATGGAGCAGCACATCTCCCAATTCCTTGGAAAGTTCACGTTCCTCATCCTTCATTATGGCGTCACTTAGTTCATATACCTCTTCCAATGTCTGCGGACGAAGGGACTCGTTTGTCTGCTTCCTGTCCCACGGACATTTCTCTCTCAATTCATCAAGCACATCCAGGATCCTGCCGAATGCTTGAAGCTTTTCTTCTCTTGTATGCATGTTCTTTTTGTTAGGTATGCAAAGTTAGCAATTCTGCAAAAAATAACTATCTTTGAAAAGATAATCACATAATCATGCACAAGGAGATTCATTTCGTATCAGCCGACGAGGCAGTAAAGGCAGTAAAGTCAGGCGACCATATCCATCTCAGCAGCGTTGCAAGCGCTCCAAGAATCCTTATCGAAGCTCTCTGCAGAAGAGGAGAAGCCGGTGAACTTCAGGATGTACGCATCCACCACCTCCACACTGAAGGCGAGGCGCCTTACGCCGATCCGAAGTTTGACGGAGTATTCTTCCACCAGGCATTCTTCGTCGGATCAAACGTACGCAAGAGCGTCCAGGCAGGATATTCAGACTACATTCCGGTATTCCTCAGCGAAACCCAGAAACTCTATAGATGCGGCGCACTCAGATGCGACGTTGCGATGATCCAGGTATGTCCTCCGGACAAGCATGGATATGTTTCCCTTGGAACATCGGTAGACGCGACACTTGCTGCAATCGAATGTGCAAAGACAGTCATTGCAGTCGTAAACAAGAACGTACCGCGAGCATGGGGAGATGCAATGATTCCTCTCGACATGATCGATATCTTCGTAGAGTGCGACGAGCCTCTCATGCCGGCACATTTCAGCGAACCGAACGAGGTCGAGACCGCAATCGGAAAGCATTGTGCAGCCCTCATCGATGACGGAGCCTGTCTTCAGATGGGTATCGGAGCCATTCCTAACGCAGTACTCGCACAGCTTGGAAACCACAAGAACCTCGGAGTACATACGGAAATGTTCGCTGACGGAGTCCTCGACCTCGTGGAAAAGGGCATCATCAACGGCTCGAACAAGGTTACCGACAGGGGCAAGATGGTATCGACCTTCCTCATGGGATCGCAGAGATGCTATGACTTCATTGACGACAACCCTATGGTCGCAATGATGGATGTAGGTTATACAAACGACCCATATGTGATTGCAAGAAACCCTAAGATGACAGCCATCAATTCTGCAGTTCAGATCGACCTCACCGGTCAGGTATGTGCAGACTCGATCGGACTGAAGTTCCATTCAGGCGTCGGCGGACAGGTAGACTTCATATACGGAGCATCCATGGCTCCTCAGGGCAAGGCCATCATCGCCATGCCTTCAACCACAAACAAGGGTGGCAGCAAGATTGCCCCTGTGATCATCGAAGGCGGCGGAGTCGTGACCACAAGACCTCATGTACATTATGTAGTCACCGAATACGGCGCAGTGGACCTCTACGGAAAGTCGCTCCAGGAACGTGCGAAACTCCTTATCGGCATCGCCCATCCTGATCATCGCGAATCCCTCGACCGTGCAGCATTCGAGCGCTTCGGCAGTCACTACTACTCAGTAAATATCTAGAAGGTCAATATAACAGGACACAGCAGACCCCGTCTGTGGCTCGCTACGCAGAGCATAAGGTATATGCTCCGCTCGCGCACAGACGGGGTCTGCTGTATGTCTGATATTATTTTCCGGCTGCCTTCTTGGCCTTGTTGCGGGCTGTAAGGGCACTCTGGAACTTACGCGCGTTCCTGAGATGTTCGCTGTAGGTTACGGCGAAACGGTGGGTTCCGTCGAATTCCTCACTTGCACAGAAGTAGATGTAATTGTGCTTTGCAGGATCCAGGACTGCATCAAGGCAAGCCTTAGGAGGCACATTGATAGGAGCAGGAGGAAGTCCCACATGCTTGTAGGTGTTGTAAGGGGAATCCACCTGGAGATGCTTCTTGAGAATGCGGTCCAGGGTATAATCGTAGCAGAATGCGATCGTAGGATCGGCCTGAAGCTTCATTCCCTTCTTGTATCGGTTCAGGTATACACCAGCGATGATGGGATACTCAAAATCCTTGAGGGTCTCGCCGCTTACGATCGAAGCCATCACAGACACCTGCATGCGGTTCAGTCCCTGTGCCTTTGCCTTGGCATCGCGCTCAGGAGTCCAGAACGCGTCGTACTCCTTCTTGAGACGGTCAAAGATCTCTTCCACCGACGCTGTCCAGTACATCTGATATGTATCAGGAAGGATGAGCGCAAAGACATTCTCCGGAGTGAAGCCATATCCTGCGAGGAATTCCTTGTCATTGAGGGCATTCGCCACTGATGCAGAATCCACCATCATCTGAGTGCTTATCTTCTTGGCGATACGTCCCTTGTTACGCATTGTACCGGAGAGTACAAGATCCTGCGGAGTCTGCCAACCAAATGTCAGCATCCTTGCGACATAGATGCTCGGGCATGTAGCATCAACCACATAGCGCCCCGGCTTCATCTTTGATGCCACATCCATCTCCTTGAAAGCCCTCTCGAGACTCTTGGGACGGATCATGCCTGCCCTGGCCTGGAGTGAATCCGCAATCTGGTCCACTGTTGTCTCAGGACGTACATAAAGCACATACTCTTCAGTAAAGTTCGGCTCCTTGTTGTCAATGTAGTATCTTCCAAGTACAAACGCTGCAGCACCTGCGAGAACCACAGATGCAGCAAGAACATATTTCAAAACCTTCTTCATCACTTTCTCAATTTGATTATATCACCTTCACGCAGGACATCTGCTACCGACATACCGTTCATCTTATAGAGCTTGGCAAGTCTGATTCCATATCTCTGGGAAATCTCCCTCATGGACTCGCCTTCCTCTACCACATGCTTATCAAGTCCCTTAAGGCCCTGCTTCTTCTTTGCCTGCAGGTAGACAACCGTACCAGGGGCAAGACGTTCTGTCTGGCTCAGGTCATTGAACCTGAGGATCTCACGGGCAAAAAGATTGTTGGATGCGGCAAGATTCTCATATGTATCTCCTTCGACCGAAAGCACATACGGAACCCCGTTCCTCATATAGACCTCACGGGCCACATTGAAACGGAAGACATGGCGCTGCTCGCTGGTCATACGCTGAGGCGCCTCGATCTGCAACGGAGGCTGCGGGATTTCAGCCGTCACCTCATGCTTCTCGGGTCTTGGCTTCTTCCTCGGCTTCCTATCATGTTTCCGGTAATCATCCACGAATGTCACCGGCTTGAGATCATACTCATAAAGTCTGTATTCCTCGATGAGCCTGATCAGCTTTGCAGGATACGAAGGATCTGTCGCATATCCGGCTTTCTTCAGGCCATGGGCCCATGCCTTGTAATCAGTCACATCATAATCGAACAGGAACTTGTATCTGTCACGATAACGGAGGAAGTCCGAATGGTCGCGATATGACTGCTCAGGTGAATCATACTTCCTGAAGCATTCTCCCTTCCTGTCATCGTCATGATACATCCTTCCACCCTGCCAGTTGTTGTGGCACTTGATTCCGAAATGGTTGTTTCCCTTGGCAGCAAGGTCGGAAAGTCCATATCTGGATTCCAGCAGTCCTTGGGCCAGGGTAATGCTGGCCGGTACTCCGCTCCTGTACATTTCTTCGACTGCAAGGGACGCGAACTGCTCGATATATGCCTGCTGAGGGGTCTTCTGTCCGTCAGGCGGCAATGTTGCCGACATCGTAAGGCAGACAAACAGAGATATTATTAATGTCCTTATCTTCATAGATTGCGAATATACGGAATTTCCACGACATCGCCATCATGCGCAAGTGCAACTTCCGGGAAGATATCACGCATCTGGTCAAGGTAGAAATCTACCGAAGGGAAACGCGAAGAGTAATGTCCGACAAGCAGCCTGCCCACGCCTGCATCAAAAGCGGTCCTGGCCGCCTGGACAGTAGTCGAATGAAAGGTCTTCTCGGCCATTTCAGCCATTTCCTCAGGGAATGTAGCCTCGTGATACAAAAGGCTCACACCCTTGATCCACTGCACCAGTTCAGGAAATGGAGCAGTATCGCTGCAATATGCATAGCTGCGTGGAACGAAAGGTATGTATGCCGCCTCTGAATGGGGAATGACGCAGTCTTCCCTTATCACATCCTCTCCCCTCTTCAACGCACCGATCTCGGCAAGTGAAAGTCCATAGCGCGATATCGCTTCCTTATATACATTATATGAAGGTACCTTCTCACGTATGATGAAACCGAAGGTATCGACACGATGGTTGAGCGGAAAGGCAAGGAGTTCGGTAGTCCTGTTCTCATATACGACCTCAGGCTCGGACATCTCCAGTTCGACAAGGTTGATCTCATACTTGACGCCCTCCCCGAAATGGGTCATGAAGAAATCCAGGACAGGCCTGAAGGACTTAGGCGCATATATGTTCAAGGTCGAGCTCCTTCCCAGCATGCCCATCGTGGAAAGAAGGCCGAAGATTCCGAAGACATGGTCGCCATGATTATGGCTGAGACATATATGCTCGATCTTAAGGAAGGACACCTTTGCCCTGCGAAGCTGCATCTGGGCACCTTCGCCGCAGTCTATCATAAACAAACGCCCACGTACATCCAGTACATGGGCGCTTGGATATCTTTCTGTTGTGGGCAGGGCCGAAGCCGTGCCCAAAACATTAAGAGTGAAATTCATAGGATTTTACTTACCCTCGAGCTGGCTCTTAAGAGCTGCGAGTGCATCGAGGTCACCGAGAGTAGTCTTCTCGATGTTCGAGTTGATCTTCTTCACAGCCTTCTTAGTGTTGTCAGCCTCAGCTGCAGCCTTCTGTGCTCTTTCCTCAACAGCAGCAGCGTAAGTCTTAGCG
>JAEIGA010013099.1_pt1 | contig 12617 bp, 12 predicted proteins | sample 9270691 | NCBI WGS metagenome assembly JAEIGA01 (sample SAMN17057246, study PRJNA624740) | gut metagenome | biome: biome; isolation source: fecal sample | host: Bos grunniens | place: China: Xizang | collected 2019 | reverse complement strand
TCCTGAAAGCCAGATAGCATTATTTTCTACCCGTATTGCTCATTTGACTGAACACTTAAAGTCAAACAAAAAAGATTATAGCACAGAACGTGCTTTAGTAATGTTAGTAGGTAAACGTCGTCGTTTATTAGATTACTTAAAGGAACGCGACATCGAACGCTATCGTAACATTATTCGCGAACTAGGCATCAGAAAATAATCTTGATGTTTTACAAAAAAAGGTTGACCATTGGTCAACCTTTTTTGTATTCACTATTCTACTATAAAAATATCTTCATTAGGAGCATGCATTCTGTATCGTTCACGTGCAAACTTTTCTATCTGCTCCTTATCTGCCTTTAGTTGTTCTAAACGTTTTTTATTCTCCGCAGACTTGTTTTTATAAAAAGCAAGTTCTTTTTCTAGTTTTTTTATCGTACGTGCATTTTCTATACGTTGGAAAGCATTATGTTCCTCTGTAGTTGTCATTGCAATAACAAAAACAACAAATACTATTAAGTACTTGTTTGTCACTATCTTTAATATAGAAAATACTTTTTTCATACTCATTGCAAATTTATGTACAGAAAATGAGAACTCCAAATTTTTATAACCTAAAAAAATATGAATACCGAAAACTAAAAATAAGCGAAATTTAATTATCTTTGTAGTTTAGAATAGGCATAAAATGTTGTTTAAAGAGATTATAGGACAAGAAAATCTAAAAACACATTTAATTAACAGTGTTAAAGATTATAGAATTCCGCACGCATTGCTTTTTTGGGGCAATGAAGGCTGTGGAAAACTTGCACTTGCACTTGCCACTGCGCAATATCTACAATGCGAAAACAAACAAGGAGAAGATTCTTGCGGTGTATGTCCATCATGCAGATTAATGCAAAATCTTACACATCCCGACCTGCATTTCGCCTTCCCTATAACCAAAGAAGGTTCAAAGACTGTTTGTAATGATTTTATGGATAGTTGGAGAGAAAAAATTATTGAAAGTCCATATTTTTCATACAAAGGTTGGATTGACACTATAAGTAATGAAAAACAAGGTCTTATTTATAGCAATGAGAGTGAGGAAATATTAAAAAAACTTAGCCTAAAATCATATTCAAATGGCTATAAGATTATGATTATATGGCTTGCCGAAAAAATGCATGAGACTTGTGCCAATAAGTTGTTAAAACTTATTGAAGAACCCCCTCAAAATACAATTTTTATACTAATTTCTGAGCAAGTTGACGCCATCATACCAACAATTCTTTCTAGAACACAAATGATTCACGTTCCTGTTATAGAAGAATCTGCACTTGCCTGTGTATTTGGAAGTAAAATAGCACATATTGCAAACGGAAACTATATTAAGGCTATAGAAATTTCAAAACAAGAATATAGCAACACTGAAAATTTAGAGATTTATAGAGCATTGATGCTTTGTGCCTTCTCCAAAGACCTTATTGCACTTAAAAACCTAACAGAATCTATATCAGGAAAAAGTAGAGAGTTTATCAAAAACTTTCTAAATTATGCTCAGTTCATAACGAGAGAGTGTTTTATTGCTCACCTACAGAATTCTTCTCTTAACTATATGGAAGATTCTGAAACAGCATTTGCTGATAAATTTAAAAGATTCTTGAACGTAGAAAACATAGAAAATATAATGGAGCTATTCAATGTAGCAAGTAGAGATATTAGTCAAAACGTTAACACTAAAATAGTTCTATTTGATTTAGGAATAAATTTAATGACTCAAATAAAAAAATAATGGAATATACACTAGATAAAGGGAATGCACGCTTAACTGCAGCTGGTTGTAAAAAAAGTTCTAGCCAAATGCTTAGCGTATATGATTGGTTAGCAGATATTCCTGTAAACCACGAGACTTGCCAATATGTGGAAGTCCAATTTAAAAATACAAGAAAAGGATATTATCTAAATTCTAATAATTTATCTCTAGAAAAAGGCGATATTGTTGCCGTAGAATCTAGTCCAGGACATGACATAGGTGTTGTAACCTTGCAAGGTTACCTTGTAGCTCTACAAATGAGAAAAAACGGATATGACATTAACAGAAATGAAGTACGTAGAGTTTATAGAAAAGCCAAACCTGCCGATCTAGAAAAATGGGAAGAATCTAAAGCAAAAGAGAATGATGCAATGCTTCGCACTAGAAAGATAGCCAAAGATTTAAACCTTGACATGAAAATTGGCGACGTTGAATATCAAGGAGATGGAAACAAAGCTATTTTCTATTATATCGCAGACGAAAGGGTCGATTTTAGACAATTAATCAAAGTCCTAGCAGAAGAATTTAAAGTTAGAATAGAAATGAAGCAAATAGGCGCCCGTCAGGAAGCTGGACGAATAGGCGGAACAGGACCATGTGGGAGAGAGCTTTGTTGTTCTACATTCTTAAGCAAATTTACATCAGTGGGAACAAACGCTGCAAGGATTCAGGATATTTCTATGAATCCACAAAAACTTGCAGGTCAATGTGCAAAACTAAAATGCTGCCTAAACTTCGAATTAGAAAATTATGTAGAAGCACTTAAAGAATTCCCTGATAAAAACATTATCCTAGCAACAACGGACACTGAATACTATTTCTTTAAATTAGACGCATTCGCTCGTAAGATGACTTATTCTACAGCTCCTAATTCGCCACAAAATTTAGTTGAATTACCACTTGAGAGAGTAAAAGAGATAATTGAACTAAATGAAAAAGGGATAAAACCAGAATCATTAACATCAACAGACGGAGTAGAAAAACCAGTTGCTTTAGACTTTGCTACAGCAGTGGGAGAAGGCAGTCTTACTCGATTCGACAAAAAGAAGAAAAATAAAAAGAATAAAAAAAATAAACCACAAAAATGAAAATAGTTAATATAATTTCATTATTAGTTGTAGGTATCTTTTTACTTGTATCATGCAATAATTCCCGTGTCTATAACAAATATAACGATATAGAAAATCATATCTGGGATAAGGATTCAGTTTGTTTCTTTTCTTTTAACGCAGAAGATACAATAAATCACTATGATATTTTATTAAATATCAGACATAACTCTGAGTTTAGATTCCAAAACCTATGGCTTTTCACTATATCAACAGACCCTAATGGCAATATTGCAAAAGACACATTAGAATGTTATTTATACAATCAATTAGGAAGTCCCCTAGGACAAGATTATTTCTTTGTATATGAAATGCCACTTCTATACATGCAAAACATTAAATTCCCTATCAAAGGAGAATATAAATTTGATATTTATCAAGCCATGAGAGATTCTCTATTAACAGGTATTGAATCTATTGGCTTAACCATTCAGCAAAATAATTATGGGAAAGAATAAATTACAAAAATTTGCAGAAATGGAAACATTTACCAACGTTTTCCAATGTCCTGCGAAAGAACTAGAGAATGATTTTAAACTAAAAGGCAAATGGCACGAATACTTTGGCAATTCTAATCCTATAGTTTTGGAATTAGGGTGTGGCAAAGGAGAATATACAGTAGAGCTTGCACATCTTTTCCCAGAAAAGAACTTTATAGGCATCGACATTAAAGGTGCTAGAATGTGGACTGGCGCAAAAAAATCATTCCTTAATGGAGATAAAAATGTAGCATTCCTACGCACCAACATAGAAATGATTACTAGTTTCTTTGCAGAAAACGAAGTAAGCGAAATATGGATTACATTTCCAGACCCTCAAATGAAAAAAGTGAGAAAAAGACTTACTAGCACTGCATTCATGGAAAGATACCAACAAATTATGAAAGAAAATGGTATTATCCATTTAAAAACAGATAGTCCATTCCTATATACATACACTACCCTAATGGTAGATAAAAACAAATACGCCGTTAATTTTGCCACAGATGACTTATACCATAGTAGCTGGAACAATGAGATTTTATCCATCAAAACTCATTACGAAAAACAATGGTTGGAGCGCGGACTTTCAATTAAATACATCCAATTTAACCTTTCTAAAAGAACAGAATTTGTAGAAGTGGATGAAGAAATAGAAAAAGATAATTATAAAAGTTACAACAGAAGAGGTTCAAATTTAGATTAAGATGACACTATACCCACAACTAATTATAGACGCATTAAAAAAAGTGCGTTACCCTGGCACAGGTGAAGATATTGTTAGTGCAAATATGGTAGCCGACAATATAAGAATAGATGGCAATTCTGTATGGTTTTCACTTCAATTAAAACCACAAGACCCATTCGCAAAATCACTTATTAAAGCTTGCGAGCAAGCAATTCTTACATTTGTTAGCGAGGAAGTTGATATTAAAGGTCACATTGATGTAATTGTAAATTCACCTGTTCAAGAGCCAAAAGCAATGCCACTAGAAGGTGTTAAATGTAAAATTGCTGTTTCTTCTGGGAAGGGAGGCGTAGGTAAATCTACAGTTTCTGCCAATCTTGCCATTGCATTAAGCAAAGCAGGATACAAAGTAGGCCTTCTTGATGCAGATATTTACGGTCCTTCTATCCCTAAAATGTTCAACATTGAAGATGCTAGACCTGTAGCCGATGAAAATGGTAAGATTATGCCTATAGAAAAATATGGCATTAAAATTCTATCAATAGGATTCTTTGTAAATCAAGAATCTGCTATTGTATGGCGTGGAGCAATGGCAAGCAATGCCATTAAACAACTTATCAACGACGCTGCATGGGGAGATTTGGATTTCTTCCTTATAGACCTTCCTCCTGGCACAAGCGATATTCATTTGAGCATCATTGGAACAATAAAATTAGACGGTGCTGTAGTAGTAAGTACACCACAACAAGTAGCTCTTGCAGATGCCATCAAAGGTATTGATATGTTCCAAAATGACAAAGTCAATGTTCCTATTTTAGGTCTGATAGAAAATATGTCTTGGTTTACACCAAAAGAACTTCCAGAAAATAAATACTATATTTTTGGGAAAGATGGAGTTAAAAACCTAGCAGAAAAGAGAGGGCTTAAGCTATTAGGTCAAATTCCATTAGTTCAAGGTATTTGCGACTCTGGAGATGCTGGCACTCCTATCGCACTTAAAGATGACGATATTATCGCACAAGCCTTTGAAAATGTTGCAAAAAACAGTATATTTGCAGAATTAATAAAAGAGTAAAATGGCACAAGATAAGAAATTTGTAGATATGATAGTTGAAGGTTTACAAGATGGTAAAGCTTCAAAAATAGTAGTTGTTGATTTAACAGGCATTGAAAATTGCATTTGCCAATATATGGTAATCTGCGAAGGTAACTCAAACACACACGTTAATTACGTTGCAACAAACTTAAAAGAATACGTAAGAAAAAATTACGGACAAAAACCAATCGCTATGGAAGGATTTGAAAATAGCGAATGGATTGTAGCAGACTATTCTGACATTATGGTTCACATTATGCAACGTGAGCCACGTGCTTTCTATGATTTGGAGCACCTTTGGGAAGATGCCGAAACAACAGAAATCGCAGAACTATGAGTGAAAAAAAATCAAATACACCAAATAACAAAAAGAAACCGATAAGAATAAATCTTACATGGTTGTACCTAGCCATAGGAGTATTCCTTATTGGAATAACCTTTTGGGACAAACCAGAAAATACTAAACAAGTGGCTTACAACCAATTCAAACAATATGTTGAAAAAGGTTATATAAGCAAAATTGTTATTGTAAACAAAGAAACAGCAGAAGCGACTATAAATGAAACAGATAGTACAGCACTTATAGAGATTTATGGGAGCGAAGAAGCACGTAATCATATTGGCAAAAAATCTATATTAGAAGTAACCATCCCTTCTGCAGAAAGTTTTGATAATTTCATTAGCAACAAGCCAGAAATAGAAGTTAGATACGAAGATCGCACAGATTTATTAGATTCATTCATAGTAAGTTTTGGTCCTATTCTACTCATTCTATTCTTCTGGATATTCATGATGAGAAGAATGGGCGGCGGAGCTGGTGCAGGAATATTTAGCGTTGGAAAATCTAAGGCACAATTATTTGACAAAGATGCCACAACACAAAAAGTTACATTTAAAGATGTTGCCGGACTAGAAGGAGCAAAAGAAGAGGTTCAAGAGATTGTAGAATTCCTTAAAAGTCCAACTAAATTTACAAAACTAGGAGGAAAAATACCTAAAGGTGCTTTGCTTGTGGGCCCTCCTGGAACAGGTAAAACACTTCTAGCAAAAGCAGTAGCTGGAGAAGCAAATGTTCCATTTTTCTCACTTTCTGGTTCAGATTTTGTTGAAATGTTTGTTGGTGTGGGTGCTTCTAGAGTAAGAGATTTATTCCGTCAAGCAAAAGAAAAATCACCTTGTATCATCTTTATTGATGAGATAGATGCTATTGGTAGAGCAAGAGGGAAAGGCCCTTCTCTAAACTCAAATGACGAAAGAGAAAATACACTTAACCAACTCCTAACAGAAATGGACGGATTTGGAACTAATAGTGGCGTAATTATCTTGGCTGCCACCAACAGAGCCGATATTTTAGATAAGGCATTATTAAGAGCTGGACGTTTTGACAGACAAATTAGTGTAGATCTTCCAGATGTACACGAGAGAAAAGAAATTTTTGAAGTACATCTTCGTCCACTTAAACTAGATTCAGACCTTAATATAGACTTATTAGCAAAACAAACACCTGGATTTTCAGGAGCAGAAATAGCTAATGTATGTAATGAAGCTGCACTTATTGCTGCCAGAAAAAATAAAGAAAATGTAGGTAAACAAGATTTCCTTGATGCTGTAGATAGAATTATTGGTGGTCTTGAAAGAAAAAATAAGCTTACCACTAATACCGAAAAGAATTCTATTGCCACACACGAGGCAGGACACGCATCAGTAAGTTGGCTCCTACAATATGCAAATCCACTAGTAAAAGTCACTATAGTTCCTCGTGGCAAAGCATTGGGAGCTGCATGGTATTTGCCAGAAGAGAGACAACTTACCACAAAAGAACAGTTACTTGATGAAATGTGTTCATTATTAGGTGGACGTGCTGCAGAAGAAATCTGTTTTTCAACTATCTCAACAGGTGCATTAAATGACCTAGAACGTGCTACAAAAATGGCTTACTCTATGGTTGTTTATTATGGTATGAGTGACAAATTATCTAATATTAGTTATTTCGACTCTTCTAGAGCAGAATTCTCATTCTCTAAACCTTATAGCGAAAAAACAGCAGAAATTATAGATAAAGAGGTAAAAGCAATCGTTGACGAACAATATAATCGTGCTAAAGAATTAATTAATTCTCATAGAGAACAACATAAGGAATTAGCAGACCTACTTGTTGAAAAAGAAGTCATCTTTGCAGACGATGTAGAAAGAATATTCGGCAAAAGGCCTTGGACTTCTCGTCAAGAAGAATTATCAAGAGAAAATAAAAAAGAGTTAGAGAATACTACTGAAGAAACAACTGAAGTAGAAGACATTCAAAACCAAGATAACAATGAATAATTTCTTTAAACGCACATTTACAGGGGCTATTTTTGTACTATCTATTTTAGCTAGTATATATTTTCAAGAGTCATATTACATCCTATCAGCACTTTTCTCTATATTCTGCGTTTTAGGATTATATGAATTCTATAAACTAGTTAATCTAAACGATAAAGTACAAGTTCCAAGTATTGCACTAATCATAGCAGGATTAATATTATACGCCGGTTGTATTCAAATGGCTTTTTGGGGGACAGCCACATTGATTATTGTATACGCATTCTATATACTTGCACTAGTTATTGCAGAACTATATAGAAACAAACCTGCACCTATGCACAATCTTGCATTCTCACTTTTAGGTCAATGTATGGTTGCACTACCATTTAGCATGCTAAACCTAATTGCTATCTCAGGTAATGAACATTGGACATTAGCCATGTTTATTCTCATCTGGGTTTCAGATACAGGTGCATATCTAACTGGAATAACATTTGGCAAACACAAATTATTTGAACGCATTTCACCCAAAAAAACATGGGAAGGCTTTATAGGCGGAGCCTTATTTGCCATCGGCGGTTCTGTTGCATTTTGGTATTTCTTCCCAATAGTACCAGTATGGCAATGGATAGTATTTGGAATATTAGTTGTTATATTTGGTACATATGGTGATTTATTTGAATCATTACTAAAACGTATAGTACAAATTAAAGATTCTGGAAATATCCTACCTGGTCATGGTGGCATACTAGACAGATTTGATAGTTTATTATTCGCTATACCTGTAATCTATATATACTTAACATTCTTAAAAGAACTTGCATAATGAAAATTCACAAAGAAGGTCGTTCATTCCTATTAACGCTTTTACTAGCACTAATAGCAATTAATGGGTTAATTTACCTAATAGTTAGCTCTGTTATCTTAACAACATGCACTATAGTTATATCATTAGGTTTTCTGTCATTCTTTACATATTTCTTCAGAATTTCAGAAAGAACTCATATTGCAGACGATAATTATATCGTAGCACCTGCAGATGGTACTATAGTTGTTATCGAACCAACAGAAGAGAATGGGCTTCTTCACGAAAAAAGAATTCAAGTATCTATATTTATGTCACCATTTAATATGCATGCCAACTGGTATCCTATTGCAGGAAAAATCCTGCACTCATCACACCAAAAGGGACGCTACATGGCTGCATATCTCCCAAAATCTAGTACAGAGAACGAACGCTCAACTGTGCTGATTGAAGCTCCAAATAAACAAACTGTACTAGTTAGACAAGTAGCAGGAGCATTAGCACGTAGAATTGTAACCTATGCAAAAGAAGGTCAAGAATGCCATAGAAACGAGCAAATGGGCTTCATTAAATTTGGTTCTAGAGTAGATTTATATCTTCCACTAGATGCAGAAATTCTAGTCGATATTGATGATGAAACAATCGGAAATGAAACAATTATAGCTAAATTAAAACATAACTAGGGGTAGTAAACAATAGTGTACTATCCCCCATTAAATTATTAATCAATTTCTTATGTTAGTAAAATGTTTTGGCGCTGCGGTGCAAGGCATCAATGCGACCGTCGTTACCATCGAGGTAAACGTATCACAAGGTATTAAATTCTTCTTAGTAGGTCTGCCAGATAGTGCAGTACGTGAAAGTAGAGAGAGGATCCTCTCTGCATTAACCCACAACAGATACAAATTTCCGCGTCAACAGGTGATAATTAATATGGCACCTGCAGACATCAAAAAAGAAGGTTCTTCTTATGACCTTCCGCTAGCTATGGGTATGCTTGCAGGTAACGGCCAGATAAACTCAGACAAATTAGAGCACTACATTATAATGGGAGAACTATCACTTGATGGCAGTATTCTGCCTATTAAAGGAGCACTACCTATTGCTATTATGGCAAAAGATCAAGGATTTAAAGGATTTATTCTTCCAGAAGCAAATGCAAAAGAAGCTGCTGTAGTAAAAGGTTTAGACATTATAGGTGTGAGTAAAATCACAGAAGTTGTCAATTTTTTAGAAGATAAACTAGAAATCACTCCTACTACACTAAATCTAGAAGAAGAATTTAAAGAAGTAAACAAGAATTTTGATTTGGATTTCTCTGATGTAAAAGGGCAAGAACAAGTCAAAAGAGCCATGGAAATCGCAGCAGCAGGCGGACATAATATTATACTTATTGGTCCTCCAGGAGCGGGCAAATCAATGCTTGCAAAACGTTTACCCACAATTCTGCCTCCATTATCCCTATCAGAAGCGCTAGAAACAACAAAAATTCACTCTGTCTCAGGGATAATGCCCAAAGGCATGTCTTTACTACAAAGAAGACCATTTAGAAGTCCACATCACACCATTTCTGATATTGCATTAGTAGGTGGAGGTTCTTTTCCACAGCCTGGCGAAATATCACTAGCACACAATGGAGTCTTATTCCTAGATGAACTACCAGAGTTTAAAAGGTCAGTACTAGAAGTTATGCGTCAACCACTAGAAGACAGAAATATCTGCATATCAAGAGCATCAAATACAGTAGAATACCCTGCTAGTTTTATGCTTGTAGCTTCAATGAATCCATGTCCATGTGGATACTACAATCATCCCGACAAAGAATGCGTATGCCCTCCAGGAGCAGTAAAAAAATACTTAAATAAAATATCAGGACCATTACTAGATCGTATTGACATACATATGGAGATAGTTCCTGTTCCTTTTGAAGATTTAAGCAATAAACCACTAGGTGAAAACAGTGAAACTATAAGAAACAGAGTGATAAATGCTAGAAAAATTCAAGAAGAAAGATATAAATCAGAAAATAGTATTTATTGCAATGCACAAATGAGTTCAAAACTACTTAGAAAATATGCAAAATTAAATGATCAATGCAAAGTATTGATAGAAAATGCCATGAGAAAACTTAATCTTTCTGCACGAGCATATGACAGAATTTTGAAACTCTCACGAACCATTGCAGATTTAGATAAAAGCGAAAACATAGAAATAGCCCATATTGCAGAAGCTATAACATATAGAAATCTGGATAAAGAAGGATGGGCAGGATAAAATAAAAGAGGCAGATTTAAAATCTGCCTCTTTATATTTTTATTCAACACAAACCTATGCGAAGAGTAGTATTATAAACTGTGCACATATAATTCTTAAGAACATTGTAAGTGGATATACAGTTGAATAAGCTACTGCAGGAGCATCATTATTGGCAATAGAACCAGAATAAGCCAATGCTGGAGGATTAGTACAACTACCAGAAATCATACCTATAAGAGTAAAATAATTTATCTTTAATAGGCGTCCTATTATACCAACAGTAATAGCTGGAAGCATCGTAATTAACACACCAGAAAGTATCCAACGCAAACCATCTGGAGAAACCACAGTATCCACGAACTCAGCACCTGCAGAAATACCCACACTTGCCAAGAATAATGAAATACCCATCTCACGAAGCATAAGGTTTGCACTCTGTGTTGTGTATGTAATTAATTTAAGCCTATAACCAAAACGTCCTAATAATATAGCAACAATAAGCGGACCACCAGCTAGACCCAATTTTGCAGGCATCGGCATATTTGGGAAATGAATAGGAATACTACCCACCAAAATACCAACAAATATACCCAAGAATATTGTTATCAAGTGTGGTTCATTAAGACGTTTTAATGTATTACCTAATATCTTTTCTACCTTTTTAATAGCATCTACAGAGCCCACAACAGTAACACGGTCACCTACTTGAAGGTATAGTTCAGGACGAGCTAAAAGGTCGATACCAGAACGATGAACACGAGTAATATTAACACCATATACACTACGAAGCGCAAGAGAACCAATAGTTCTACCATTAATATTACTTTGGGTTACAACTATACGACGAGAAACCATTGTATTTTCACTATCTTCCCACACATAGTCTACCTTTTTACCCATAAATGCCACTACAGACCTTTCGTCAGCATCATTAACAATTACAGATAAAATATCGCCCAATCTTAAACGTGTTTCCTCTGATGGTATTATTACTTCCTTACCATTGAATAGTCGAGAAGCAATAAACTGTCTACGAATCATATTTTGGCATTGAGATAAAGTACAATCAACCAAAGATTCGTTTGTTATCTTAATAGATATCCAATTTGGAGTTTCATTTGTTTCTGTCTGAGATTTAAGTGCCTCCTCTTCCTTTTCTAATTTTACACGGAAGATACCTCTAATTATAATAAAACTTAGTAACACACCTATCACACCCATTGGATAAGCCACAGCATAACCCAAACCAATAGAAGGAATAGGACCAACCAATTCTCCTGCTTCACTCAATTGTCTTAATGCCTCCTGCGCAGCACCTAGACCAGGAGTATTAGTTACAGCACCCTGCATTATACCTACCAACATAGGTATTGAAATACTTCCATTAAAAATATAAAATAAAGAAAGAGTCACTCCTATACCAAGCAAAACTAACAAACAAGCTAATCCATTTAATTGCATCCCACCTTTCTTAAATGAGGTAAAAAAGCTAGGACCAACCTGTAAACCAATAGAGAAGATAAAAAGAATTAAACCAAATTCCTTAATAAAGTGCATTATAGTATGGTCAACAGTAAAACCAAAATGACCAACCAAAATACCCATAAATAAAACGAATGTAACACCTAATGAAATGCCTGCAATTTTAATTTTACCAAGCATAACACCAGTTGCTATTACAAAGGCATAAATAAGCACCGCATGTGCAATAGAATTACCTGTCAACAATTCTATAAACCAACTCATATAATCGTTTTGTTAAAATTTCACAAATTGACTGCAAAGTTAATAAAAGTTTAGTAAATACAAATTATTATTCACATTTAAATACAGAATAAATAAGTCTATGAAATATTAGAAAAAGTAAGAATCTATAATTGAAACATTATAGAAACAATATACTATATTATAAAAAAGTAACACAAAACAAATGTAAATAAGAAATTTGCTCAGAAAAACAGACACAAAAAAAGAAGCCTGCAACTGATTGTTGCAAGCTTCTCTGAAAAACGGCAGCTACCTACTCTCCCACAATATGCAGTACCATCGGCGCAATTGGGCTTAACTTCTCTGTTCGAAATGGGAAGAGGTGGAACCCCAACGCTA
>JAEIGA010013098.1_pt1 | contig 12618 bp, 9 predicted proteins | sample 9270691 | NCBI WGS metagenome assembly JAEIGA01 (sample SAMN17057246, study PRJNA624740) | gut metagenome | biome: biome; isolation source: fecal sample | host: Bos grunniens | place: China: Xizang | collected 2019 | reverse complement strand
CAATACCCAACAGTTACCTGCTTGCCGTTACGCACAACAGGCGTTTTCATCAGCTTTGGCTTTTCAAAAACCTTATCCTCTTTGGCCACGCAGTCATCCATATACTTCATCAAAGTAATGTCTGCATCCTTGCAATCCCAATCAATCAGATTATCGATTCCTCCGACGCCTCGTAATACAGTATCGAATTCCTTACCGGACATTCCGTACTTTAACAAGTCGATTTGTTGGTACGGAATTCTCCTTTCCTTGAAATACCGCTCTGCTTTTTTCGTATCAAAGCATTTATTTTTACCGAATATCTGAATATTCAATATGTTACCTCCATTAAGCACAGTCCATTCGATGGAGCTGCTGCGCCTGCATCCATGCGTTTTCCGCCAAACAAAGCAGGAATACTGTCCTCTGCCCGTTCTCCGGCACCAATCTCCAGCAAGGTTCCCACCATAATCCGCACCATATGCTGCAAAAATCCATTACCTGTTACAGTAAACACTACCTCATTCCCGATCTGTTCAATTGAGAAACTGAAAATCGTACGAACAGTAGATTTTTTCATATTCTTATTGCCGCAAAATGCAGAAAAGTCGTGCGTACCCAAAAAATCCTGTGCTGCCATTTTCATTCGCGAAATATCCAGCGGCCGCAGGTCCACGGAAACATATTTTCTGTCAAATACGCAAGGAGCAGGGCTGTTCCAGATGCGGTAACGATAGGTTTTGGTCTTTGCGTGAAGTCTTGCGTGGAATCGCTCAGAAACATTCCTAACAGATTCTATTCCGATATCTTCCGGTAAATACCTGCGCAAATTTTCCAATATTTCCTCGCAAGGCATTTGGCTATTGGTATGGCAATTTGCCACCTGATGCAACGCGTGGGTACCGGCATCGGTACGACCGCTGCCTGTCACTTCCACAGATTCCCCTAAAATGCGGGATAGCGTCTGCTCCAGCTTATACTGAATTGTGTTTTCCGTAGCAGATAGTCTCTGCCAACCTTTGTAACGGCTGCCATCATAGCATAAATCAAGCCGCAAATTCCGCATATGCTTCCATTTCCTCTCTTACCTCCCGTTCACTGTCCGCAGAAAACAGGAAGTTTCCGTTTTTATCATACACTTGAATATGACCGTACATATATCTAACTGAATACACTGCAATCACCCTTTCGGTTTGTTGAGCCTATTATATTGCAGTATCAGTCCAATATTTCGTACTTTTTATTTTACTTCATACCCTGCTTCTGTAATTGCTTTCTTGATCTCATCAACATTTGCGTTACCGCAAACAGTAACACATTTCTTTTTCAGATCCACCTCGGCAGTTTCTACGCCTGTGACTCCTTTGCATACACTCTCTACTCTAGCCTTGCAGTGTGTACACATCATACCATCAACATAAATTACTGTCTCCATTTTCTTATCTTCCTTTCTTTCAGTAGCATTACTTCTGAATTTTCCCAATCTCAGGGCATTGGTTACCACAAATAACGAACTTAAACTCATTGCCGCAGCGCCAAGCATGGGACTCAAGCTGATCCCCAATGATGTATAGAATACACCTGCCGCAACAGGTATTCCCAATGCATTGTAGAAAAACGCCCAAAACAAATTCTGTTTTATATTCCTGACTGTGCGTTTACTCAGGCCGATCGCATCCGCCACACTGCATAGTGAATTACCCATCAAAACAATATCCGCAGAGTCCACCGCTATATCCGTACCGGAACCAATCGCCATACCAATATCCGCCGTGACCAACGCAGGTGCATCATTGATACCATCGCCAACCATCAACACCTTTTTGCCTTGGCTGCGCAGATCAGAAATCACCTGCGCTTTATCCTGGGGCAACACATCAGATATAACCTGGTCGATACCTGCGCCGGAAGCAATGGCTTTTGCAGTAACGCGGTTATCACCCGTCAGCATAATCACATCTAAATTTGCCCTGCGCATCAAAGTAACTGCCTCTGCCGAATCCGGCTTTAATGTATCTGCTGCTGCAATGACACCTAAAAACCGGTCTTCTGCTGCAAAATACAGCGGCGTTTTTCCCTGATGAGAAAGTTCGGAATATTCCGGCACTTGCAAGTTTAGGCTTTCTATTAAGCGCCGGTTACCGGCAAAATATCTCTGTCCGTCTATAATAGCAGATATTCCCTGTCCGGGCAAGGTCCGGAACGCCTCCGCAGGCAAAATTTCACAATCCTTGCCGTAATCCAGAATCGCAGCTGCAAAGGGATGTTCTGAATAGCTTTCCAAAGATACCGCTATTTGCAGTAACGCCTGCTCCTTTATGCCCTCTGCAACAATATCTGTTACAACCGGCTTACCCTCTGTAAGAGTTCCGGTTTTATCCAGAACAACCGTGTCAACATTATGCAGCCGTTCCAGCACCTCTGCATTTTTATATAAGACGCCTATCCGTGCGCCACTGCCGGTCGCCACCATAATAGCAACCGGAGTTGCCAGACCCATTGCACAGGGGCAGGAGATCACCAAAACCGAAATGGCTGTTGTAAGTGCAAATGTAAATTCTGCCCCGGACAATAACCAAGCTGTAAATGTCACAACTGCAATAGCCAATACAATTGGAACAAATATACCGGCTACCTTATCTGCAATACGGGCAATCGGCGCTTTAGAACCGCCGGCATCCTCCACCAACTGAACAATATGCGCCAGTGTGGTAGCCTCTCCCACTTTTTCCGCAATCATTTCTATATAGCCTTGTGTGCAAATCGTTCCTGCGATCAAGGCAGCGCCAGCTTCTTTCTCAACGGGCACACTTTCACCTGTGATCGCGCTTTGATCAACATATGCCCGACCAAGAACCACCTTGCCATCCACAGGCACGCCGGAACCTGAACGGAGAATCACAATGTCTCCAACGCAAACCTGCTCAACCGGAACGGATATTTCCTTTCCATCCCGTTTGATGATTGCACTGTTGGGACGCAAATTCATCAATTTTTCCAACGCATTGGTTGTTTTACCCTTTGCGCGGCTTTCAAGGTATTTGCCCAATGTTACTAAAGTTACGATCATCGCTGCCGATTCAAAATACAGGTTTTCCCTATATTTCTCCACTAGTTCCCAATCTCCGTGGCCCATACCATAAGCAATACAAAACATCGCGAAGATACTATAACCAAATGCAGAGCCTGAACCCACAGCAATCAGCGTGTCCATATTAGGACTACGATTCCAAAGCGAGCGAATACCGTTTTTATAGTAGGAAGCATTTAATATAAGAATCGGCAGTGTCAGTAACAGCTGCAAAAGCGCTGCAACCTGTGCATTCCGGTTGCCGTGATACCATGAAGGAATCGGTAGTCCCACCATATGCCCCATAGTGAAATACATCAGAACTGCCAAAAAAAGCGCTGAATAGATGATTCTCTTCTTGATCGGCATAGAGGGTTGCTTTGGTGCCTGTTTTTCTTCTGTATAGGCCGTCGCATAATAGCCGGCTTCCCTGATTTTCTCGGTAATCGCTGCATATACTGAATCTGTGTCTGCATCAACTGTCAGTGTACCTGCAAGCAAATTCACATCTGCCCGTGTAACGCCCGGCACTTGCTTTGCAACTTTTTCAACTCTTGCAGAGCAAGCTGCACAGGTCATTCCTGTTACACGAAATTTCATTTTCACTATAATCACCCTCAAAATCTGTTCCATTGACAAATCATACGATCTATGATACTATTCTACCATCTGATTTAGAAAATGCAAGTACGCACTATTTTGTACTATACTATCCTTTTGGATACTAAGGAGGAATCATATGGAACACACAAACACTTGTCCTGTAGGGATTACACTGGAGCTTATTGGTGGAAAGTATAAAGCCTTGATTCTGTGGCATTTAGCAGAGAGCAAGTTGCGCTTCTCCGAGCTCAAAAAAGTTATCTCTAATGCAACACCCAAAATGCTTACGCAGCAGCTGCGCGAGTTAGAATCCCAAGCACTGATCCACCGGGAGGTCTTCCCTATTATTCCGCCGCGTGTAGAATACTCTCTCACCGAATTGGGACAAAGTTTACTGCCGGTTTTGGTTTCTATGCGTGATTGGGGCGCAAAATACCTGCGGGTCAATGATATGGAATCCGATTGTTTTATGATGAACACAGATCCCCAGTTTCAATCTAACTAAAGATATAAAGGAGTCAATTATGAACATCAAAATTCTTTCCGACAGTACCTGCGACCTGTCTGTAGATTTATTAGAGAAGAATAATATCACTTTAGTTCCCCTTACTGTGATTAAAAACGGTGAAGCATATTCTGACGGTGTTAATATCATTCCTCAGGATATTTTTGATCATGTTGCTGCAGGCGGTGGCCTTTGCTCTACTGCTGCTGTCAATGTAGGCGAATACGAAGACTGGTTTGCAAAGTTTGCAAATGACTATGATGCTGTGATCCACATCAATATCAGTTCCGAATTTTCTTCCAGCTACCAAAACGCTCGTCTTGCCGCAGAGAGCTTTGATAATGTCCGCGTGATCGATTCCCGTAATCTTTCCACCGGTCAAGGTCTTGTGGTTCTGAAAGCCTGCGAGCTGGCAAAAAATGCAGATGATCTGGACCGCTTGGAGGCAGAACTCAACGCATTCACAGACAAGGTAGAAGCCAGCTTCCTTCTTGACCGTCTTGAGTATATGGTAAAGGGCGGCAGATGCTCCTCCGTTGTTGCTTTGGGCGCAAATTTGCTGAATTTAAAACCCTGCATCGAAGTCAAAAACGGCAAGATGTCCGTTGTTAAGAAGTATCGTGGCAGCTACAACAAGTGCCTGGCTTCCTATGTAAAGGATCGTCTCTCCGGCCGTGATGATATTGACCGCGGCACTCTGTTTGTTACTCGAACACCGGTCTCTCAGGAGTGCTTAGACTCTGTTGCTGCAGCAGTAAATGACTGCGAGCAATTTGAAAACACCTATTGGACAGAAGCTGGCTGTACTGTTTCCTGCCACTGTGGTCCCGGCACACTGGGTGTGCTGTTCGTACGCAAGTAATGCACTGCCACCGGAAATGATCCGGTGGCAGATTTATTCTTGTATTTTTCCTATTGTGTGCTATACTAATCCTTGAATTTAGCGAACGAGGTCGTAATATGGACTATCACATTTTACTGGATATGGCAGCAGAGCTGGGCTACCGGCTTGCCATGAGCGGTGCGGAAACCTACCGTATTGAGGAAAGTATCAACCGCGTACTGGCTGCATATGGACTTGAATCTGAAGTTTGGGCAATCCCTAACTGTCTGACCGTCAGCATTGAAACTGACAGTGGCGTTCCTATGACCAGAATGCGCCGGGTCGGCTATCACGGTAATGACTTGGATGCTGTAGAGAAATACAGCAATTTAAGCCGAAGAATCTGCAGCACAACCCCGACTCCGCAGGAAGCCATGAACTGGATCAAGGAAACCACCTCCAGCTGCAAGCAGTACAGGCTGCCAATTTATCTATTAGGCAATTTTCTTGGTGCAGCAGGCTTCTGTGTGATTTTCGGCGGAAACATTACCGACAGTCTGTGCGCAGGCATTTGCGGATTGGCAATCGGATGCATCACCAAAATAATGGATAACCTAAAGGCCAACACTTTTTTTAAGACGATTACCGCTTCTTTTGTGATGGCAATATTATCCTACTGCTTGAGTATGATAGGATTTGCATCTAATGTTGATGCAGTAAATATCGGTGCGCTGATGATCCTCGTTCCCGGCTTGATCTTTACAAATGCAATGCGTGATATCATTTATGGTGATACCAACTCCGGCATCAATCGAATTGTACAGGTGTTCTTGATCGCAGCCGCCATCGCATTAGGCACTGCTGCTGCTTGGAGTGTTGCAAATACGCTGTGGAACACAACACCAAGCAATATCACCTCCGCACTTCCCTTCTTAGTGCAATGCGTCGCGTGCTTTATCGGCTGCCTTGGTTTTACCATTCTGTTTAATATTCACGGGCCTGGCGGATTGCTGTGCGCTTTGGGTGGTATGCTTACATGGCTGATATACACAGCAATCGTGCATTGGGGTGCCGGCGATATCACCGCCTACTTTGGTGCGACCATATTTGCGTCTGCATATGCTGAGCTAATGGCAAGAATCCGGAAATATCCAGCCATTTCTTACCTGGTCGTTTCCGCGTTCCCTCTGATCCCCGGAGCAGGTGTCTATTATACAATGCTACACGCCGTAGAAGGCGATATGGCAGCCTTTTCCAGCAGGGGTATGCACACGGTCGCCATAGCTGGTGTTATGGCTGTGGGCATACTGCTGGTTTCCACGATCGTTCGAATGCTAACAGGCCGCGCCTACCACAAATTAAAGAAATAAAAAATGGCACACATTCAGCAATGTGTGCCATTTTTAATTACTTCTCTGCTTTTTCAGCTTTTTTAGCAGCCTTTGCTTTTGCTCTGGCTTCTTGTGCTTTCTTTGCTTCTTCCTTAGCAGCTTCCGCAGCAGTTTCATTGGTGGACAGTGCCCACTTTGCAAACTCAATGCGAACTTGGTCTGCACTGGTTTCGATCACAATTGTATCATCCTTAACGGAGACAACAACACCGATAATACCGCCAATTGTGGTGATCTTATCGCCAACCTTAACAGAAGAACGCATATTCTCTGCTTCTTTTTTCCGCTTATTCTCCGGACGGATCATCATAAAGTAGATCACAGCCAGAAAAATTAAAGGCAGGATTAAGCTTCCCATAATCATTACTCCTTTTGTTTTTTCTTTATTATAGCATTATTTACTGTAATTGCAAGTGCAAACTATATTCTTCTGGATAACTTTTCAGAATATTCACATCTGAACGCTTCAAATGTGCCTGCATCCAAAGCCAAACGGATTTTTTCCATCAATTTATTGTAGAAATACAGGTTGTGCATAACAGAAAGGCGCATTGCCAGCATTTCTTCCGCAACAAACAGATGTCTGATGTAGGCCCGTGAATATCTCCGGCATACCGGGCAATCACATTCAGGATCAATGGGACGCAGGTCATTTTGGTATTTGGCATTCTTCAAATTGATTGCGCCCTGCCAGGTAAAGAGCCGCGCGTGGCGCGCATTTCTTGCTGGCATAACACAATCGAAGAAATCAACGCCTCTTGCCACTGCCTCGATAATATTGGTCGGCGTTCCTACACCCATCAAATAACGGGTTTTCTCCTTTGGCATATAGGGTTCAACCGCTTCAATAATATCATACATTTCTTCCGCAGTTTCGCCTACTGCAAGACCGCCGATGGCATAGCCGGGCAGATCCAGGTCTGCAATTCTTTTCATATGATCGATGCGGATATCTGCATAGGTGCCACCCTGGTTAATGCCCCATAGCATTTGCTGTGGATTCACAGTGTCCTCCAAAGCATTGAGCCGGGCATTTTCCGCCTTGCACCGCACCAACCAGCGGTAGGTGCGATCGACACTTTGTTTCACATACTCCCGGGGCGCAGGATTTTCAATACACTCATCAAAAGCCATACAAATATCGGAGCCGAGGTTGGATTGAATCTGCATACTCTCCTCCGGGCCCATAAATATTTTATGGCCGTCGATATGTGAAGCAAATGTAACGCCTTCTTCTTTTATCTTTCGCAAGGAAGCCAGGCTAAACACCTGAAATCCGCCGGAATCCGTGAGAATCGGCTTGTCCCAGGTCATAAATTTATGCAGACCACCGCATTCCTTCACCAGTTGGTCGCCGGGGCGCAAATGCAGGTGGTATGTATTGCTCAATTCCACCTGACACCCAATATTATTCAGATCTTCCGCACTCAATGCGCCTTTAATCGCGCCTTGGGTACCAACATTCATAAAGACGGGCGTTTGCACCGTGCCGTGGGCGCAGGTAAATTCGCCTCGACGAGCCTTCCCCTCTGTTTTCAAAAGCTTAAACATAACATACCTCATTCAAATCAGTGCAAAAACATCGCATCTCCAAAGGAGAAAAAGCGATAACGCTCTTTCACCGCGATCTCATATGCACCTAAAATCTTTTCTCTGCCGGCAAACGCAGAAATAAGCATCAAAAGCGTACTTTCCGGCAAATGGAAATTGGTAATCAGTGCATTCATTGCCTTAAACTGATACCCGGGATAGATGAAAATATCCGTCCACTTGCTTTTTTCTGAGAAACTACCATCTTCGTTCACAAGAGATTCCAGTGTTCTACAGGAGGTTGTTCCCACGCAGACAATGCGCCCACCGTTTTTCTTAGTGTCATTCAGAATATGTGCTGTTTCTGCAGATATCTGGCAAAGCTCTGCGTGCATATGATGCTCTTTAATATCCTCAGCCTTTACAGGACGGAAGGTGCCCAAACCCACATGAAGGGTCACAAATGCCAAGGAAACACCCTTTTCTGCAATTCTTTCCAGTAGTTCCTTTGTAAAATGCAATCCGGCAGTTGGGGCTGCCGCAGAGCCAACTTCTCTGGAATAGACAGTTTGATACCGCTCCTGATCACCCAGTTCCTCTTTAATATAAGGGGGTAACGGCATTTTTCCCAGCCGCTCTAAAATCTCAAGGAATATGCCATCATAGTGAAATTCAACGATGCGGTTGCCGTCTTCCTGCACATCGCAAACAGTCGCGGTCAATTCGCCGTTACCGAATATCACTTCCTGTCCGACCTGCATTTTGCGGCCGGGTTTTGTCAGACATTCCCATTTTTTGTATCCCAAATCCCGCAAAAGCAACACTTCAACCGCTCCTCCGCTGGGTCTATGTCCCAACAGACGGGCAGGCAGCACCCGGGAATCATTCATAACCAGGCAATCACCGGGATTCAGATAAGACAAAATATCGGAAAAATATTTATGGCTGACCTCACCGGTTTCTTTATCTACAACCATTAAACGGGAGGTATCCCGCTTTTGCAACGGTGTCTGTGCTATCAATTCCTCCGGCAGATCATACCAAAAATCGTGGGTTTTCACTTTCTATTCTCCTCCTGATACGGATAAACACATTTGTTCATAGTATAGTCTATTTTTCATCATTTTGCAACTCGCAAATGGAAAACTTTCTGCATAGATTGTTACGGAGGTATCGTTCTATGACAAATACAGTATTTACCGGTGTCTGCACCGCATTGGTGACGCCTTTTTTAGGAAATATGATCAATTTCCCAATGGTTGAGCAGCTACTGAAGCGGCAAATATCGGCAGGGATCCCTGCCGTTGTTCTTGCCGGTACAACCGGTGAAGCTGCCACACTCACAGATGCAGAAAAAATTGCACTGTTTGAGTATGGTAAGCGCTGCGTCGGAAGTACCTGTAAAATCATTGCCGGAACCGGTTCTAATTCCACGGCACACGCAGTAGCATTAAGTCAGGCTGCTGAAAAAGCCGGTGCTGATGCATTGCTGGTAGTCACTCCCTATTACAATAAAGCTACCGAAGACGGGCTGATCAATCACTACAATACCATCGCGCAGGCGGTCAGCATTCCTATCATCCTATATAATGTACCGTCCCGTACGGGGTTTGACATATCCATAGATTGCTATAAAAAGCTGTCGCAAATCCCCAACATAATTGGAACAAAGGAAGCAAGCACCAATGTATCCAAGGTGACAAAAATCCGCAACGCCTGCACGGAGCAATTTGCGATTTGGTGCGGAAACGACGATCTAACAGTTCCCTTTGTCAGCCTGGGAGCGTCCGGTGTGATTTCTGTGATTTCCAATGTTTTTCCGGAAGAAACAAATCAGCTTGTGCAAGCAGCGCTGAATGAAGATTTCACCCTTGCCGCAGCAATACAGGCAGATATGCAAGCATATATGGACGCAATGTTTCTGCAGGTCAATCCTGTTCCTGTAAAAGCAGCAATGAAGCTGATCGGTTACGATTGTGGGGATTGTCGGCTACCATTAAGTCCTCCCAGTCAAGCAACCTATGAAACACTATATCGCCTTTTGACATAAAAACAACGCACCGGGTAGTTACCTACCCGGTGCGCATTTTAATGGGTTATTCTTCTGTAGCGTTTGCTTTTTTATTGGATGTTTTCTTGCGGAGAGCAAGGACGGTAATCGCTGCGCCACCGACAAGAATGATACCAACTACTACATACTCTACAATCAGCAGAGTTTCTGCCTTGGTCAATGTCTTGTAGTTTTCAACCCAAGCCTGGGTTTCAGCATCCAGCTTGTCGTAAGCTTCTCTTGCAATTTTGATCTTCTCATTGCTGAAGAAGACAAAACCAATTTCGTCAATGAGCTTTTCAACAGCATCTGCTTCACCCTGACGGAGGATCAATCCTGTCAGAATTGCCTCTGCAGCGTTCAGCACTTCGATGTTGGTAACCAGCGTTCTCTCGTAGCGGCTCAGCGCCATAAAAGCTGCACGAGCTGCACGGATGGTGTCTGCCTTCTCAAGGGTTACCTCACCGATAGCTGCGATCTGGTTAACCATACGCTCGCCGCGCAAGATAGACATTACGCTTTCTGCCTTGGAAACGGTCAGGAAGTCGATGGACATTCTCTGCTCCAGAGTCAAAGTGCTGTAAGTCTGACGAATCGCCACCAGTTCTGCTTCATCCTCAATGGTGATCTCGCCCAGATCTGCAATGCGCAGGCGGAGCAGCTCAATTTCTGCTTCCTCCAGCTTATCGTAATTCTTTACCAGCGGCTGGTTTGCAGGTGCCATTGCATCCCATGCTGCACGAGCCGCCTCGATGACAGAACGATCTGTCAATGCAACCTCGGCAGGGATCAAATCGATAGCATCCTGTACAGATTTAGCTGTTGCCCGTTCTTCCTCGGTAATATCCAGGTTCAGAACATACAGTGTGGTACCTGCTATATAGTACAGGTCACCGTCATCTGCAAGGACAATGGAGGACGGCATATCCTTTACGCTGTCGAAGTTGTAAAGCAGCTGCTCATATTCCTTGGGATTGTTCCGGTTGATCCGGCACAGACCGCCCTTCTTATAGAGCATTACATAGATGTAATCGCCTTGGAAGAGCATATCGTTGCAGAACCAGCCGTTGCCGTTCTTAATGGTAGTTTTATCAAAGGACAGTTCTTCCTTAATGGTGATCTTACCGGTATCGAAATCATAGGTCATAGAGAACAGAGTCTCAGAAACCACACCCCAGAATTTATTGGAGATCTCGGGGTCACCCTCAAAAGACGCAATTGCGTGCAAGGGATAAGGCAGACCGCTGATATAGTCGCCAATATCAAAGACCTTGAGCATCTTCATATTCTCTACATCGTAGATGAACATCTTGGCTGTATAACCGGCAGGGTTCACAGCACTGGTACCGCCCATAGGTGCAGCCAGGCCGAAGAGCAAGCCGTTGCGATAAACAACCTTGGTAATGGACTGCAGGGGGATGGGGCCCTTGAAGTACTTGCAAACGCCGTCGCCGTCTTCATCCTTATCCCATTCCTTCTCCATATCCACCAGCTCGTGGGTCACAGCACTGTACCACTGCTCGGTAACTGTAACCTTAGAAGCCTTGGCATAGTAAACATCCTCAGGGTTAGGACCGGTGACCACATAGGTCAGTTCTGTATTCAGGTCGTACCAGGCAATAACGCCGCCATTCTGGTAAACATGGGGAACTGTACCAACAAAGACTTTATCATCACCGCCGGAGATGCTGTGGATACGAGCTTGGTAGAACGCATCGTTATTCAGGCGGAACAAGGCAATAGGTTGACCGTTTTCCATACGAGTCAAAATACAGCCATTGTAGTTGCCGATATAAAGCTGATCCTTGTACCAGTGGAAGGAGTCTGCCTGACCATTGGTTGCAAATGCACGACCTTCTTCATTGGTCAAGCAGTTATAAACCTGAACAGGTGCTTCGTAGTTCGCACCGTAGTAGATTTCACCGGAACCGGGCAGACCTACGCCCATTTCACGCAGGTCCTGACCGTAAGCGAAGGAGGTTTCCACCAAACCAATCAGCGTTACATAAGCGCCGTTTTCCGGATTGTAGGCATACAGGTTCACGCCGTCAGCGCCCATACCGCCATAAGTGATAATGCTCTTACCGGGTAGGCGCTCGTCATCAATGGTAGCAAAGTTATGGTCTTTACCTCTCAGTGCGGTTCTTGCATTCACCACATCACCGCTAACCAGGCCAAAGGTTTGAGTAGCGATATCGTAGTAGCCAAGGCCCTCCTTGCTGGAAATGAAGTAGCGCTTGCCGTTCAGTTCACCGGAAATTGCACGGGTAATCACGCCATCAATGCCGATTTTCTCAGCAGGCAGTTTTTCCATTGTGCGGACATCGATCACAGTAATACCGGAAGAAGCAGCAAACCACAGATAATTTTCATCCAGGAATTCCACACCGTCGATGTAACGGGTAGTCATCATTTCTGCAGTAATATCCACAGAATCGACAACTTCAAAGGTATACTTATTGATCTTCCACATTTCATGGCGCTCTTCACCGCTGACACCTACATAAATGTAGTCACCCTTTTGATCCATATCCGCCATATAGCAGCTCCAGCCGCTGTATGTTTTGGATGTGAGTTCGCTTGTTTTGGGATCCATGCGGAAAAGGTGGGCGCCGGTAGAAGCGTAAGTGCTCCAATACAAATAGCCGTCCTCACCGCAGGTGATAT
>JAEIGA010013097.1_pt1 | contig 12619 bp, 13 predicted proteins | sample 9270691 | NCBI WGS metagenome assembly JAEIGA01 (sample SAMN17057246, study PRJNA624740) | gut metagenome | biome: biome; isolation source: fecal sample | host: Bos grunniens | place: China: Xizang | collected 2019 | reverse complement strand
TAAAAATGGCTGTAGAATTTAGAGGATGTAAACGTTTAGTTTACGCAGAAATCACAGAGGACAGCGAAGAAAGCTACGCAACAGGCGCGGTTAAATCTTTAGCACCAGTCGCAGAGATCTCAAAGGCTGTAGAAACTTCCAGCGACACGCACTACTACGACAACAAAGGCGCTATCGTTATTAATTCCGAAGGCGCAGACACAGTAACATTTACTATTGCTGTGCCAAACGACGAGACTTTAGCAGACATCGAAGGCAAGGTTTACGACACTACAAGAAAAGCGTTTGTAGATGCGCCACGACAGACAAAGTATTTCGCCGTTGGTTATATTATCGGAGAGGAAGGCGAAGGCGAAGACGAGCGTTTTTGCTGGCGTTATAAAGGGACTTTCAATATTCCGGATGAAACTTCCGGAACAAAGAATAACGGTACAGACGCTAATAATATGTCACTTGTATTTACAGGTATTTACACAGATCACGAGTTTGCAAACGGCGCAGGAACTGGCGTTAAATCAGTAGCAAAGGGACAGTATATTAGAAAATCTTCCAACGTTGCGACAGCTGACGAGTATTTCGCGCAGGTATCAACACCGGATACAACTTTCCCAGTATCCACAGCAAACGCCGGAAACAACGGCGAATAGTATTAAAGAGAGGGCAGAGACATGGCAAAATTTGAGTTACCTATCTACGGACAGGACGACGAAGTAGTTAAAAGCTACGCTACTAATATATGCCCGTGGGGCGTTTTCGTAAGAGCTGCGGAAGCGTCCGAAGGCTTAAAGAAAAAGAGCGTAAGCGAACAGATGCAATTAATGGGCGAAATTTTATCAACCGTTTTCGTAGGTCTGACGAAAGAAGAGTTAGAACACGCCGACTATGACGACGTTGTTAACACTTTTATGCAGATAGTGAACATGGGCGAAAAAATCAAGTCCGGAAATACTACAAAAAACGTGTAGAGGGCGGGGGCGGCGAAAGTTCCCGCCCTTTAAGCGTTTCTTATTATCTTATGGACTTTACTTTCGAAGTCTCAAAAGCTTACGGCGTTCTTCCTTTTCAGATTATGAAAGAGAATACGGACGACGTTATTTTATTAATTAATTATTTGAGTGAGACAGAAAACGACAAGTCGAAAGACAAACCAGTAACAGCGGAGAAAACGCCAAAGGGCGAAGAACGTATACGAGTAAATGACAAGACCGCGACGGGCGGGTGGTGGTAATTATGGAGAATTTAGGCGCAAAATTTAAAATAGATGTGTCGGAGCTTAAAGCCGGTATTACTTTAGCTAATAAATTGCTACGTGAGAACGCCAGCGAATTTAAAGCTACAGCCGCGTCTTTAGGTAACTGGCAAACGTCCACGAAGGGCGTAGAAGCGCGCATAACAATGCTTAACAATGCTACGAAAATACAGCAAGAAAAAGTAGACGCGCTTACAACAGAATATAAGCAGCTTATAGCGGGCGGGCTAGATCCTACTAGCGCGCGTGCCGTAGAGCTTCGAACAAAAATAAATAACGAAACGGCTTCACTCGAAAAAAACAAGAAAGAACTTGCAGACTGTAAAGAAGCGCTTTCTAAAATGACGGACGAAGCCGGAGACACTACAAGCGAACTTTCGAAACTGGAAAATGAAATTAAAGACAACGAAGACCGGCTTAATAGTTTGGCGCGTGAATACGCCGAAACAGCGTTAAGCATGGGTAAAAATTCGAAAGAAGCGCAGGAGCTTAAACAGGAATACGACAACTTATCCGAAGAGCTGGAAGACAGCAAGAACAAGCTTAAAGAAGTAACACTTGCTACAGAAGACGCCGGAGACGCAGCCGACAACGCGCAGGGCGGATTTACTGTTTTTAAGGGCGCACTTGCAGACCTTGCAGCCGGAGCAATTCAAACTTGCATAGATGGGCTTAAAAATTTAGTTGCTAATACGGTGGAAGTAGGACAAACTTTCGATAGTTCAATGTCGAAAGTACAGGCGTTAAGCGGAGCTACAGCCGACGACATGAAGTTATTAGAAGACACGGCGAAACAGTACGGAAGCACAACAAAATTTAGTGCAAGCGAAGCGGCGGATGCGTTGGGCTATATGGCGCTTGCTGGATGGGATGCGCAAACTTCGGCTAGTGCTTTAGGCGGCGTTTTAGACCTTGCGGCGGCTTCCGGTATGGATTTAGCGGCGGCGTCCGACATGGTAACGGACTATATGAGCGCTTTCGGCATGGAAGCGGACAAGTCTTCGTATTTTGCGGACTTGTTGGCATACGCACAGGCAAACGCTAACACGACTACGGAAGGACTAGGCGAAGCGTTTAAGAATTGCGCGGCAAACATGAACGCCAGCGGGCAGGATATAGAAACAACTACGTCGTTACTTTCTATGATGGCGAATCAAGGCTTAAAAGGTTCGGAAGCCGGTACAGCGTTAACGGCTGTAATGCGTGATATGACTTCTAAAATGAAAGACGGAGCTATCGCAATCGGAGACGCTACAGTAGAAGTTATGGACGCTAACGGAAACTATCGCGACATGACAGATATTTTAAAAGACGTAGAAGACGCTACTAACGGCATGGGCGACGCTGAAAAGGCGGCGGCTTTACAGTCTACGTTTACAAGCGATTCTATTAAGGGCTTAAACCTTATCTTAAACGCTGGCGTAGGCAACGCGGCAGACTTCGAAGAAGAATTACGTAATTGTGACGGCGCAGCGAAAAATATGTCGGACACAATGAACGACAACTTAAACGGCGATATGACGGCGTTAAGCTCGAAGCTGGAAGGCGTACAAATTGCAATGTACGAAAAATTCGAACCAGCATTACGCGACGGCGTGAAGGTATTAGACAAGCTATTAGACGCTGTAGACTTCGTTGTAGATCATAGCACGGAATTTACAGGGGCTTTAATTGCAATGGCTACGGCTGTCGGTACGTATGTAGCATATACAACCGCAATGAAAGTTATGACGGACGGATGGAAGGCGTTAACCGTGGTTACAAAGGCACAAGCAGCAGCGCAAGCCGTGTTAAATGCGGTTATGAGCGCGAACCCTATCGGAATTATTATAGCTGCAATAGCGGCGCTAGTAGCAGCGTTTATTTATTTGTGGAATAATTGCGAAGGCTTCCGCGATTTTTGGATAGGTTTATGGGACAAAATTACAGAAGTAGCGGGCGCAGCATGGGAAGCAATAAGCGGATTCTTTTCCGGAGCATGGGACAAGGTTAAAGAAATTTGGGGCGGTATTACGGATTTCTTTAGCGGCTTATGGGATGGAATTAAAGAAATTTTTTCGACTATTGCTTCGTGGATAAACGACAATATTTTCCAACCGATTATAAATTACTTCCAGCCTGTTATAGATTTCTTTACGACAGCATGGGAAATTATTAGCCAGCTGGCGGCTGGTTGTTGGGAATTAATTAAAGCTGTTTGGAGTATTGTATCTAGTTGGTTCGATGCAAATATTATACAGCCGGTTCAAAATTTCTTTACAAATTTGTGGAACGGAATTAAAGACGCGGCTTCGCTGGCATGGGACGGAATTAAAGCCGTTTGGGGTGTAGTCTCCGGATGGTTTAATAGTACAATCGTACAGCCAGTAGCGAACTTCTTCGGCAATATGTGGGACAATCTGAAGAAGGGAGCTTCGCAAGCATGGGAAGGAATTAAAAGCGTATTCTCGAAAGTAGCGGACTTTTTTGGCGATATTTTTTCAAAAGCATGGACGAAGGTTAAAAACGTCTTTTCGGTCGGTGGAAAAATTTTCGACGGAATTAAAGACGGTATCGTTTCGGCGTTTAAAACTATCGTTAATGCTATCATTAAGGGCATTAACAAGGTCGTAGCCGTTCCGTTTAATGCTATTAACGGAATTTTAGACAAAATCAAAGGCGTAAGCGTAGCCGGAATACAGCCGTTTAAGGGCTTAATTTCGCGTTTTGACGTTCCGCAAATCCCGTTACTTGCAAAAGGTGGCGTAGTTCGTGGAGCTACACAAGCTATTATCGGCGAAGCGGGCGCGGAAGCTATCGTACCACTTGAAAATAACACGCAATGGATTAAAGCCGTAGCGGATGAAATGCGCGGACAGTTAGGAAACACCGGAAGCGGCGAAGTAGTAATTAATCAGACGAACAATTACAGCCAAGCACACAGCCGGTACGAGTTATTTCAAACAAAGCAGGACACTAGACAAGCGGTTTTAGCAGCATTAAGGGGGTACTAAATGGCAACATTTAATATTATTTCGCCTACTGGCGAAACCTTAAATTTATCTAGAAGCCTGTATTTTGATTTAATCAATATAGAAAATCAAAGTACGGTAGAAAGTAGCATATCTTCGTTAAAAATTGCGGGCGCGGATGGCGACATAGTAAATAATGTCGCCACAAACCCCCGTACTTTAACAATGACTTTAGTTTTAAAAGGCAATATCGAGTTAAGCAAACGTTATATTATGCGCTATTGCAAGTCGAAATTAAGTCATACGATAAGCTGGAAGCAGGAAAAGCGAACGCTTGTTATAAATGGCATATTAGAAAGTATTAATATGCAGCGCTGGAAGCAATCAACGCAAATGATTTTAAAGTTTTATTGTCCTTCCCCTTATTGGATGGATAAAGACGCGACAGTTTCGGAGATAGCCGACGGCGTGGGCTTGCATTACTTTACTACAGATCCGAAAAATCAGTTAGCATTTTTTGGCGAAGGTATCGTAATGGGCGCTATTAATACAATCCATACGCAGACTTTTGTAAACGATGGCGACGTTTCGACAGGCTTAACAATCGACATTTACACGCAGCGCGGAATAGATAAACCGATTGTATACGCAGACGGCGGCGCTTTTATCGGTATTAACAGAAATCTAGAAGAAAAAGACCATTTAGTAATTACAACAGGCAAAGGAAACAAGGATATTAAGTTAAACGGCGTTTCGATTATTAGCGATATTATAGCGGGTTCGACTTTTCCACAGCTTCACGTAGGCGAAAACACGTTTAGAATTGATTCGAACGGCGGAGAAATTAAAGACGTGTATATGACGTTGAGTTATAGAAAGGCGTTTGTATAATGATTGAGTACGTAGAAATCAGAAATTTTAATACGCGAAAAATCGAAGGTATTATAGACACGGCGAAGTCGATTATATGGGCGTCGAAGTTTTTCGGCGTTGGTTCTTTCGAAATCTACGCCGTAGCTTCCCCAAAAAACATACAGCTTTTGCAAGCTGGGAAGCTTGTTACACGCTATAACGATGTAAACGTGGGAATGATTGAAGAAATTAACGTAAACTGGGACGCTCTTAACGGTATGATGATAACCGCAAGCGGGCATTTTGCGAAGTGTTTATTATCGCGCCGGATCATATACACGAAGGCGTCACGCTACAGCGTAGCCCCTACGATTTTATCCGGTCTTGTAGCTAGTGCAGCTATGCGACTTGTAGACGAAAATTGTATTAATTCTACAAGTACACAGCGCAATTTTTCGTTGTTCAAAAATGCGCCCCTACGTCCGGAACTGGATGCGGTTATAACGGGCGGCGACGGAACGGCTTCGAAAATTCAAGTAACATACGACAACTTGTTAACATATACCGACGAATTATTACAGAAGTACGGTTACGCGGCGCGCGTGATCCTAGACGATACGTATTTAGCGTATGACGTATACGGCGGAGACGATAAACGCGACAGCCTTATCTTTTCGCGTGAATACGACAACTTGACAAGTAGTAGCTACACGCTTAATACGGAAAATCTAAAAACAACGGCTATTGTAGGCGGACAAGGCGAAGGGCTAGAACGTTTCGTAGCAATCGCTAGTAACGATTATTCCGGATATAATCGGCGCGAATTATGGGTAGACGATAACCAGCAAGCGCGAACAGTCAAGGAAGACGACGAAGAACACACTTACACGGATGCAGAATACAACGAAATTTTGACAGCCGACGGAGCGTTAAAGCTTTCTGACTATGTAAACGTGGAAAATTTTAAGGGCGAAATAGATTTAATCGCCAGCGGGTTAACGTATGGCGTAGACTTTAATTTAGGCGATCTAATACGTGTATTTGACAGCGTTATTAATAAAACGGCGATATGTCGTATAATTAAAGTAAATGAAGTAGAAGACGAAAACGGCTATAATATAACGGCAGAATACGAAACAGTTTAGAAAGGGGATAAAAAATGGCAGAATACAGCGGATTTTTTAACGCTTATGTAGATGCAAGCGGGAACTATGACCGCCACTATAAAGCGGAAGACTATTGCGACAATTTAGCGATTGTACTTTCGGACGGCGTAAAGCGCGGAGCTGACGACGATTTAAAAATAAGCGCGAACGGCTTAAATTTAACAATGGCAGCAGGGCGCGCATTTATTAAGGGACATTATTATTATAATTCCACGCCGTTAGAGTTCGACCCATTAACAGCGCCTACAGGTGGCGCACGTTATGACCGTGTTATTTTAAGATTAGATAACACCGTAGAAGTGCGAAACGTATCGGCTATGATTTTAACAGGAACGGCGGCAGCCGTACCAACAAAGCCGCCAATAACGCGAAACGATGATATTTACGACATTGTTTTAGCTGACGTGTTTATCGAAGCGAACGCCGGAAGCGTTACGCTTATAGATCAAAGAGGAAATAACGAAGTCTGCGGCTGGCTTTACAGCACAAGCGGGGACGATAGCTTTTTCACGTCGTTAGATAATAGCTTTAACTTGTGGTTCGACAATCTGCGCGAAGACATAGCGACAACAACGCTTGACGTGGAATATAAACAGCTTACAGTAATGACCGCAGCGGGAACGACTGTAAATATTACTATTCCACAGTTCGACCCCGACGTAAATTACAACATGGCTGTATATGTTAACGGCGCGATCATGGCAGAAGACACCGATTATACAATTAACGGGCGTTCCTTAAGATTTACAAAAACGCTTAACAACGGTACAAAAGTATTAATCGTGCTTACTATGTCGAAGGATGGGCGCGGAATACCGTCAATCGTGGACGATGTGACAGAGCTACAAGACAAAGTAGCGGCATTAGAACAGGGCATAGCATACGCAGAGTATAATTATATTTGTAACGGTTCGACCGATAACGTAGAGATTTCTAATATTGTACAGACGTTTTTAAACGCTGGCACGGACTACAGGGATTTACATATTAATATTTATGGCACGTTCGGAGCAATCGCACCAGTAGACGGCGCGGGAACGTCTAGCAACCCTTATATATTTATTAAAGCCGGCAAAGGCACAGCCACTAATAGACGTTGTTTTTTAGATTTTAGTAATTGTTCACAAATTACTTTCCCTTGCGATGTGCCGTCAGCGTATTATATAGGCTTTTGGGGCTTAAATATCTATTTGAAAAACGCAAACGTTATTATGAATAACGAGCAAGCTATTATTCACATGACAAGTACGGCAGATAATACGCGCGTGTACGCTGAAAATTGTAGATTTTGGATAACCGCAAGTAATGGCTATATTGCAAGGGGTGGAAACTTTATTAATTGCAGATGCAGCGTTACGGCTGTTGGCAGCGGCGCGCCTTTCGTTTTTCGGGTATTGTCCGCAGGATTTTTAAAAGTAACTGGCGGCGAATATTATTGTTATAATAAAAAACCGCAAATCCCTTCCACTGTAATTGGTGTTAGCAGCGATGCAACAAACGCAGTTGTTATTACTTATGCTATGAGTATTCCGAAAGTAGCTAGAAGTGGCTATTATCAGTCAGACGCTATTACTATTAACTCGAATAACGGGTTATGTAGTATAACAGATACTGTTACAACGTTACCTATTAGCGCAACGGGGCAGAATGTACGCGGCACTATACCAGTAGACAAGGCGGGTTATATTTAAAGCTTGCATCTTTAAAAAGCATTTATTACAATAACATTGTTAGTAAAACCTTTCCGAAGATACTTTATATAAACCAACCCAAAAAAAGACGGCGAAAAGCCGTCTTTTTTTGTTGCTACGAAATGACACGTTAAGACATTTTGTATAAATTGCATAAGGTTATAATTATATATTTGTGTACAATGTCAATAGTAAGCGCTTACATATAATGTTATACTTATATCATCAAATGAAAGAGAGGTACACAACATGAAAACAATAACAGTAAGAGAAGTAAAGGGCTATAAAGTACAAAAGCACGAAAACACACGCGGACAGTATTTCGTAAACGTTCGCGAAGAAAAAGGCTTTAGAGAATTTCATACATTTAGAACTATTAAAGCAGCTGTCGAGTTTATCGAAACAGCACTTTAAATAAACCAGCGGGGCAAAAAGCCCCGCACTATAGAAAGGAAGGCACGAAATGAAAAAGGCGAAATACATCGGAAAATATTACGATAAAGATTTTGTTTATCTTGAATACGAATATAAAGGGCGTAAATATGAAGTATTCGAAAATAGATCAAAAGGAAATGAGCCGTTAAGCTGGCAGCACGCAAACGCACAAGCAAGAATAGACAAAGAAATAGAAATACAAGAAAGGGCAAAAAGTAATCAAGCAAAAACGGAAACGGTTGAAGAAAGTTTAGATTATTTCTTTAAAATGATTGAAGGATAACAAGAATAAAGGCGGGGCAAAACGCCCCGCACTATAGAAAGGAAGGTACAAAATGACTAAAGAAGCAAAAATAATGTTATTTTTAGACGAACGCGACGAAGCTTTAAAGAAGATAGATAAAGAATACAACAGCCGATACGCTACAGAAGGAATAACCGCTAAAGGAACGATAGAATTAAATATGTGGCATACAGAAGAAAGAGACAAAATAGAAAAAGCTTTTATAAAAAACGTTATGGAATTATAAAGAAAGGCGTAACAATGGAAATAAATATAGTAATACAGCCGAATGTATTTAAAGAAAAGAAAATACAAAGGCGTTTAAAATTTAAACATTTAAGAATTTATAACATTTTCGGGATTTATTTTTCGATAAATATAGAAAGGGATGCTGCAGCAAATGAAGAAAACAAGCGATAGTATGTTAAAGGCTATTAATAAATACAATGCAAAAAACACAAAGCAATACGTAGTTAAGCTTAACCGGAATACGGACGAAGACTTAATTAACTTTCTAGATCAGCTGGAAAACAAGCAAGGTTTTATTAAAAATCTTTTGCGCCAGCACTTGCAAAATGAAAAATAAAGAGTTACTATAGTTGTGTGCCTTGGATGCGTAAAACATCCACAAGAGCGCGGAGAGTACAGCCCCCGCGCTCTTTTTATTTTAAAATTATAAACTTATCCACAAAATTATAAACATATTGAATTTATAAACGAATTTGTTTATACTAAATGGCGTAGTGTAAGTTTTCATTTTTCTGCAATTAAAATATCTAGGGAAATTTAGCACGGGCAACCGTGCTATTTTTCTATTTACAAATAAATTTTTGCGATGTATTATTTATATGCAACATAAGAAATTCGTAAAACACCTAGAACAAAGTTACATCCAAAAGACGCAACCGGTTTTATACTGGCTGCGTCTTTTTGGCGTATAAAATAAAATAACCGGCACAAAATATTTTTATGAAGAAAAATAAATTAGCTTTATACGTTATGTCTTTAGGTTTAACCGTATCGCTTTATAGTTCGCCAGTAATGGCGGCGCATTGTAACGTTAAATCCGGCGACAGTATGTATAGAATAGCCGAACGCTATAACATACACTTCCGGAAGATTTTAGAAGCTAACAAGCATTATAAGAACCCGTCTTTAATTCATCCGAACGACCGCGTAGAACTACCAGCAGGAAGTACGGGCGCAGATACTACCGAACATTCGAAAACGGACGAAATAGCGCACGGGGACGAAACAGCACCAACGGGCGAACTAGCGAAACAGGCTTACGAAGTTTTAAAGCTTGTTAACGAAGAACGCGCGAAGAACGGTCTAGATCCTTTAACGCTGGATAAAGAATTATCTAACATAGCGAAAGAGAAAGCGGCAGACATGAGAAATAATAAGTATTTTTCACATGAAAGCCCGCGTTACGGGTCGCCGTTTCAAATGCTGCAAACGTTCGGCAGACATTACAGCGCAGCAGGCGAAAACATAGCAGCAGGGCAGCAGGACGCGGCTAGTGTTATGCGTGACTGGATGAATAGCAGCGGACACCGTGCGAACATCCTTAACTCTAAATATAAGTCGTTGGGCGTTGGTTACGTAGAGGGCGGCGCGTATGGCACGTACTGGGTACAGCTATTTACAACGCCGTAAAAAAGTGTTATATATAATGTATAACCCTCAAATACATTTCAGCAAGTAACTCCCCCAAAAGTTACTCTTACTGGCATTTATCAACTAGAAAGAAGACGGAGCAGCGCGCCCCGTCTTTTTTCGTGCTATCCTTTACGAACATTAAAGAAATTATTACGTTTTTCCTGTAGGGATAGTTTAAAGTGAGGTTGTCCGTTTGGTACGCTATCCCTACTAACAGGACAGACGGCAAGCGTTAATATAACGCGGTCTTCTGTAATATCTATTCTGTTAACAAATCTATCAAATAAATGTTTTAACGCTTTATCGTTATGCGTTTCGGCTTTCAGAAAGCTTGTTAAGTATGCTTCGACATTTTCCGGCGTGATTTCGAAATCGACCGACGCTTTATAAATTAAAATGTCCTTTTCTATCTTCTTAAGTTCTTCGAAATATTCTTTAGATAAATCGTTGTAAATTTCTATTGGTAAATCATTTTCGAGTTGTTCGCGTTTTGCGTTCTTAAGAATCGTAAGTATTTTATTTTTACGCGCCGTTAATTTCTTTATATCGACAGCGCCGTTATTATTTTCGTTCGCCAGCTTTGCAATGTCGGCAGATATTTTTTTAATTGCATCGGGGTTTAATATATGCTTTTTAATTTCGCTTAAGCAATATTCTTCTAGTAGGTCTTTTCGTATGTCTTTTGCGTCGCAAGTCTTCGATCCCTTTTTCTTCGAACAAACATAATACGCGTAATGTTTACGCCCGTTTTGTTTTCTATAGTTCCCAAAAAAGTGCGCCCCGCATTTACAAAATATTTTCCCAGTAAGTGCGTATAGTCTTTTTGTTTGGCGCGGTCTTGTGTTTTCTGCGTTCTTTTCGTGGATCACTTGAACCCGTGCAAATAAATCTTTATCTATAATGGCTGGCGTCTTTCCTTCGATTTTTATTTTGTCATAACCTTTTATATTTACTTCGCGAATCCCTATATAAAATTCATTGCGAAGAATCCCGACTATTGTTTGAACAGTCATAGCGCCGCCGGAACGTCCTTTAACGTTATTATCATTTAGAAAATTAACGATTTCGCGTAAGCTAGAGCCGTCCGCATATCGGTTGTATATCTCTTTTATAAAATGCGCTTCGCTTTCTTCTACTTTAAATTTTCGTCGTGCTTTTCCGCGCGTTTGTTCGCCTGTTTCATAAAGTCCATAACCATACGGCACGTTACCGCCTAAATAATAGCCCTGTTGTGCGGCTACATACATACCACTTTTAACGTGGGCTGCGATAATGTCGCTTTGTAATTCGTGCATAGCGAATAAATTCGTACCGCTAAATTTTCCGTGCGGGTCTGTCATGTCGATACGTTCTATTACGCTTTCTATGACTATCCCGTGTTTTTCGTATAGTTCGTGATTATAGTTAAGCGCGTCACGCGTATTACGGAACGAACGCGAAAAAGAAAATACGATAATCTTATCAAATAACCCGCGCTTCGCATCCCTTAACATTTCGTCGAACGCTTCACGCCCAGCAACCTTTTTACCGGTCTTCGCTTTGTCTACGTATTCTTTTATAAGCGTATAGCCTTTAAGTTGAATAAATTTTCTACATTCGTCTTGCTGGTACTCAATAGAAAAACTGTCGCTTTGTTTGTTAGAAGAAAATCGGATATAAATTACAGCTTTTTTGTTATTCATGTTTAACACCCTTTACACAAGCAATATATATTTTCATTAGATCTACGTATAAATCATGTTTCTTTTCGTCGGATAAAGCCGCACTTTCAAAAAGAGATTTAGCACGCGTTAATAATTCGTTAGTTTGTTCTACGTCCTTAATTCCAAAATAATCAAGCCCAACACGATACAAGACCGCGAAGCGTTGAAGTTCTTTTAAGGATGGCGAACGCCTATTAATTTCGTAGTTCGAAACAGTAGCCCGCGAAACTTCCAGTATGTCGGCTACTTCCTGTTGTGTCAGCTTTCGCGCTTTACGCAAGCTTTTTAATTTTGCGCCGATACTATTCAATTTTAATCAATCCTTTATGGGAAATTTTGCGCCGGACGTGGCGCGGAAACCTTACAAAATGTATATTACATTAGTTTGCGTCAGATTGCAACACAAAAAGTACAAAAGTAAACAAAAAGAACCGCCTATAATTGTATAATGTGCCGAAATGTCACAAAATGTATTAAACACGTTGCAAATTAAAATATAGAGATGTATTATAAATGTGTCAACAGGAAAAGAAAGGAAGTGAAGAAATGGCAAGAAATAAAATAAAGCTTGCGTCGTTTCGTTTACAGCATGGGTTAACACAAGAGCAAATGGCGCAAAAAGTAGGG
>JAEIGA010013096.1_pt1 | contig 12620 bp, 8 predicted proteins | sample 9270691 | NCBI WGS metagenome assembly JAEIGA01 (sample SAMN17057246, study PRJNA624740) | gut metagenome | biome: biome; isolation source: fecal sample | host: Bos grunniens | place: China: Xizang | collected 2019 | reverse complement strand
ACCAGATAACGTGACCGTTATCAGCTACGTCACAAACATCTTCTGCATAAGTACGAAGGATAGAAGCTACAGAAGAGTCTTGTGCCATAGTATCAACTAATTGATATATTTGATCTCTAGAGTTCGAGATTGTTGTAAAGCTTTCAATAGCTGATATATCTAGTCTATGACTTAATCCCGCTTCAATTATATTATCAGGTAAAGATTTTGTAATATCAATATCAAGAGTAGTAGTGCTATCTAACGTTGTAGGCTTAGCTTGACGTCCCACAAGTGGGTTAGAAGCTTGCTTACTCTTTGGCGTATTTTTTTCTTTTGCCATAATAGTCTCCTTATATAATAATTATACCATCCATAATATCTTGGTATCTTCGATATTCTTCTTTTCGTTGGTTATCTAAAAACGTGTCGACCTCAGCCATTTCACTATAGATATTAGTTAATTCTTCTTGGAAAGCTGCAATCATTTGATGCTTATTAAAGTCATCACGCTCAATTAAATTAACACTAAGTGAAGCATCTAAATTTTCACCATAGTCATAGGAATATTCTTCTGCAAATTCACTAGCTAAAAATAATGCTCCGCAAACGGCGTCAGATTGGTCTTTAGAAAAATTCTGAGGGTGGTCAATATGTCCATCAGAGCGTCTTTCTAGGCTTACTATTTCTTCTGTTAATAAGTTACAATCTTTGTACATTTGAATATGTCGCTCATAGATTGCAGATTTGAAAAAAGCATAAGGTAAGCAACTTCGTGTAGAATTATCGACTCGGTCAACAGATAAAATTTTGGTCTTAAAGCCATCGCCTTTTAGTTGTTGCTGAATTTGAGCACTTTGATATGTATCAGAAGATATGCCTTTAATAGCAAATCCTCGGTCTCGCAGCCATCTAATAAAGTTTCTATTCTTTTCAAAACTAACTTGAAAGCCTTTTGGTGCTTTTACTGATACCGAGAAGGCTAGTTTAAATTCTAATTCTTTACTAGGGGCTTCTCCTACAACCGACGGCCGTTTACCAGTAATCCAGACGCCAGCAATACCTGTTTTGTCGCCAGTCAACGACATATCAAGATGTATAAAAAGAGGTCTTGCTAAATCCCGTGGACTTATTCTGGATAAATCAAAGAAATTTGAGTATTGTATATAGTCATCAGGGCTATTACCGACTTCAATAACATCTTTAGTAAAAGGATTTTTATAAGAATCTGTCTTAATTTGATTGAGCCTGACGCCTGAGATATACTTGGTTGTACTTGATGTTGAAATACCTGCATTATCTGTTAAAGCTAAATCTATATTGTCTTCAAAAGCTTCACGATAAATTGGGGGAACTTTTAACATGAAGTATCCCTTTTCTCTATAGGCCTGGACTTCTACCTCAGTCGCACCTACTGGTAGTAGTTCGTGAGCTAAAAATTTATTTCCAACAGCCACATAAAAACTGCCTGGGTCATCAGGAGAACCTTTATCATTTCTAACAACCCACTGAGGTTCATCAACTATTAAAGTTGTTTTGCTTTCGTTTTGCCTCTTCATTTCTATGTAAGATTCCATGAAAGCTTGTTCAGAATCTTTAGACGACGCAATAATATTCATTGTTGGAAGGTAGGTACCTTTACCAAAACGAGAAATCATACGAGCATCTATTTGAGAAATCATCTTTTTTAATTTAGCTTTTTGCTTTTCAACATTGTTACCGACACCAAAGTTAACTTCATCGGAAAAGTTAGAAAATAATGCACGACCAACAACATGTCTATTACTAGAACCAAAAACCAGCTCAATTCCTTTAGGTGGTATCCACTGAGGATTTGTTCGGCTAGCATTCATAGAACCTTGTTCCATAAACCAATCAGAGCTCTGTAAGAGCTGCTGCATTTTATCCCAACCAACACCTTGAGCAGCTTCTAATGTTACATTTAACATCGAAAAGGTGATCTTGTCTATTGGCTGTAGACCATAATAAGTGTAAGGGTCTTTCAAACAAAGCATTCTATATAGTAAATATAATTGGCAAACGACAGCTATAAAAGATTTACCTAAACCAATAGAGCCCGTTAAAATAATAGTATTATATTGAGTTGTTAAATTATCTGGAAAGATCTCTTTTAGTTTTTCAATCCAGTAAGGGAAAACAGTACATTTTCGTTCTCCTGTAAATTCGTCTACAATCCATAAGCCACGACCTAAATAACGTTCTTCTGTAATAAAAGTCATTATATCCACAGGGATTTCTTCAAAATCAGAGTATTTTAAATCATTTAGTAAATCAGATTTTCCTTCTTGTGAATACTCTTTTAAAATTTCAAGCGCTAAGGCACGTTCTTCTGGAGACAGACTATTTAAAATATCTAAATTTATTTCGTTTGATACCATCAATTCGAAATCTCCTTTATGATATATAATACAATAGTTAAAAATATTAAAAAGTTTTAAAAATATTGCTTATTTTTTGTTGGCTTCTTCTGAGTCCTCTTCTGCCTCATTTGTATCTGCGGCGGTTTTATCTTTAGTTTCTTCAGTATCTTTTTCTTGTTTTTGTTCTTCCTCTTCAGCTTTTTTCTTTTGTTCAGCTGAAAGTTTATCTGCATAAACAGGATTAATATTAGAACCTTTTTGAAACTTTCCACGATTTTTACCATATTCATTAATAATATCAATTAAATCTTTATGGGTTTCTAAATCTCCGTTGTCAGCTACTATATCATTTTCGGCAGCTTCTTCTGCAGGAACTCCATAAAGTTTTGGAAAAATTAATTTTAAGAAAGCTTCTGGCATCTTTTCAGAAGCATAGTGACAGTAGTTATTTATAACTGAGGCCACTTTCATCATCCAGTCACCATTAGCTAAGGTTAATAAAATATGTTTACATCCACGACCTTTATCATCATTAGGATTAGTAATACCTTTACCTGGACCTGGATCACTAGCAGTATCATCTACTGAAACCTTTTTAATAATATTCCAGTGAGCAAATCGATATTTAAAGTCAGGACAGGTACACTTTACATATACATCTGTGGAATTAAAAACTTTAGTAAGTGCTTGAATAATAGTTCTAAATTCTAGCTTATTGTTATTATTTTTTATATTTTTTTGTATCTCAGCTACTACACCTTCTATTTTAATAGTAACAGTATATTCATCACTCTCACCAACTACCGGAATATTTACCTGTAAAATATCCTGTTTAAATAGGAGATTCATATTTATTTCATTATAATTTTTTACGGCATTGGCTATTTTTGAGTACTTTTTACGTTCAAAACGGTTTTTTCCGCGTTCTTGGTTTTTATAAGCGCCAGCATTTTTTGATTGGGACACTAATGAAACTCGGGTATCTTCTAAAAGACTTGAATAAGACTTTTGTTCGAGCAATTCAGCCAAACACTGTTCTTGTAAAGTTCTAATCATCAAGTGCCAACATCCTTTCTAATTTGAATTACTGTATAATTTAGCAAATAAATTCTTAAAAAAATGAGTATGCAAAATACTTTGCATACTCATTTCCTATATAGTTATAAATTAAAAAGTTTCAATTAACTTACCACGGATATTATAATATTTTGAAGGCATTTGAGATGTAGGCATTTGGCTAAAATCATATTTTCCACTCTCGTTAGCAGAAACTTCAGCCACAATCGGCAAGTTAGCTAATTTACGCACAATAAGATCAACTTCAGAAGCTTTTAAATTGTAAATAAAGAAATAGCCATTATCTTGAATTATTGGCTGAGTTCTAGCTACTTGAGCTATCTGATTATAAGCATTTGCACGCATTTGATTAGTAAGTTTTTCAGTGAGTGATAAACGTTTAGAAACTAAAATATTTCGATAGTCTTTTAATTCATCCAAATATCCCTTATTTCGAAGTTCTTTAAATGCAAGATTTTCTAAAGCATATTCACCTTTTGCGATACCTTTTTTGCGTAGTTGTTCATAAATATCTTCAATAAGTTTTATAACTTTTGTTTCATCTTTTAATTTATCTGCTTTAGCATCCTCTAAAACCTTTTTGCACTTTTCTTCCCACTTATCGACTAATTTTTTTAGTGCTTCTTTATCATACTCAGGAATGTCTTCCTGAACAGGTTTTTTAATCCATTTATTCTTTTTAACTGAATAAATACCATTGCTTACTCTAGCACTATCTTCAGTCTCAACAAATATTTCTATATCAGTATCATAGATTTTAATATCAAGTTGTTTATTAAATAGACTTCTATATGCACTATATAAAGCAGCTCCGAGGTCGGCAGGATAGTCTACTGATTTAATATTTGCAAGAATGTGTAAATCAATATCACTATCTTTGGTATAGTTATAACTAGCATTTGAACCTATAAATAAAATGTCGTCAATCTTAATTTTAATTTCCTGCTCTTTTAAGTCAGAAACAAATTCATCGACTATCTCCAGCATTTTATCTCTTACTTTATCTTTTAAGAATCCTTCAGCTGTAAAAAGTTTTTTATTCAGAGTCTCGTGTTTTTCTATTGCTTCTATGAGTTTAATATTATTTCCATTTTGAGCCTGGTCTATTTTAGATGCAATCTCAGTGTGATATTTAGGTGGTTGCCAAGCTCTTTGTGCGATTTCTTGCAAATCTTTAGAAGTATAACCCCATAATCTTAGCGTTCTTTTTAGCTGTTCAATAAGTTCTTGCCAGTCAATAGCAATAGCAATAATAAAATATCTTAAAGCTTCGTCTACCTTTTGTTTTGGCTGAGCCCAGCCTTTAGCCTTAGCATTAGCAACAGACTTCTCATATTTATTTTTACTTAAGGTATATGAAATTCCCCACGGAGTTCTTGCAAAGTTTGCTTTATTCCAAGCATCCTTATTGGGCTTAGTTTGAGCATTTTCATAGCTAATTTTTGCGGTTAATATTTTTTCTATTTCTTCTTTAGTAGGTTGGAGCTGGTCTATACTAAAAATTGGTAAGTTTGCCATATTAGTTCTCCTTTGCTGCTTCTATACGTGCTGGAATTACGAATTTTAAGTTGCATCCGTCACAACAACGACTTCCATCATTAGAACTTCTATAGGGCTCTGGATTATTTCCATAGCCTTCTACAGGTTCCCCACAGATACAACAAAAGTCTCCTTTACTCTCTGTCAAGCGTTCTCCAAAGACATTAAAGGCTTCAAAGTCAAGATTAAAAGCTTCATCTAAAATATTAGATTCTTCCAGCTCTGTTGCTTTGGTCATTCGGTCAGAGTATTCAGACTCAAACTCTTTTTTAGGGGCTTTATCAACATTTGTAAAATGTTTACGATTTTCTTCTTTTTTAATGGAAAGGTCATAGTCCATAACTTTTACTCTATTTTTATCATAAAGGATTCCATCATCATAATAATAAATAATATCATTGTTCATTAGCTTAGAAACATCTTTTTCATCCCCAAGATTGTTAAGGGTATAGATAGAGCAGTTAGCATTACCGATGTCGATAAGAGCTTTAACAATTTCAGCTTTATTTGAACAAAATATATTTTGTGGACGAATATAGTATCTGCGTACATATCGCTTAGCTTCAGTTAATCCACAACCACTATCACTGCTTTCTGCTGAATCTGTTGTCGCAGTTCCCATACAAGTGTTGAAATGATTAATATTTAGGTCAACATCTCCAGTAGTGTAAGTTACTGAGTCATAAGGTAATTTTTTATTCTTTTTCTTATTTTCTTCTATAAAATCTTTATTATTAGTCATTTAATAAAGTCTCCTTATGAAAATATTCTTATAAAATGATAGACTGCAGCAGCGGTGAAAGGCTAAGTCCGCCGCCACAATCATCATATAATTTAGCAAAAGTAAATACCTTGATTATTTAAAATCAAGGTATTTACTATTTTATACTATTTTATTTTAATTATTAAAGGTCACTAGCGCTAAAAGAGAACTGCTGAGTGCCACCGCGACCTTTTAAGTCTCGAGGTAATCTTGGAGCATTTTCACCATCACGCCATAAATACCAAACATAGCCAGGAACGGTATAGGATAAAGGTGGTTGGTCCATGGGTTCCCACCAGCGGTCCATGTCTTCATCAGTCATGATAATAACATTGGTAGCTTGTGTCTTAATAACATTTTTTACAATAGAATTCCAGCCATCGGTACTACCCATAGCACGTGCAGATTGATAGTCATTAAAAACATCACTTGAAAAATAGTAGATGTTTATTTTTATTTGACCTTTATCTTCCATATCGGCTAAAGCTTCAACAGCTTTTTTACCTATATTTATATCATGCATAGTCCATGAAGCAGAGCAATCGAAGTAAAAGTCTACTACTGGAATTTTTCTGTCCGGAAGGTCTTCCTTACGTTGACCTTGTTTTAGTACTCCTGTACCACTGTAACGTCTATTAATTGCAGACCAAGTATCATTATTTACTTCATTTGTTTGTACTTGCAGAGCAATAGCGCGGTATAAACTGTTTAAGAACTCTTGGAAGCCTTTAAAAGAGCCGGATGAACGTTTTTTATATTGAGCATTTTCTTTTTCACGTGCCTTAACCTCTTGAGTTTCTGCACGAATTTGTGCTGCATCTTCCGCTGAAAGCTCTCTCTGAGTGTCTGCACTTGTTATATCGTCATTAACCTGCTTTACTTGTAGCTCACGTTCAGCGTCAGTAGTATATGTAAGATCTTTATCTCCTACTGCATCGATAGCATCAAAAACACGGTTAATAAGTAAATTAAATTCATCATCTGAAAGTGTTTTTAGAGTTTTAGCTGTAGCCTCTTGAAGCTTTTCAAGCTCGGCTATAGCTAATTCTAATTCTTTTATGAGAGGTGCTGCTACTTTTCTTGATTGAGCATCTTGTAAAGCTTTTTTAGCTGCCTGTAAAGTACGTTCTCGTTTAATTCTTCTAGCGTCATATTTTGACTGACCTTCAATATCATTGTAAACTTTTTGTACTTCCGAATCTAACCAATCACTTTCATCTTCATCATCGTCGTCTTCAAGGTCATCTGATTCAGAAGAGTTCGAGTCTTCTTCGTCAGTAAAATCAGAGTCACTATCAAAATCATCTGAATCTATTTCAGAAGCTTCTCCAGAATCATCTTCAACATCATCAGTTTGAGACTCATCAGAATTAGTAGTATCATCCTCAGTAGAGCTTTCTTCTGTGGATGATTCACTGGAAGATTCATCACTTTTGTTTTCATCTTCATTAGACGCAGAAGACTCAGCATCAGTGTCAGTGTTTTCTGCGGAATCGTCTTCTGAGCTCTCTGTGCTTGAATTATTCTCTGAGCTAGCATCATCTAGTTGGTCAGAACCACCTTGAGAGCTTTCGGGGTTATTTTGTTTTATTTGACTAAGCACGTCATCTTCATCTTCTATTTCAATATCTAAATCATTAGGTATTTCAGGAGTATTTTTCTGTGAAGGTAATATTAAGTTCGGGTCCATTTCAATTGTTTCATTACTACCACTCATACTACCACCAACATTTCCAGAAGGTTTTCTTGAGTCTAAAATTGCTTGCAAAGCTTCAATAGCACCCTGTTTAGCTTCAGGATTATCCAGATCTATATTTAAAGACTTTAAAATATCTTGTATATTATCCATTAGTTAAGCCACCTTTCATTTTCTCAGCTCATCAATTAGCTGATTTAGAGTATCATCATCAAATTGACTGCTATCAAGTTTTTTTATTACTTGATTCCAAGCATCTGTGTACTCTTTTGAATGCGTCTTCTTTTTTATACTAAATTTTGTCGGGTTATAATTTATATTGCCACAAATATTCTTTAATGTATCTGTTGCAAGCAGTTTATCCTCCGGAGTATACAAGGTACAAATAACTTCAGCAGTGTCAGGATTAACTAAGTCAAAGTCTTCCTGAGGACCTGTTTCAGCTATTGATGTTATTATATCCAATACTTTATCTTGGTCTTTGTCCGAGGTAAAATCCTTAAAAGTATCATAAACAACTTGCACTATTTTTCTATATATTGGTGCAAATTCTCTGAATGTTTTTGACTTAATAAAAATATCCATAGGACACTTAATACTTGAAGGTCGCATTACATCACTGTATTTTTTTATTAAGTCAGCGCCCTTAGCTTTTAGTGCATCCACCTCAGAGTAGAACGTTCCATCTTTAGTAGGTACCCAAGCAGGATTACTTCTAATTTCGCTATTAATTTGGATTAATTCTTTGGACATTTCTTCGTACATCTGTTCAAGTGACATATTTGCCCAACCTTGTCGATGTTCTTCTGTAATAAGTCCTCTGATTAGCTGTCCATTTAATTGCATAGTTGCAACAATTTTTTTATCTGCCTGTGTGTATCTTTTATTAGATATTTCAAAATCCTCTAAAAAGTTTAAAAGATCATGAAGACTTGCACTATATCTAATATGCTCATAGGCTTCATCTGGATCTTGTGCATGTAATTTTTTAAACACATACATAAGTCTAACCTGGTGCATCATTAAATTATGAGCTAACTCATGTCTTAATAATACATCAAGTTGATTAAAAATACCTTGGCCACTACCTAAAAAGCCATCACTTATATAAACTGTAGCTTCATCAAAAGAAATAGCAGCAGTAAAGTCTGGATGTGTCTTAGAATCAACAATATTAAAATCTAATTTCCAGAAACGTTCTGCATATTTTCTATGTCCTTTATCTATTAAAAGCTGACAGAGAGCTTTTTTTGTACGACGCTCTCTGTCAGTCATAAAGTGTTTAGCAATAGCAGAAGATTCTAGTAAAGCTTTGTTTATGTACATATAAAGCCAATCTCCTTTAAATTTTTCTCTTGCTACTTAGTAGTAATTAGAGCGAGAAATCAAAACTCTTTATACGATTTATAGCATCTGCTGCAGAGACTTTAGCGGCAGTACCTGCAGAACTTGCAGAGCTTCCAAATAAATCTGAATCTGACTCATCGCCACCGTCACCAAATACAGAGTCAAAGTCATTGCTATCTGTGTTAGCGCCAGCGTCGCTATTTGCAGTACCAGTAGAGCTACTTACAGTTTCTTCGTCAGTACTTGTGTCTTCACCAGGTACTACGATAACAGGTTCAGTGTAAGAATCTAAGATATCATGAATCATATTTCTATCTTTTTCTAAGAATTTGGAATATTTATCTACCCAAGTTAAGAATTTATCTTTATTATAGCCGTGTGCCATTAAAGCATCGGTGATAGCACGTTGATTAAGCATTTTTGCTTTATCATTGAACAAATCAAGTAAATCATCTCTTGAGTCGAATTCAAAACGATAATCATTAAATAAAGCATTGGCTAGAGCGAGTATTTTTGAATAACGAATATAGAAGAAACGATAATTTTCATCTTTAGGATCTAATTTCTTTATCTGTTCTTTTACGTAGAAATTAATATAATTACTTGCATCAATCACCTTAGAGTCCCAATCTAGTGTATCTACAAAACGAGACATTTCAGCATCGTTCAGGTCCATAGCACCTGGGTCAGTAGGAACTGATGGATTAATACAAGCTACTGTAAACAGTAAGTTATCAAAATGTCTAAAACCATCATCGCCAGGACCATCAACTACATGCTCATTAATAAGGGAAAGAAGAACCGCACGAAGCTTTGGAGCAGCTCTATTAAACTCATCGAGGAATAATACTGATTTAGGTTTGTCTAAACCATCGAGAGATTTTGAAAATGAACGAGCAACTTTGTGTACTTGATTTCCATTTTCGTCAGTTTCAATAGTATCAACAGGGAAGCCGTTTAGAATCGCTCCTAAGTCATCATTTTTAGCATTTAAATAAAAAAGATTTACTCCTCTGTCTTTTGCCCACTGTTTAGTAATACCAGTTTTACCGGAACCTGGAAGCCCGGTAATTAAAAGGTCAACACCGTCATGAGTACCAGAGGTATGCGCTGCCATCGCATTAGCTAAGCAGTCATCTAATTTGTCAGTCAACTCGCTTGGAACATCCAAAGGTGCCCAAGCTGCAGCATCAAAACCCTTTGCGTGAGTTTTGATTTCTTTTGCTATTGTTTCTGCTTTTTCATCTGAATAAGTTTCTTTACCCTCTGAAGCCTCTTCAGCAGCGTCTTGAACAGCATCAGCGATTTCAGATTCAGGTGCAGATTCTACATTATCTATTGTAAGATCTGTATTTTCAGTCTGCTCTGTTTGTTCGTTTTCTGATTCTGGTGATACAACCTTATCATCTTCATTAAGAATTTTTTCAGTTATTTTCATCTAATCTACCTCCTATTAACCTCGTCTCATCCAAGTATGAAGCTCTTTTAACTCTTCAGGAGAAGCATTTTCTGTAGCTTTTTCCCAGCTAAAAGGTCTTTCTAGAGACTCTTCAACATCATTTACAACTTCTGTTAATGCTTCATTTAAAGTTTTTGCACTGACTGCACAAATACCAAATTCAGTACCTACTAAGAAATAACCATTAGAATCTGCTTTATTTTTTACAACTCTAAGATTTGAAACATTACTAGGCACTCTATTACTATTTAAAACTTTATTTAAGAAAGCAGTTGCATCATTTGGGTCATCAAAATAACAGGTGCAATCTGTATAACCATTTCCGCTACTAACAAAAATTTTATTGGTGCTTCCCTCTGCTCCGCTAGTATTTAAAGGTTTAATAAATACTACAGGAGTATTTTTTGACTGAGGATTATCACCTATAATTTTATAAATATAAGGACCATCTGCAGTTACTTTTTGACCTGGAGTACCTGCTGCACCGCTCGTATCTCTCAAATCTCTAACATTTCCAGACTGTGGACCAGACTGCTTGTAGTTATTTTTAGGAGGCTGGCCAGGAGCTCTAGATGTCCCTGATCCGCTAGTACTTCTAGTACTTGTTTTTTTATCAGGTATTGCAGAAATGTATTGACCAAAGGTATAAACTACATTACCTAATGTTGTTTTTTTAAATTCATCAATTTCGTAAGGAGTTCTTACGGTATCATCCCAGTATAATTGTAATTGCTGAGCCATATAAACAATATACTTTGCAACCATTTCAGGTTTAATTTGTTTATAAGTAGCTCTAGCATTTGGGTCAAGTGTTGAGTTAAATCTATAATGTGAAACTCTATAAATATCCTGGTCTATATCAGTAAAATCTCTGTTTACGAGTTCATCACAAATAGCTTTCGCACTCTGTATATAATCAGATGTATAATGTCGAGTATAAACAGTTCGAACCGTATTTGATCTTAATCCAGCTACATAGGTAAGGTCATGAAACCAAGCTTTGGCAGACGCACGACCAGCTGGAGTCGTAAGAATTTGAGCCATTTATTAATATCTCCTTTATCAAGTTTTAATTTGATTTTTAATCAATTAATTTAGCAATTAAAAATATAATTCATTATTAAATTATTAATTTATGCCAATTATGCCATTACATTTAGGATAGTTCGAACAGCCATAAAATAGCTTTCCAAATCGGCTTCTTCGCATTACCATAGAACTGCTACATTTTGGACAGACTTTTTCGGAACTTTCAGGAGCTAGACCCACTTCATCAGTATTATCAATTACTGTTTTTAAATTTTTATAAAAATTTGACATATAATCTAGATAGTCAATTTTACCTGTTGCAATAGCATCTAGATTTTTTTCCATTTCTTTAGTGTAATTTAAATTAATTAAGCTAGGAAAAGCTCTATTACAGTATTCCGCTAGTTGAATGCCCCTATCAGTAGGAGTAATCTTTTTATCTTCTAAAGTAGCATAACCTCTAGTTGGACTAAGTATAGTTTCTACAATAGTAGCATATGTGGAGGGACGTCCAATTTCTTGCTGTTGCAATTCTTTTACTAGGCTGGCTTCAGTATATCTAGGCTTAGGCTGAGTAAATTTTTTAGCTATTTCCAGCTCAGTATTTTCTAAAACTTCTCCAATAATAAAAGACTCTGCGAAATTTAATTTTTGGTTATCTTCAAATTCATAGACTGCTTTATAACCAGCTTTGGTTAATTCATTAGAGCTTAAAATAAATTTGTGATGATTATTATTTATAATATAGGCTGTTTCTGAAATGGTTGCATCTGGCATTACTGATGCAACAGTTCTTTGCCAAATTAATTTATAAACCTTAATAAGCAAATTATTACTAAGGTATTTTTCAAGCTCTTCAGGAGTTATTTGTAAATTTACAACACGAATGGCTTCGTGTCCATCTTGGTCTGTTGCTTTTTTCTTGCTTTTTCTTGGTCCTTTGTACTCAGAAGGCCCAAAAGTAGCTTTAACATATTGCTCTAATTCAGGTAAAAATTCGGCTGCGAATTCAGTAGAATCTGAACGATGATAAGTTATAAGGCCAAGATGTTCACCGTTAATGTCAATCCCCTCAAAAAGTTTTTGAGCACAGCTCATTGCGTTTTTTACACTTAAACCTAGCTTATTAGCAGCTTCTTGCTGAAAAGTTGCAGTACAAAATGGAAGCTTAGGAGATTCTTTATGATTTATTTTTTTAATATCCTCAACAACATAAGGAGTATTTTTACAATTAACTACTACACTATCTACATCGGCTTGCTTTGTAAATTTGTCTATAGATTCCTCTTTAAAACCTACATACTTAGCCTTAAAGCTTTTGTCATTTTTTGTAAAGTTTAGATAGAGATT
>JAEIGA010013095.1_pt1 | contig 12620 bp, 9 predicted proteins | sample 9270691 | NCBI WGS metagenome assembly JAEIGA01 (sample SAMN17057246, study PRJNA624740) | gut metagenome | biome: biome; isolation source: fecal sample | host: Bos grunniens | place: China: Xizang | collected 2019 | reverse complement strand
GTTTTGGGATTGCAAATATATCAACAATTATTACAACTGCAAAATTAATTTGAATTTATTATCAATCTGTAAATCAGTAGTAGAGGTTAGTATTATATATAGTTGTTATGACGCAGGAGTTCTTAGGCGTATTACTTAAGGTGCTGAATGTTAGGATTTTACGCATTTATGGGTGGGGACAGCTCACTACCCGAGATTGGCTAATGCTTTGTATTTCAATGTTTTACGAATAACGGTGCATTCACTGAATGCTTCAGTAGTTTCCCTGAATTATTCGGGACATGCCTTGAGGTAAATTCATCATGGTGCCAACATAGTCGCAAGTCCTCAAAATTATATATCTTTGTATGATGTAAACGAAATTAAGCGACATATAATATTATTATGAACAGATTACTGACACTTGTTGCATGCCTTGGAATGTTGGCATGCGCCGCTCCAAAGGAGCAGGTCAAGACAGTTGACCGTATGACACACGATCCAAACTACACAAACACAGAGACAATTCTGCATGTTTGGAGTTGGAACTTCCCTACTATCACCGAGAACATGAAGCAGATCGCTGATGCTGGATTTACAATGATCCAGACTTCGCCGGTCAATGCCTGCTTCAGCCCTGAAGGAGGTAACATCAAGATTCTCGACGAGAAGGAAGGTAACTGGTACCACTACTACCAGCCTACTGACTGGACTGTAGGTAACAACATCGTGGGTACAGAGGAAGAGATGCAGATCATGCTCGACGAGGCCAAGAAGTATGGCATCAGAGTGCTTGTAGACGTTCTTCCAAACCACACAGCATTCAACATCAACCTTGTAACTGACGAGTTCTATGCCGCTGTTGGAGGACGCGACAAGATGTTCCACTCATCAGGTCTTAAGGGCATCAATGACTACAACGACCGTACTCAGTGTACACTCCAGGGCGTTGGTGGTCTTCCTGATGTAAACACTGAGAATCCGCTTTTCCAGAAGTACTACATGGAGTTCGTGAACAAGCTCATCAAGATGGGAGTACGCGGTTTCCGTTATGACACAGCAAAGCACATCGGTGTACATTCAGATCCGGTTGATGCTGAAGCAGGTGTTACTGAGAACGATTTCTGGGATGTCGCTACTGGCCGCAAGGAGGTGCTCGGAGTATCGCTTGCAATCGACTTCAACGAGCTTTTTGTATATGGTGAGGTGCTTCAGGACAGAAACGTTCCTGAGGAGGAGTATGCAGGCTACTTCGGACAGACTGCTTCAAGCTATGGCCATGTTCTTCGCGAGGTCCTCTGGAAGGGTCACGCAAGAGAGAATGACCTTATCCAGTGGTACCACCGTGCAGCACCTGAGTACCTTACTACTTGGGTAGAGAGCCACGACACATACTGCAACGCCAACGAGAGCGCTGGCCTTACGGATGCACAGATACGCACAGGATGGGTATTCCTTACTGCACGCCAGAACGGAACACCTCTCTTCTACAGCCGTCCAATGAACTCAACTCGTGAGAACTACTTCGGTGACAACCTTCTTGGAGCAAGAGGAAACGACGAGTTCTTCCACCCTGAGGTTGTGGCTGTAAATAACTTCAGAAAGGACATGAACGGCCAGACCGAGGACATCAAACTCGCTGAAAACGGAGAAGTCGCTGTAATCAACCGCGGACAGAAAGGTGCTGCTATAATCAACTTCTCAGCAAACGCAAATGAGGTAAGCATAGCTACAAATCTTCCTGACGGAGAATATAAGGACAAAGTATACGGTCAGGCATTCAACGTGAAGGACGGCATCCTTTCAGGATCAGCTCAGCCTCACACAACTTATATCTTAAGCCTATAATCTAAACAACTATGAAAAGACTTCTCAATATAATACTGATGGTCTGTGCCCTGCTTCACGCAAATGGAGCTAAGGCACAAAACCTTCAGTTGTTCTATGATCCAGGTAGAGGGTGCGCTACTTCAACAGTAGAGATGTTCCGTCCGGACTCATTCGGTAGCACATTCTTCTTCGTGGACATGGACTATTCGCCTAGGGTGACAGGTGCATATTGGGAAATATCACGTGAGTTCTGCTTCTGGCAGGATACTGAACTTGCATGGCTTTCAGCTCACCTTGAGTACAACGGAGGACTCAGCACATCTGCCGGTATGTTCAACAACAGTTGGCTTGCCGGTCTCACCTACTCCGGTCACTCAAAAGACTTCAGCAGGACATGGTCGTTGTCGGCCATGTATAAGGTCATCCCAGGCACAATCGGCCTTAACGGCGCAAGACAGCCCCATAGCTTCCAGATCACTGGAGTATGGGGAATCAAATTCGCTGGAGGCTGGTGCTCTTTTGACGGTTTTGCAGACTTCTGGAAGGAACCATATATCTGGCAAGGAACTGAATATATATTCATTACCGAGCCGCAGATATGGGTCCATCTCAACAAGCTTGAGAAGATGAAAGATGTCAATCTCAGCCTTGGTGCGGAGATTGAATGCTCAGTAAACTTCTTCCGGAAAGGCCTCAAGGCACTACCTGCCATCGGAGCGAAGTGGACATTCTGACGTTAACACGTTTATATCAATTGTTATTTATGAAAGCTGGTTACAAACTTTATGAGTGGCTTGGCAGTCTAGGCATAAGCGAAACCTATATTGCATGGATTATCGGTGTTGGAATAATCATCGCAGTTTTACTGATAGCGGCACTTGTTGACGCCATCTGTAAGAATGTCATAATCCCAGCAGTGCGCAGAATCACATCGAAGACCAATTCAATCTGGGACGACCACCTTCTGGGTGATGATGTGATCAAGAACATCTGCAGCATCATCCCCGCTACCCTTTCAAGTGTAATTGTATCCGCTTTTATGATAGCAGGATCTGAAGCGACAATTTTCCTTCAGAAACTTTGCTCCATCTACATTACAGTGGTCATCATCAAGTTGATCTGCTCATTCATCTCAGGTCTATATGCGATTTCCACAGAGCACGAAAGCTTCAAGAGCCGTTCTCTGAAGGGATTCTACCAGATGTTGAAGCTGGTAGTGATATGCATCGGCGCAATCATCATAATCAGTACTCTGATCAACAAGAACCCTATTGCAATCCTCACAGGACTCGGTGCAGGAACTGCCATCCTGATGTTGGTATTCCAGGACACCATCAAAGGTCTTGTTGCAGGCATACAGCTGATGGCCAACGACATGCTTCGCCCTGGAGACTGGATTACAGTGCCGAAGTATGGAGCTGACGGTGATGTGCTTGAAGTGACTTTGACTACAGTAAAAGTACAGAATTGGGATAAAACCATTACTACAGTGCCTCCATATGCACTTGTAAATGACTCTTTCCAGAATTGGAGAGGCATGTTCGACATTGGAGGCCGTCGCGTAAAGCGATCTATAAACATTGACATGAATACAGTGCGTTTCTGCACTGCAGAAGAACTTGAGACGTTCAAGCAACAGCCGTGGATGAAAGGCTTTGAGGAGACTGGAAAAGAGGAGGTGAATCTCTATATATTCCGACACTATATAGAACAGTATCTCCGCAATCATCCGAAGGTAAGCCAGGACCTCATCCTGACCGTCCGCCAGCTGCAGCCGACCGCTCAAGGAATTCCAATCGAGCTCTATTTCTTCTCGTCAGACACAAGGTGGCTGAAGTACGAACATTTACAGGCTGAGGTATTTGATCATGTACTTGCAAAGCTGCACATGTTTGACCTGAAGGTCTTCCAGAGCCCGAATGGCCTTGACTTCCGTAACTTGAACTGATTAGAGTTTCATATCCCCTTTCTTGACAAGGCCGAATTTCTTCATCGGGAGATGGATGGCCAATGAAATGATTGCAGGGGCAATGAAATAAAGACATATGATTTTGGCGATGATCGGACCGGTTGCAACTCCAGGTTCGATCATTGTCGTATATGCGGCAAGAGGGCCGACAAGTCCTGATGTACCCATACCTGCGCCAATGGCATTGTTGGTCATTTTAAGGCATACAGTCGATACGGGACCAAGAATGGCTGAAGTTAGTGTCGGAGCAAGCCATATTATAGGTCTGCGGACGATATTTCCGATCTGAAGCATCGATGTGCCCAATCCCTGGGAAATGAGTCCTCCTATGCCATTGTCGCTATAACTGATCACTGCAAATCCGATCATCTGTGCACAACATCCGGCAGTTGCTGCGCCGGCTGCAAGGCCGTCAAGACCAAGCATGATGCAGATTGCTGCCGAACTTATCGGTAAAGTCAATGTGCAGCCCACAAGCACAGACACAGTGACACCCATAAGGAAAGGATTGAGCTTTGTAGCTTCATTGACCAGTTTTCCTAGATAAAGCATGAAATCATTGATCGGAGAGCAGCAGTATTTTGCAATCAGTCCACCGACTATGATGGTTACAAACGGAGTGAGGATAATGTCGACTGGCGTCTTCTTGGACACAAATGTTCCAGCTCGCGCAGCCAGGATCACTGATACATATGCTCCGACAGGACCACCGAACTGATAGCCCAGTGCTCCTACTACCGCCGATGAAATTATGACAAGCGGATCATAAGAAAGACCATATGCTATGGCAAGGCCGATACATGCTCCCACAAGAGGAGATTTGGCAGACAAAGCCTCAGAGATGAAGCCCAGGAAATCCATTCCGGGGATCTTGGCGATCTGACCGATGATAAGTCCTAGAATCAGTGAACAGAATAGGCCAAAGGCCATATGGCTGAGCGCTTCGACGATATAACGCTTGAAGTATCCTTTAAGACGGAATTTTATGCTGGACATAATTACAATTTAAGCAACCAAATATAATAATTATATGAAGATTTATGCGTAAATTCGTCGAGTTTTTTAAAAGCGTAAATATGAAGAGAATTAGTCTGATTTCACTTGCATTGATGGCGTTACTGTCAGTTCCTTTCGGTACGCATGCTCAGGAAAAGCCACAGGTAAAGAATGTCATCTATCTCATCGGAGACGGTATGGGATTCGGAGCTGTAACCTCATTGCTATATTCTCAGGAGGAGGCTACAGGATTCGAAATGTCACCGGTGATCGGTCTTTCTGAAACATCATCAGCAAACAATCACACCACAGACTCACCTGCTGGAGGAACAGCCCTCGCCACAGGCACACGCACAAAGAACGGCTATCTTGGAGTAGATCCTGACGGCAATCAGCTGACCAGCATTCTTCGCAAGGCTCAGACTATGGGTAAAAAGACTGCCATCGTAGTAAACACTACCTTGACAGAGGCTACTCCAGGTTCATTCTACGGAGGAGTCACCAGCCGCAAGATGGTATATGATATCGCAAAACAGTTCACAGAGAGCGGTGTCGATCTGGCAATCGGCGCTGGTCTTGAGCACTTCATCAACCGTCCGGACGGCGTTGACCTGACAGCAACTCTGATTGAGAAAGGTTATGACGTTTATCTCAACTGGGAGTCTGTACTGAACACATCATCAGATAAATTTGTAGGAATCCTTCCTTTCCATGATGTTCATCGCAGTGAGTCCAAGAACACAACAGCAAGTGCAGCAGAGGGTCAGGAGGTTTGCCTTGCAGCTCAGTTGGCCGCTGCCAACAGTAATACAGAGACCACTCACCTTTCTGAGCCTACAGTATATCTGGAGAAAGCGACAGCTAAGGCATTGGAGGTACTTTCACGTAACAATGACGAAGGATTCTTTCTCATGATCGAAAGTGCAATCATAGATGGTTACGGTCACAACAATGATGGTGAAGGAATGATCACTGAAATGCAGGAGTTTGACCGCACTTTGCGTCTGCTTATAGAATATGTAAACAATAATCCTGGAACTCTCCTCGTAGTGACAGCTGATCATGAGACTGGAGGCACAGGAATCGACTATAAGTCCCATGAAGTCGGTACAACTGTACCTATCAAGCTCAGATTCAGCAGCAGAGGTCATACAGGAACTGTAGTTCCGATCTTTGCATATGGTACTGGTGCTGAGGTATTCGGAAGTATCATGAAAAACACTGACATCCCAGTCAAAATAGAATCTCTTATCAAATATCCTATAATAAAGTAGTGTATGAAGACAGATATCGAAATCGCAAGAAGCGTCCAGATGCGCAGAATCACTGAAATTGCTGAAAGCATCGGAATTCCGGAGGAAAAGATCGATCAGTATGGACGATATATGGCTAAGGTCTCACGTCAGCTCGTTGATGAGGAAAAAGTAGCTAAGAGCAAGCTCATCCTTGTTACAGCGATAACAGCGACAAAGGCCGGAATCGGCAAGACAACTGTTTCGGTTGGCTTGGCACTCGGACTCAACAAGATAGGCAAAAAGGCTATTGTAGCTCTTCGTGAGCCATCACTCGGACCATGTTTCGGAATGAAGGGTGGTGCTGCCGGCGGTGGATATGCGCAGGTGCTCCCTATGGAGAAGATCAACCTTCACTTCACAGGAGACTTCCATGCGATCACTTCTGCTCACAACATGATATCGGCACTCATGGACAACTACATCTATCAGCACCAGGCTGATGGATTCGCCCTTAAGGAGGTCATCTGGAAACGAGTACTCGACGTGAACGACCGTTCGCTCAGAAATATCGTGACAGGTCTTGGTCCACGCACAAACGGTCTTACAGCAGAGTCCGGATTCGATATCACTCCAGCTTCAGAGCTCATGGCAATCCTTTGTCTTTCAAAGAATCTTGACGACATGAGAAGACGCATCGACAACATCCTCCTCGGATATACATTCGATGACAAGCCGTTCATGGTCAAGGATCTTGGCATTACAGGATCTATCCTTGTGCTTCTCAAGACTGCCTTCAAGCCTAATCTCGTTCAGACAACTGAGGGTACTCCAGCATTCATCCATGGAGGTCCTTTCGCAAATATCGCACACGGATGTAACTCAATCATTGCGACAAAGGCAGCCATGACTTTCGGTGACTATGTGATCACTGAAGCAGGTTTCGGAGCAGACCTTGGAGCAGAGAAGTTCTTTAATATCAAGTGCCGTAAGAGCGGTCTCAAACCTGAACTTACTGTACTTGTAGCCACACTCAATGGTCTTAAGATGCACGGAGGCACAGCACTCGAAGACATCCATAAGCCAGATACAGAAGGTGTAAAGAAAGGATTTGCAAACCTTGACAGACACATCAAGAACCTCCAGGACTTCGGTCAGTCTGTTGTGGTTTCATTCAATAAGTATGCATCTGACACAGAAGAGGAAATCAACCTCGTGAAGGAACATTGTGCAGAAATGGGTGTTCCATTTGCTCTCAATAATGCATGGGCAGAAGGTGGAGAAGGAGCGGTTGAGCTTGCTAACCTAGTAGTGGAGACTATCGAGAAGACCCCTTCAGGTCCACTCAAGTTCACATACAGCGATGAGCAGTGCATCACAGACAAGATCGAGACAATTGCAAAGAACCTATACAGAGCTTCTAGTGTGACTTATTCGGCTGTAGCAAGAAAGAAGATTGCAGCTGCTGAGAAGATGGGATTCGGACACTTCCCTGTCTGCATCGCAAAGACACAGTATTCGTTCTCACAGGATCCTAAGCTTTATGGAGCACCGGAGGGATTCCGCTTCGACATCAAGGACATCGTGATCAACACAGGTTCTGAGATGATTGTAGCCATCGCCGGCGACATCATCCGCATGCCTGGTCTTCCTAAGGTTCCTCAGGCGACCAAGATCGACATCATCAACGGCGTCATCGAAGGACTTAGCTAGAATTCCAGTATCAAGAACATATAAAAACCGGCCGAACTGCTTAGATCGCATCAGTTCGGCCGGTTTAATTTTGAACTCATTAATTACTCAACCTTGACTTTAACTTTCTGTGAGTTGTCCATAGAGTGCTGGGCTGCCACGAAAGTATATTTTCCATTGTCAATTTCCCATGCATTCGTTGCCTCGTTGAAAGAAGCAAGAGATTCCTTGGATACATATACGCTGACCTCGCATGACTGTCCTGGATCGAGCAGCGGAGTTTTAGCGAAGCCCTTGAGCTCTCTTTCAGGTTTCTCAAGCTCGCCTTTAGGAGCCTTCACATAGACCTGTACCACATCCTTTCCAGCCACCTTGCCGGTGTTGGTCACTGTAACCTTGACATTCCATCCTCCCTCTGCTGGCTCTACACTCATATCGTCAAACTTGAATGTAGTGTAGCTGAGTCCGAAACCGAACGGATATGCCACATCCTTAGGAGCATATGTATTAAAGTATCTGTAACCCATGAAAATACCCTCCTCGTACAAAGTATAGTCGATATCCTTCACAGTGTTCATCGGAAGCTTCTTGCCCTTGATCTGACGATAGAATGAATAGTTGAAAGGCTTATCTGTATACAATATTGGGAAGTTTCCTGCAGTAGGCTCAAGCTCATAACTTACAGACATTGTAGATGGAAGGTGTCCGCTTGGATTAACCTCTCCACAAAGTACAGATGCTACAGTATTTCCACCTTCCTGTCCTGGTTGCCAACAAAGCAGAATCGCATCCACTTTATCCTGCCATGAACACATCTCCACATATCCGCCGACATTAAGGACAACGACTACCTTCTTACCCTCAGCATGGAAAGCATCAGAAATTCTATCAAGCAGTTCCTGCTCTCGATCTGAAAGAAGATAGCTGTAATAGAGGTTTCTGTCCTTACCCTCACCGAACACACGTCCGATTGTCACAACAGCTACATCAGCAGTCTGAGCAGACTTCTCAATGAGTTCTACAGGAATTACTTCAATCGCCCTTTCTCTGTCGATAGTCCATGGATTCTTGCCATCGATTCTTGTGCGACGAATCTTCTCGTCAGCCATATATTCCTTATAGAAGGCATCAACCTCCGGTTCAAGATTGAATTCAAGATTAGACAGACCGCTCATAAGATCCACGACATATGGTCTGTTCACATTACCTGAGCCAGTACCGCCTGCAATGAAATCATATGAAGTGGTACCGAAAAGAGCAATCTGCTGTGCCTTCGACACTGGAAGTGCATTTCCATTATTCTTCAGAAGAACCACTCCCTCGTCAGCCACCTTCTTGCACACTTTTGCATGCGCCTCCAGATCAGGAGTATTCGAGTGAACATAGCCCTTGAATTTAGGAGTCTTCACAACCAGCTCGAGAATACGGGTAACAGCGCGGTCAAGATCCTCCATGCTCAAAGTACCGTCATTCACAGCATTCAGAAGGTTCATATATCTCGCGTCGCTACCTGGCTGGATCATCTCATTTCCAGCGCGAACAATAGCAGCATCGTCATATCCGCCGCCCCAGTCAGTCATCACGGCACCTTCAAATCCCCATTCACCGCGAAGGATATCAGTAAGAATCCTATGACTCTCTGCTGCATGCTCGCCATTGATGAAGTTATATGAAGTCATGATTGTCCAAGGCTGAGACTCCTTGACAGCGATCTCGAAGTTACGAAGGTAGATCTCACGTAGGGTTCTCTCCGAGAGGATAGAATTGTTGGTAAGACGGTTAAGCTCCTGATTGTTTACAGCAAAATGCTTAAGAGATGTGCCGACACCATTTGACTCTATACCGTTGATCATCGCAGCCGCCATCATACCTGTAAGGTACGGATCCTCCGAATAGTACTCGAAGTTTCGGCCACAGAGAGGATTACGATGAATGTTTGCACCTGGAGCAAGAAGCACGTCTACACCATACTCCAGCACCTCATTTCCCATACTCTTACCAGTCTCCTCGACAAGCTCAAGATTCCATGTAGAAGAAAGCATTGTCGCGATAGGATAACCGGTACAATAATATGTCTTCTCATCATTCTCCCTTGTCGGAGAAATACGCAGACCAGCAGGACCATCTGCAAGCACCACAGTAGGAATGCCGTAACGCGGAATTCCATTGATTACGCCGGCTGCGCCCGGAACACCGATATTAGTATGGCCGATGCCGTTGAAGTTCTTGGCCTTTCCGCCGATAATAAGAGTACATTTTTCCTCCGGAGTCATGGCGGCCACCACTTCCGCAATATTATCCTCGCGAAGCTGAGGTACGTCACCGTCTGTCTGAGGAGTCGCAGCTATCATAGCTGCTGCAATAAGTCCAATAAACATATCAGTTTCTATTCTAGTAACACATTTTCAAAACCTTGTCAGCATATCTTTTTCCGATCAGGATCTGACTTTTGCGATCAAAGTGAGGATCCTTGAGGTTCGGTTTTCCATTAGGGTCAGGACTTGGAATAGGAACACACCTTTTGCTTGAAACCCATGCGGAGTTAGGAATATATTCTGAGATGGAATGGATCATCTCATTGAATGTAGCCACATTAGGGCGCCATCTGCCCAATTCTCCTGCAATGAATGGCACGTCGGCTCCAAGATCTGTCCTAAGCTGTTCTACAAAGACTGCCAACTTGCTAAGATATACGTCAGTCTTCTTTGAATCTCCGCATCCCTGATGCCAGATTATCGCCTTGAGAGTGCCATACTGCATTGCCTGCTTTGTGCGTCTGACAGCCTCCTCATAATATCCGTCACCACTCTCCCCTTTTGCCCATTGTGCCAGGGTTGTTCCTCCGCGGGCATTGACAACGAGGAGAATCTTTCTTCCGGTCTTCTTGGAAATCTTCTTCGAGAATCCCAGTCCCGGGCCAATGCGCTGAATCGACATTCCCTTTCTGATGGAAGAATACTGATTCAAAGGATTTGTTGCAGGTACAACTTCTCCCGCATCATTCAACAGGAACACGTTCTCATCGAACACATCCTCATCTCCTTCGATCATATATCCTCTGCCAGCCATGTTTGACTGACCGATCAGAAGGAACACATCGTATTCATCACTGTTCTGAGCTTGTGCGCTCACAAAGGAGCCACACAACAGAGACAGGACAGCTATAAGGAAAAGCCTTGCCTTCATATACTATTTAAAAATTTCGTTGAAGATAGCAGCCAGACGGTAACCGCCGTTACGGAGCTGATTGAACATGACAGGGCGGATATCTGTCGCATATGTTTTCGGAAGTACATCACCGTCAGAATATGCGCTTACAACCGGCCAGCTGTCTCTTGCGCTGGATTCCGCATAATCATATACGTCACCCTCTGTAATCTTCTTTATCTGCTTTGGAGTTGCAGTATCTACGAGATAAGCCATGTCGAGGAAGCTCCAGTCATAGTAAGCGTCGAAGATGGTTCCGTCCCACATTACATGCATATCGCGCTTTTTTCCTTTCCATTCCACATAGTAATGTCCCTTCACGACATTATCCGGAAGATATACGATGTGCATTGGGCAATGCATGTCACCCATCAGATGTACTATGATCGCAATTGCCTTATATCTCTCATATGGATCCATATTCTTGGCATTCTCCTTCAGCTGAGTTGCGAGCTTGTCGATATAGTAAGCGGCATTATTGATATACGCTCCGTCGAGGTTGTCTGTAGGATAGCAGTTGAAGTCCATGTCTACAGTAATAGAATGGCTCCATGGAGAAATGTTCAAAGGTGTAGAGAAGTCGAAATCCTTCACAAAAGACACTCGTGCAGCTCCAGGATTAGTCGGGATGAAACCAAGATCCACAGTCCACTGTCCTCTGTAAATATCTGCATCTGAAGCGATTATCGCCAACGGAAGGCCGTCAAGATATTCGTTCAAAGCCTTCTGAGCCTTAGGTGTCAGATGATTTTGTGCCACCTGGGCAATTGTAGAATGTCCGATCTGTCCCCATGCAGCGGACTCAAAACAATTCATCAACAGAATGGTCGGCACCAGAAGGGCCATCAATAATGTCTTTTTCATATGATTCGATTTTAATTGCATTACTTCTTGACTACAGCCCAGGCATCAGGCCTTGGTCTCTCCTGGCCGCCCCCACCATTGGTCGGATCTGATGGCCAGTTGCATATTTCTATTATATCAGTCCTAGGATTTCTTACAATCATCTCTGTGGAACCTCCACCATCGAGATTGACAGCAGCCTCACAACCCAAAGATGAGAATATGGATGCCATCTCCATATAAGTCATACCCTCGGTACCCTTATGTCTTCCATCCACAGCAAGCATCCATACGATGTTGTCAGGAGTATATCCTATGCCCGTTCTCGGATGTCGCGCTGATTCCCATGCAATAATGTTCGAGTTCTGAATAAGGACGACTCCGGCTCCGGTACATTGCTTAAGCGATCCCTTTACATATTCATACTCAGCTTTTGTTCCTATGCTCATCCTGCCGTCCTCTGTCACACCCACATAGCTCAATCCTTGCTGAGGGAAGTCCGGATCCAGACTATATGTCGCACACCATACCTCGCCATTCATGTGAACCGGACCGCGAGGTCTGATAGGCTCTCTGTTATCGCAGAAGTCAGCATTGATCATTGCATAGACAGGATTATTTCTGGAATCGATATGTCTTGCCATCTGTGTAAGAGTCTGCGTATACCATTCTGAAGGTGTCGTTTCATTCGATATCGCCACCCTGATATCAAGTCCCTTGGACATGTCTGTCCTTAGAAGATAGGTATCAAGCTTCTCTCCGGCATCGGTCTGAAGACGCATCTGATAGTAATCCAGGCCATTTGTGACATTATATGTCGTATCCCAGAGGATATCTGTAATCTTAGATGATGTTTTTGCAATAAGGGCCCT
>JAEIGA010013094.1_pt1 | contig 12620 bp, 16 predicted proteins | sample 9270691 | NCBI WGS metagenome assembly JAEIGA01 (sample SAMN17057246, study PRJNA624740) | gut metagenome | biome: biome; isolation source: fecal sample | host: Bos grunniens | place: China: Xizang | collected 2019 | reverse complement strand
TAGGACTTAATCCGGAGGTCGTTGCTGTCCGTAAGCATCAGTTGAGACCTCACAACGCCGGGCTGTGTAAGCGCTCCGCCTTCGTCGGAAAGATCGATCGTGACCGTGTTCTCGCTGAAGTCGATTGTGCCGGCATAGGAATAATAAGTTCCGTCAGGCCGGACGCACAGGAGGCTCGCTCCGGTTCCGACATCGTCAACGACATAATCCGCGAGCTCACAGACGAGCGTTCTGCCTGTGTCGTTCTGTACCATGTGAACAGTCGGGCAAACCCCTTTGTACCCGCTGTTTACTAAAATTCTCTGCTCAATCATCCGCTTCCTCCTCTCTCAGCCTCTCCAGGATCACGTTCCAGGCGGCCGAGATCCCCGCTGCAAGCGCCGCACAAATCACCGGCGCAAGCACTGCCTGCATCGCCGTTAAATCAGTCCCTCCGGTCAGGATCGCGACGAGCTCCGGAACGAGAACGCCGCCGAATGCCTGGATGAAGGTCTTGATCGCCCGGATCTGCCAGTCTTTCAGCTTCTTCATCCCTTCCCCTCCTTGATGAATTCCAATGTCGTCCTCATGACCGCAATGTCTGTCTCGATCTTGTTGATTTTCTCGGATGTGTCGGAGAACATCTTCGCATAGCCGTTGTGGCTGTCGAGCTTCTCCTTCATTCCCTTGATCTGCTCCTGCACAACAGCCATTGTCTTGTTGTACATGAGAATTGCCGTGAGAATGCCGCCGAGTCCGGCAAGCATACCCGCAATCGCTGTAATCAGTTCGGCTGTCATTTCGCCACCTTTCTGGAGTTGTCAGCGACCTGATCAGAAAGCACCACGATCGAGCTGTCTCCGAGTGTAATTTGCGAGTTGCCCGGATGATCCAGGTCAATCTCTAACTTAGTTAATGTGAAATACTGATCGAGCGCATGCGGCGTGCTGATCACCCGGATGCTGTCCAGAAGATGCAGCTGGTCAACCGTCTGCTCTGCAAGTCCCAGATCAACCGCGGATGCCTCGATCGTCTGCAGTGCCCACTGCGCTGCTATGATGTAGTCGTTCGCCCTGGACAGGAGCGCCGACGGAGTCGTGATATTGTCCCACTTCACAACTTTCCAGATGTTTCCATACCAGGCCGCTGCCGTGTTGCCTTCAACGTAATCCAGACCACCATTGACGCTTGAGATCGTCACATGATCCTTAATGCCAGGCACTGTCTCTGTGTCCAGCTCCGCTCCGACCGGGATCAGCCTTGTCACGACTCCGTCCGTGGAATTTTCGCGAACAAAGTCGACCAGGTTGCTTCCGATCCGGATCTCCTGCGTCGAAACCTGCAGCGGCGAATCCGTGTATACAAGCGTGTTCTCGTCTGTGTCCGGGTAAGTTGTCACCCAGAAGTAGCCGCCGAAGTTGTCCACAAAGTCGTCCATCATCTCCGTCAGCGTTTCGTTGTAATTAGTGAACCGGTAGAGCGTGCCGGCACCGGAGAAACCGGACACAACCACATTCTGGAATTTCCGGTTGTCCTTGTCCATCTGGCCGTTATGCACTGTGATGTAAGCGTTCAGCACGTTCGTCAGGGAATCGTTGTACACTGCCGGCCTCTGGACGCTCTCATTCAGGAAGCCCAGAACGCCGGTGAACGTGAGCTTCTTCCGCTTGTAGAAGTCAATCGACTCCGAGACCGCAATGCCGCGAAATCGGAACTCGCCATTGATGTACAGATCCGCGATTGTGTTGTGGATGACCACATCATGGTAATAAGTGTTGTCCGGAAGCATCGTGAACGTTAATGTTCCGGCCTTGTTCGCTTCAAACTTGATCTTTGCACCTGTAACAAGTGAGAACTGGTCAACGTGCGAGAGATGCTTCGTTTTGTCAAGAATGATCTCATATGTCATAGGCTCATCTCCCGAAGATACACTTCAACCTTCTGGTTGCAGGTGACCGTGAGCTCGGATTCGTTCGTGTAAAGGTTCAGGTAAGTCCAACTGTTGTTGTATGTATAGAACTGGCCTGCATACTCCACAACAACCGGATCGTTCGAGCTGAACCATACGACTCCGCGTCCGCTCTCGACATTGACAGTAAAGGTCTTTCCGTTCTTCGGTGTTCCGGAGTAGATCTGCTTCGAGATGCAGCGTTCCTTGTACGGCTGAGCCGTCACCGTGATTGTCACGCCGGCAGAGCCTCCGTGATCCTCGAGAGCGCCAACCGCGGCCCAGCCTTCCCACTCCCACTCCGGGTCTTCATCGCGCCGGATGACTCCGCTGCGCCCATGGAGCTTCTGCATGAGTTTCGAGTAGGTTGCCGGCCATTCTCCGCGGAGGCCGCGGATCTCAAGGCCGATCGTGAGCGTCCTGGGGCTGTACGCGACCAGGCTGTTGTCGATGTACTGAGTCACATCCACATATCCGTCACGCAGCGGAACCTCGACAAGCTCCCGTTTTGCAGTAGGCGGAGCGCACTCCCAGTGGATATAATCTGCGTTGAAGTCTTCGTTCGTATATCCAAAGATCTCAATCATGCGTACCTCCTCGCCGCTCCGCTAAGCCTGCCGAGCTCCGTGTTGATGCCAGGCGTTAATTCACCGACGAGCGCCTTGCCGTCGATGTAAACGCCGATATTCGACTTAATAAGCGCGTTGACCAGGTCGATCAGGTCGTCCATGCGCTTGTTCAGATCCTCGATGCCGAGAGAGATGCTTGAACGGTCAAGCGGGATGACCGTAGCGCCTCGCGGCAGGTCAACGATTTCAGGCCCTTCTTCACCGACCATCGCCGTGCCGCTTGCCTGGCCGCCTTCTGCCAGTTCCGGGATCTGCGGAACTTCGAGACCCGGGAGCCATCCGAACGGCTGCAGCTTCAGGATCGTCAGGCCGCGCAGCGTGTTAAAGATTCCGTTGATCGCGTTAAACGGTGCCGCGATGACCTTATTGATGCCGCGGATGATCGCGTTGACCACATTGTGGAAGACATTCGTGATGCCTTCCTTGATTCCTTCAAAGACCTTGCCGCCCTTGCTGAATACGTTCTTGACCGCCTCCCAGGCTTTCGAGAAGATATTCTTGAACCAGTCAGCAACCGCTCCGAAGGCCTTCTTGATTCCTTCCCAAATTCCCTGGAAGAATCCGCCGGCGTTGTCCCAGATCCCCTTGATCCATTCCCACGCCTTCTGGAAGGCTTCCGCAACGCCCTGGATGACCGTTGTTAAGAACTGGATGATCGGAGTCAGCACGTTCTGAATGATGTTGATGATCACCGGGAGGATCTTCTCGATCAGGCCGCCCAGGACATCCACGAAGAAGCCGATAATATCAAGAAGCAGGTTCAGGAACGGCATGAGCGCCTCGAGGATCTGCATGATCAGCGGAAGCAGCTCCGCAATGATCGGAAGGATTGCCTCGACGATCTTCACGAACAGCGGCATGACCTTCTTGAACAGCTCAACGATAATCGGGAGGATCATCTGGACGAACTCGATCAGATACGGCGCGATTTCCTTGATGATGTCCAGGATCGGCGGGATGATCGGCAGAATTGCCTGGATAATCTCCACAATTGCCGGGAGCAGCTCTCCTGCCAGGTCAATAATGATCGGCAAGATCGTGTTCAGAACATCCATCAGAATCGGGAAGATCTGATCCATCAGCTCCATCAACGGAGGCATCAGCTTCTCAAACAGGCTCGACAGCAGCGGAGCCATGCTCTTCATCGCTTCCTGCACAAACGGAGCAAACTCGAGGAGGATGTCAGCGAACTCCTGCACCACCGGCATCAGAGATCCGCCGAGGTTTGTTGCGACCGCTCCGAAGCTCTGCTTCAGGTCGGACATGGTGTCGCCGAGTGTAACGCCGGCCTTTACCGTGCTCTCGTCCATGACGATGCCCAGCTCGTCCGCCCTGTTAATCAATCCCTGGAAGGATTCCCCGGACTGCTCAATCAACGGGCTCATCTGGTAGGCGACCGAGTCACCGAACAGCTCTGAAGCCTTCGCCGCCCTCTCTTCTGCAGTCTGGAGGCTCATGATTTCGTTCATGGCATCCTGCAGGTTAAGGTCGGTGCCTTCAAGCTTCTTCGCGGCCTTCTCCAGTGTTCCCATCTCCACGCCGGACTGCCCTGCTGCATATCCCAACTGCTGGTAATAGTCCGTAGAGATCCCCATCCGGATGGAGCCCTTGTCAATTTCGTCTGCAGTGGATGCAGCATTATTCGCCAACGCCACCATTCCGGAGACCGCAGTCGCGGATGCTCCGACGATGGCCGTGCCAACCTTAGCCGCCTTGCCGGCAACCTCGCCGAAGGTCGTGCCGGTCTTTTTTGCTTTCTCGTCTGTTTTAGCGAGTGACTCATTTGCCTTGTCGGTCTCCACGAAAACGGAACCGACGAGTTTAAACAGATCCACCTGCCAACTCCTTTCTGACCTGCTCAACTTCGGCGAGAATTTCCGCATCCGGCCGCAGGTCTATGTTCTGACCCGTGACCTGGTCATAATATTCTTGCCACGAAATAAATTTAAGGATCTTGGCTGCCATCATCGGCAACATAACGACCCACTGTTCTCTTGCTTCTTTCCTTCTTGTCTCCGAATAAATGCGCGAATTAAGGTTTGCCATCATAACGAGATCCAGATCGCAGATCTCCGGAACCGACCACCCATACCGCGCCGCGAACCTGTCGATCAGTTCTGCTTCTTCATCAGGTCCGCAAGCGAGCCGAAAAAAGCTTTCCAGTGCTCCACGTCAACGCTCGCCACAAACTCCTTGATCTTGTCCGCGAAAACATCGAGATCCATCTCGCGGAGCTCCTGCACAGGTATCTCAAGCGGCCCGCTCAGGAACGCGAAAAAGGCCTTTTCCGCGCCTTCCGTGCCACAGTTGGCCAACAATCCAAAGATTAACTCAGCGCCGATTTCTCGCTGCGTTTTCGCGCTTACGCGCCCGTCTGACAAAGCGGTTGCGAACTGTTTCAGCTCATCCTTTACGCCAATTTCCTTCACGACACGGAGTGCCGCAAACAGGTCTGTAGATTTAAGTGCTCTCATGTTTAACCTCCTGAAAGAAAAAAGGACAGGATCTCAGCATCAGCCGTCGTCCTGCCCTCCAGTGTTGAGTTGTTACGTTGTCGCCGAAATTGCCGCGAAGCTGTCTGCCATGTGCGTCAGGAACGTCAGCGCATTCAGCGTGAGCGTTGCCCTGGAAGCATCCATGACCACTCTGTCCTTTACGACACCGCGGTCACCGTCGGCATTGATCTCACGGAACTCGCGCTCGACAGTGAACTGGCTGCCGCCTCTGGTGAGTGCGACATCCGTGCCGCCGATCGAAACGACACCGGCTCCGAGCATGATCGTTCCGGCTGCAGTGTCGCTGGTCGATCCGGAATAAGCAATCGTCCAGGGCTCTTCGTAGTCGCCTGCAGTGCTGACCATGTAGTCCGTGTTCGCATATGCAGCGGAGAAAACCAGCTGCGCGACGGTGTCGTCCTTTTCGACCATCGTCAGATCGATGTTGGACATGTTAATGGCATTCGGCAGTGTGATTTTGACGGACTTGCCGTTTTTCGTCTTACCGGTCCACACAACCTGCTTGAAATCCGCAGTCGTAACGATGCCGGTTCCCTTAATCGTCATTGCCATTGTTCAATTCTCCTTCTTTGTTAAGGATTCCGGAGTCTGTTGCTCCGGTCTCGTAGACCTGACACTGCATCCGAACCACTCCGTGGACCAGAGTCCTGTCAGGATCTTCAATCGTGCCGGCTGACATTTCGTAGAAGGTCGGGAGGATCGTGTTTGTCGGAACATTCCGGAACATGAACAGATCCTTGATCGCGTCCATGATCTGGAAGACTCCGACTTCTTCTTTTCCCCAGACGTGGAAGTCTATGAGATAGTCTTCCCTTCCCATGTCTGCCGGTGTCGTTGTTGTGATGTCCCAGACGACATGCGGATAGACTTTCTGGTCCGACGCAAGCCGGTAACCGATGTCCTTGATGCCGTATGAGGTTTTGATTGAATTCAGCCGGGAATCGACCAGAATTCTAATGTCATTAGTCATCTGCATCTCCTTCCATGTCGCCTTCGTTTACGAGGCTGTCAAGTTTGGCTGCCTCTTCACTCAGTCCGCTGAGATACTGCGATTCGATCTTGATGATCTCGTTCACATTGTCCTGAACCGCATGCGTCAGCAGGCCGAGCCGCGGAATCCCGTTTGACGTGCCAAATTCCTGGAAGTAAGCATAGAAACCGTCGACCTGTCCGGTCTTCAGGCCTATCTGCACCCTTGGGAACTGCGTCTTCTGTCCGCTTATGACTTTGTACTTCGTAGCCTTGCCGGCATCGCCGGTATGCTTCTTGAAGTGCTGATAAAAATTGTTCTTGAACAGTTTCGAGACAAACTTCCCAACGTCCCGAAGCGCTGCCCGGTTCAGCTCATAAATGTAATACTGAGCAGCATCGAGGTTGGATTCGTAAGAGACTTCTGTCTTTCCGTTCTTCGCGAGGATTTTAACCTGAGACTTCGGAGTCGGCACTTGATGTCACCTCCTCATTGTCCTTGTAGCATGTGAGCTCCAGAGCGTCACCGGCGTTGTAGGTTCTCAGAACTCTGAGATTCACCGGATTAGTGGTACCGAACGGCACATACTGCACACGTTCCTCGCCCTGGTAGTCAAGCCAGTTCTCCAACCGGAATTTAACCTCCGGCTTGTAACCGACGGCCATGCCCTGGTACACTTCATTCATCCCTACGGAATATTCTCCGGCGTAAACCGTTCTCTGAGTGACGACTTTTGTGAGATCACCGTATTCGTTCCGACTATCGGTCTCTTTGATCAAAGTGATGTCGGTGTATCTCATCCAATCGCCTCCATTCCATAGGCAGTTGATTCGCGAAGCTGTCCCTTCTGTTCGTCATAGGATGCTTTCAAACGGTCGTAATCATCCGGAGATCCGAAATTCATCACGCAGTAGGTGACAATCGCACGGCTGACAAGCGGATCGGTGACATCGTAGTCCGTCACTTCCCCGTCCGTCCTTACTTCGTCCGCATCGAACCTCACACCTGCATGCTTAATGTCGGCGATCGCCGCAGCGATCAGATCCAGAAGCTCAGAATCAAAGACCGTCGTCGAGATCCTCTTCGCCAGTTTTACTTTCGCTAACATTTCCCCCTCCGTTAAAGGCTTCAAAATAGCCTCTTGTTACGACACAGCTTCCGACATGCCCGAATTCGATGGAACTGTCGCACCAGATGTCGTAGCCACACTGACGCGCTCGCCAGCAGAACGAAACATCCTCGCCGAATCCGTCCATCGGATCGAAAAGCCTGCCGTTAAACCTTGCTCCTACGCTGATAAGAACATCGGTGGACATCAAAACACCGGCGAATCCGCACCCTCCGACCTTGAACAGGCCTTCAGGAACAGACAGCAGTGATGTGTAACTCGCGCCCTTCTCCACTTTGTCCAGCCTGTCGAACAGGCAAGGAGTGTATGGAGGCTTCCGGCGGAAACAAAGCGCCGTAAGGAAATCAATATCGTTTTCCGTGCAGACCTTCAGCATTCTCTGCAGAGTGTCCGGAGCGAAAACCATATCAGAGTCGAGCCAGAGCACCCAATCAGCTTCTTCTTTCAGCGCCTGCCGCGCCAGATTGTTTCTGGCATGATAGACAAGCGATCCGACCTCAAAGCCGATCTTGGTGTCTCCGGCTCTCTGCAGTAACGCGAGCGACTGGCAGAACAGCGCCGGCAGTGTGTCCATAGATGGAACAGCGATAAACACTTTCATTGCGTGACCTCCTGAAGTTTTGAAACATTAGTGAACGATCTTGCAGAACGCGTTCGGAGCGACAACGCCAAGGCCTACATATTCGCGGCCAAGGATGCGAACGAGGTCGTATTCCATCTTGGAGATCTCGTCGATCTTGATGTCGATCTCATCGCCAGCCGGGAAGTTTGCCTGAGCGCCAATGCCAAGGTCGCCGACGATTGCGTAGCAGACACCGGTCGTTGCAGCGTCGAAGGTGGACAGGCTGTTATTAAACACAACCGGAAGGCCTTCAAACGGATCGTAGCCGTAGCCGTTCGCTGCCTGAGCTTCTTTGAACTTGCCCCAGGTAGCCTTGTTCATGATGACAACCGGATTTGCAGCTTCGTCAGAGATCTGAGCGAGGCCCTTCGCAACGAGGCCGACAGTAACGGTCGTAGCGGTGATGGAGTTCTGCTGCGGATGATCAGCGGAGCCGCCGGTCGTGCAGGCGATAATGGCACCGACAAGAACGTCAGCGGCCTTCTTCGCGATCTGGTAGGTCAGTTCGTCGTAGATGTAATCCAGGAACGCGGTTCCCTTCATGTCCTTAACTTCGTCAGAGATCGAGATCCACTTCTTGATGCTCTGCGGGACAAGGTTGGTAACGCCGAGAACCAGCTGCTCTTCAGTAACAGCGGTGTTGGCTGCTTCGGTGTGAACGTATGCAGAATCAGCGCTCTTCTCCCAGCCGATCTTCAGGTTGCCCTTCAGGTAGGTCTTGCGAACGCGGCTCATGATGCCTTCACGGTTCCACGCGGTGCGGACTCTGTCCTCTGCGTACTCAGCAACCGGAACATTGCCGGAGACGTTTTCCGTCAGAAGTGCGCGGCACTCTTTGTCGTCGCCGGTTTTGATGTAGTTAGCAAACGCCTCGGTGTATTCCGGGGTCTTTCTCACTTCGAGATTAGTCATTGCTTTTCTCTCCTCTTCAAATTCATGTTTAACTTCGCCGGTCTCAAGGACTTCAGCGAGTTCTTTCTTGCGAGCTTCGTCGGCTTCGATGATTGCCGTCTCGCGGTCGTTCAGCTGGCGCTCTTCTTCAGCGAGTGCGTCAACCTCGGTTTCAACTTCATCGAGCTTCGCAGCTTCTGCGTTCTCCAGCTCGGCCATCAGCGCATCCCTCCGTGCGACGATCTCGGCCTTCCGGATCTCGATGTCTTCGAGTCTCATTTCGTTAATCTCCATGTCAGACTCCTTTCAGTTTGTTCTTGATCCGCTCAATGCGCTCCGCACGCTCGCGCTCACTCCGGCGCTTCTCTTCTTCAGCCTTAATCACTCCGTCAAGACTTCTGCGAGCAGATTCTGCAATGTCGGTATTCGGATTGGCCGGAATACTCACAGCGCTCACGTCGTAGACCTTCTTCACGGACTTGATCGAACGAGTGTGAGTTTCCTCGTCGTAATCTTCGTTCGCGATGGTGAAGGCCCAGGACATCTGAGTCACAAGACCGGCCTTGATAGATTCAAACATCTGACGGCTGGCTTCGGTGCTTCCGAGGTCGGCCCTCACATGTAACCCTTTTTCGTCACTCGTGAGCTCCAGCGTTCCGTTGGACTGCCGAGCGTAGACCATTCCCTCGTGGTTGTACAGGAAGATCACGTCGCTCATGTCAGCGCCGGCAAGCGCATCACGGCTCACAGATTCTTTGTATGAGATCCCGTCATACTCAAAAAGTGTGTACGGATCGTCATAGGTGGTCGCGTAGCCTTCGACAATGTACTTCGGCTCTTCTTCGTCCACCTGCTCAGCGGCCCGGAGCTGCATGTCCGGAAGCTGAATCATGCGATACTGTCTTTCAGATTTGATCGCCATTCTCTTCTCCTTCCGCCGGAGTCTCCGGCTCGTTATTGTCGACCGGGGGTTTTTCCTCCGGAGGATCTTCTTTCTGGTCGTCTCCGACATATTTGAACTCGCCGCGGATCGGGAGCCTGTCGCCGATCTCTGTCGGCAGCGGCTCATAGTTCAGGAGCAATCGGCCTTCGTTGATCGTGATGAAGCCGCGGTCTGACAGATTCGCGATGAAATTGATCTTGTCACCGGTCGACATGTACTGCAGCCGGTTCGCTTCCGCGACAGCCTTCGCTCCATGCGCGATTTCCAGATCCGAGAACAGCATGAAGGTCAGGACTTCCGACAGCTGGATGCTGAACGGCTCGATTGCTCCGTCGAAAAACGCGTCGAGCTGAGATCCGGCAGCGGTGTTTGTCAGGATCGACTCGTTCACGCCGAAATAAGTGAAGACATTCTGCTTGATCGCGTTCTGATCCTCCGCGCTAACCGCATACGGCTTCGACTGGATCTGCTGAATGTTGTCGTATGTGTTCGGGAACAGTAGGAACCCGCCTGCATCAGCACGAAGGTTCCGCGCCGTGAAGTTCTTCTGCTCCTGGGCAATGTCTTCCGGGTCTTTGAAGTTGGTCAGTCTCGCCATGAACCGGAACGACGCAGCGGACTTGATTCCTTCCGCAATGCCCTGGCGTTCAATTCCGATCAGGTCAAGCGTCTCATCCAGCGCTTTGTTCGAGGACCCGAAGAAGTCCGACTCGTACTGGAACTTCGTCAGGATGCCGCAGCGGTTTAGCTCCACGCATCCTCTGTCGCCGGTGCTGAATTCGTATTCCAGGTACTCTTTGCCGCTCTTGCCTTCGAGGATCTTGCACTTCGTCGGCAGGCAGGTCCACAGGCCGGCCACATCGTTGTTCCGGTCGATGATCGGCACGATGAAGCAGGTGTTCTGCATGTCAAGGATCGTGCTTGCGCGATACAGGAACTGCGACCATGTCTGGAACTGGTTCGGTTTCTTCCGGAGCAGAGTCTGCATCCGCGGCTGAGCCGCGCCGTGAATCTTGATCTGCAGTTTCGCAATATGCCGGGCCCTTGCATCAATGGCAGCTCTCACCAGCTCCGACTCGTAGAGCTGGCCGCCCCATCTCCGGAAGGTCGGCTGGTAGGCCGTCAGCGTCTTGAAGTAGGACATCACCTGCTCACGCTGCGGCCGTCTGAAGATTTTGTCGAATAGTGACATGTTCATCTCCTCTTTTCGTTCTTCAACTGGCCGCCAATTTCGGCATACCATTTCTGCCGCACAGTCATGGCATCAAGAAGTGCGGCCATACCGTCAATCCTCTGAAGCTGGCCGATCTTGACAAGCTTCTTCCGATTGGTTTCATTGTTTAACTTCAATGCAGCATTCAGCATGTGAAGCTTAAGCAGATCATTATCGCCGCACTCGAACGCTCCGTCGCGGATAAGGCCGTCCGTCTCGTTAATAACCGGAGTCAGGTTCTCGCCCTGGTAAACATCGTCCATGTTATAGCCATATGCAGCCATATCCTGGACAAGGTACGCAGCACTGTAACGGTCGTACCCGACCTTCAGCGAATAGATCTTATATTTTTCAATCAGATCCGCGAACCATTGGAACACGTCTCTGTAATCTACAAAGTTCTCGCCGGACGGACTCAGGAAGCCTCGCGCAACATAGGCACCATAGGGAACGCCGTCACGCGCTGCCGCCTCTTCAATCTTCTCCGAAGGCATCCAGAAGTGCGCGAACGTGTGAAGCTTTCCATCTCGCTCCACGATGCAAACCGCTGCCGTCAGGTCCGTTGTCTGCGACAGGTCGAGGCCGGCCACCGCATAGCACCGGTTAAAATCTTCGAAGCGCAGCGGAACGCCGGAGAAGCACTTCGCGACATCAACCGTGTTCAGCCAGGCTTGCGAACTGTTCTGTTTAATGCAGCAATATTTGCAAAGAAACTCTGCCTTCTTGCTTAGGCTCTGCTCTGCGACGCTGATCTCGTTCAAGATGTAATCAATCGAGACAGACTTTCCCAACTGCGGCATGGACTTCCGGAGCTCGTTTGTGTCGTTCCAGCGATCCGGATCGTCGATCATGTAGATTACCGGAAGCAGGCGTTTTTCTCCGGAGTCCCCGAGCAGGAAACGCGTCGAGCGCTTCATGAGCTCGTCGTAAATGCCGTCGTTCTCGTAGCCGGATGTTGTCATCGAAATCAGGAGCGCGTCTCCGGCTCTCGCGCCCATGCCGGACTTCATGACCTCGTACATCTTCAAGCCACGATCGCCGGGCCATGCCGCAATTTCATCACAGATGCACAGCGAAGGATTGAAGCCGTCCGCGGTCTTTGCCTGGAACGCCACCTTCTTCATCGTGGAGTTGATTCCTACGATCGACAGATCGGATCTCCGCTTCTTCGGAAGCATCGACTGGTCATTTACCTTCACGCCCCTAGCATCACGCTCATCACAGTGTTCTGCGAGCTCCTTGTACTCCGGATCGAGCAGGATCATCTGCCAGGTCGTGTTGTAAACAATGTCAGCCTGGTCGAGCTTCGGTGCAACACAGTAGATCTCCGAACCGTAACCGCCGTTCCGGAACTCATAGTCCGCGATCGCCGAGGCCAGGAGGGACTTGCCGTCCTTCCGACCAACAACGAGAAGCACTTCCCAGAAGTGGCGCTTACCGTTTTCATCCACGATCCCGTAGATTGCGCTGATCAGCGCCTTCTGCCAGAGCTCAAACTTCAGACGACCGGGAGCCAGCGGACCCTTGACGTGGAAGCAGTGGCTCTCCATCCACTCGATGGCATTGTTTGCCTTCTTCTGATCAAAGAAAAAGAGACCCTCTTCGAGTCCCTTTATCAAATATGTGTAAATGTCTTGTACCCAGCGGCCAACCGTCTCTGAACCTTCGGTGATTCGCTGGTAGTACGTCCAGATCCAATTCACCGCTTTCATCTCCGAATATTTCCCTTCTGGTCGTGCCAGGTTCGGCCCGTTGGAGTTAGAATCGGGTACGAAAAAAG
>JAEIGA010013093.1_pt1 | contig 12621 bp, 9 predicted proteins | sample 9270691 | NCBI WGS metagenome assembly JAEIGA01 (sample SAMN17057246, study PRJNA624740) | gut metagenome | biome: biome; isolation source: fecal sample | host: Bos grunniens | place: China: Xizang | collected 2019 | reverse complement strand
TAGCTCCCACCGATGTCCCTTTGTATTGGAATTTGAAATTAGCATGAGCCGAGAATTGATTTTTCAGTTCTGTATTGTCCCACCAGGCGTTGCGTGCATGATAGTGACGCAAGTAGAAATTTGGAATCTCGTTTTGCACTCTCGCCGAAGCCAACAGATGTATCGTGTCGCGCTTTGTAGGGATATGCACAGCTACGTTGCCTTCTGCATTAAATTCACTCCATTTCTTGCCCGAAAGTCTATATTCTCCCAGGGCATTGAAATGAAATAAATCGCCTTGACGTTTTGAAATTTCTGCACCGAGGTTCAGATAATTCTCCACATACGATTGCGTGGGATGGTGAAGATTGATGAATTTATACTTCTGAAAATGATGCTTTGCAAAGAATGTGAGCCCCGCCTTCATCCATGGATTAAAACCTTCGCACAGTTCGAAACCCAATGTATTGGCCACATCGATATAATGTGTACGGTCGGATGCAGAATCACCTGGCAAGTAGAAATCAGCAAAGTAGTCTGTGCTATTGGCATTGTGGTGGGCATTGGAAAGGAACTGGCGCTTGTTGTAATCAAACTGCAGGGTGTGAATAAAACGTGCCACAGGGATGAAATTACCCTTTTCCTGGGCTACAACCGCCCCCTCGCTCGACACACTGATACTATCCATATCTACTACTACCGAGTCTGGCATCTCGCCCTTGCATTGTCTTTTCAACTTACCGAGATTATAATGATGCGATAGGTAGAGGGTATTGATGTAGAGCTTATTCCACGCCTTGCTGAGCACTGTGGGTATATCTGCCGTACCATATTTTTGCGTGAAGAGTTCAGGTTGTGTGACGTACGAATCATCTTCGATACCACCATTCTCAGCCGTTTTCAAATGTTCGCCTGTATAATGTGTATGCAGATTATATCTGTCGCCACGATACGAGGCAAAAATGGTACCATCAAACTGCGATGTGGTCTGAGTCGTATAGTAACCTCTACCCAGCGAATAGTCGAGCACAAACCCCATACCAAATTTCTTACCAGCATTGGTTGCAAATCTGGCACGTATGCGGTCTTCACCATTTTGCTTGTTACCACAGGTGTGATAGGTGATATTCGCTATCGGAGACTTAGTGTTGGTGAACTGCAATTCGTCAGTGTCGAGCAGGAAGAAGTCGTAGGGTGTAGCAAAAAGGAATGGCGCATCTGTTTGTGAGAAGTTGCGTTCAATAGCCAAGCGATTGATGCGAGGAGAACCCAGGTTGCCCAGATAGTTGTACTCACCCGAAAGACCATCAGTCAGATTGTCGTTTTGAAACAAATGATGCACTGTATCAGGTACGGCAGGGGTGACACGAGCAAAGCGTTTATCAATCGTCCATACCTTCAAACCGACAGGAACATCCGTGGTCTGCACACTATCATTGAATTGTCCCCAATGGTCGTGCGACTCCATTTCATCATTGATACGTTGCGCAGTGACAGGCAATGTCGAAATGAGAAAAATATTTAGTAATAAAATGCCAATATTATAGTATTTATTCATAATCGTAAGGATAAAACCAAACAGAGATATTATCGAGTGTCTAAGTGTTGATTGCTGATGGATTATAGTTTACTTTAACTCATTGACAGCACCACATTCGTGACACACACCATTCTTCGCAATAAATGCCCCACACTTGCCACACGTATATTGAGGTGTAGCATGATGAAAGTGGCGGTAGAATGCAAATATGACGTAGGCCAGCAACAATACATAACCTATATATATATGTACCGAAAGCGAAAAGATGATATAGAGTATTGCACAAAGCAGCACCAATGTGGAGAGATAGGCCAGGTAGTCTGTGATGTGATTAAACTGGTGCGTCAAATCTTCCACCACTGCTATAAAACTGATTATAAGCAACCAAATGCCACAGATGAAAGCTATCAACACAATGGGCAGTTCGTCTGAAAAAGGATTGAGCGTAGGATGAAAGTAAAACTCGACCCATGTATCAGGCGCAAAGCGCTGAATGGTGCCATAAATTGTAGCCTCGATGGAAATCAATAAGCACAACAGGGTAGGGTAGAACGTCTCCACGTCATTATAGTGTGGAAAGCGAAGCGGACGATGCTTCTTGCGATGAATAAATATTAACAACGCAGCCACTATGCCTATGCCGATGTAAACCCATGTACTTTTCTCACTAAAATGGAATATGAATTTGGAGACAAAGTTGTCGGGTATTATTTTTTGCATCAATACCTCTTCCTTTATCCACCCATTAGCACCGTTGAAGGTTATGACTTTATTCCACACGGTGGGATGCTCGCTGTTCGAATCTATATATATATCCACAATAGCCAACTCTTGCGCACTACTTATCAGCACCGAGTCTTGAGGAATCGAATCTGGCTGATGAATATACCTTCTGTCTACCGTTGTAAAGGGCGTATGCACATAGAATATATCACTCTTCCAGTAGTGATGGCTACGCATAAAGGCCACAGAGTCTATCCTGTAGGTATTATCCAAATGCCAAGTGTCGCTGGTAGTATCTACGCGATAATCGCAAGAAATACTTGTAAGCATCATGATTATCGTGCACAGAAGCAGAGAAGCTCTATTCACTTTTTGGCTTAAAAGGCGATATATATTGGTTGATTTACGCATAATCACAAGTAATATCGTGAGATGTGGGTCTGGTGGGAATTGATATTGATTAGTAATAGGGAAATTTAGAATTCACCTTGTTTGTTGTTAGTTTCTCTTATTGGCTTGAGCACCTGCATTTCGCATTTTCCGCAGTTAAACTTTAGCGGGAAGGTATTACCATCTGGTAATCTAAGGAACAATTGTTCGTCAGCCCTCTTTGAAACTTTACGGCAACGCTCAGTATGTCGCAAAATGCAGTGTTTGCATGTCATCAAGACCTGAGTATGGCTTGCATCAAGTTCGAATGCCAGGGCATCAACAGTAGCACCGTGATTTTTGTAGTACTGCTGCGAAAGTCTATTGCTGATATTGTCATCGCTGGTCGTATGGTACCCCAATCTATGCTGGTCGTGCGAAGGAATACCCGGTATCTCGCGCTGGTGTTGCTTAATCAAATGGCGCTCGAGCTTATCCATCAACATTCTTCTGCCTTCGTTCAGCACAGAGGCAGGGATGAAATAATCAGCATCTAAATCCACGTCAATATCAGTAGCCACAAAGGGCGTATTGCCCAACTTAGCCAATTGCTTGCGAATATTATCCGTGCCCGAAGTCTTTGCCAAAACTTTTTCAGCAATGATTTCATGGCTCACTACCGTATCATCGTATGCTTTTGCCGTAATGAGGAAGCCCAGTGCCGTAGCAGAAAAACCAAGACGGATTGGTAATAATCTCTTTGCAGTAGGTCTGCTGAGGATACGGTCAAAGTCTATATCAAAATTTCGCCACAGATCCATGCCTACACGCAGGGGATTATTGGGCGTATTTAAGAACAATTCGTCTCCCTCTACACTATTCACACGAATCCCTTCTTGCTTTTCTGTCAAGGGTGATATATAGCAAATACCATCGCCTGCCATAGGGCGTGCAGAAAGGTTTGAAGCATAGTCGACCTTGACCTTGTTGCGGTGAACGTGCTTCACTGTGCCCAGATATTCGCCAAATGATTTTGGAGAGTTGGGGTTGTAGATAACCTCCCTATCGTCCATCAAAAAATACGAAGTGTATTCGCGATTGAATGTGCGATGCAGATGAGGAACAAAGTCGTAGGTATGCACACCCTCTGATGCGCGCTTAAATTCATTTGGTCGACGAGCAAAAATCTCGTCTATTGCCAGACGATAAGCAGAGACGACGTTCTTCACATATTTTTCGTCTTTCAACCTGCCTTCTATCTTGAATGACATGACGCCTGCATCCATCATTTTCTCCAAATACTCTATTCGCTTCATGTCTCGCAGGGATAGCAAATGCTTATCTGCCTCTAACGTCTCGCCCCTTTGATTTATCAAGTCAAAACTCAGTCGGCAGAACTGGGCACATTGACCTCTGTTGGCTGAACGTCCAAAGCAATATTGCGACGCATAGCAGCGACCACTATAACTGACGCACAATGCACCATGCACGAAAGCCTCTATATCCACCTGGCATCTGTTGGCAATGTCTTTGATTGTGGACAGGGGCAATTCCCTTGCCAGCACTACACGAGTGAATCCTTCGCTCATACGGTGCTCTACATCCTCTACACTGCGATTGTCCATCTGTGTGGAAGCATGCAAAGCAATAGGGGGCAGGTTCATTTCGAGCAAACCCAGGTCTTGCGTAATCAAGGCATCAACTCCTGCTTCATACAAGCGATGAATCAACTTTTCAGCTTCGCCTAATTCGTCGTTGTATAGAATCGTGTTGAGCGTCACATACACTCTTGCACGATACAGGTGGGCAAAACGACACAACTCAGCAATATCCTCGACCGAATTGCCCACTGCTGAGCGTGCGCCATACTGTGGTCCGCCGATATATACAGCATCAGCGCCATGCAATATGGCTTGCATGCCGATGTGCTTATCTTTTGCAGGAGCGAGAAGTTCGATTGCTTTCATTGTCTATTTTTAGAAGATGATGGTGAAGTTCTTATTTGTGAAAAGCAGTGTTGCGGTGAACAAAGCCTAATGTTGTAAAAATTAGGTCTAATGTAATTTCAACGAGATTACTTCAAATTTTCACAAGTCGTAGCCTTTTTTACACATTCCAAATCCAGGTTATTTCAAGTCAAATGATTGTGGTGTGGTGCGCTTTAATGCTACGATGGGCACATTGTGCAGTTCGCATCTGTCTGACTGTTGGCACTTGGTAGTAATGGTTTCTACAGCTACCTCGGGGGTATTGTTTTCCTGACTGAGATGACAGAGCCAAATGTTCTTTATATTTGGCGAAGCATATTGAGTGATGAGTTGCGCGGTCAGTGTATTGCATAAGTGTCCGCTACCACTGCGTATTCTTCTTTTCAGAAATTCGGAGTAAGGTCCATTTTCGAGCATCGTGTCGTCATAGTTGGCTTCTACAATCAGGTGTTCTGCCTGCGAGACGTAGTTGATAATCTCTGGCGTAACGGCACCCACATCGGTCAAGAAGCAAAGACTCCCTTCAGCCCATCGTATCAAATAACCATTATTGCCATTGCTGTCATGAGGTACAGGAAAGGCAGTGATTTGCACATCATCGATATTAAAAGGTGTATCATGCTGCACCGTTTGTTTATATTGACGAAGCACTTTCTTTGCCATCAGGAAATTTCGCTCCATACCTTCATGCACTTGCTGACTGGTGTAGACAGGTATGCCCAGGGTTGTAGAGAATGCCCCTACTGCACGCACATGGTCGGTATGCGAATGGCTCACAAGTATGGCCTTGATTTCTGCCATAGATACGCCATAGTCGCCGAAATACTTCTTCAGTTTACGGTGACTGATACCTACGTCTATGATGATGCCGGTACTGCCTATTTTCAAGTAATAGCAATTGCCGCTGCTACCACTGCCGAAGCAGTAGAGTTGTATATTTTTATCTTTAGTCATTGTCTGAATATTATTTGTTTCTGACCATTTTAATCACCTGGTCGCAATGTTGCAGCACCTCTGTGCGATGCGTAATAAAGAGTAACGTCTTGTCAGGATAGCGTTGCATCACACGATTGAGCACTAATTGTTCGGTCGCATCATCTAATGAAGAAGTAACTTCGTCCAGCAACAAGATTGGACTATCTTTCAAAAGTGCACGAGCAATAGCAATGCGCTGTGCTTGCCCCTCGGAAAGTCCGAAACCCATCTCACCACAAATGGTGTCTACGCCCTGTGGCAATTGCTCCACGAAATCTGCTGCTGCTACATATAGCACTTCTTCAATCTGGGCGTCGGTAGCATCAGGATTGCCCAAATAGAGATTATCGCGAATGCTACCACTGAGCAAAGTATTGCCTTGCGGAACGTAGGAGAAAAGTTCGCGTGTTGCTGGGGATACGGGGATTTGTTCGCAGTCGTTGTAGATTTCCACCTTTCCCTCAACATGCGGCAACAAGGCCAGTAGATGACGTATCAATGTAGTCTTGCCGACACCCGTTTCACCAATTATGCCAGTGGTACTACCTGGAGGAAAATCGCAGGTGAAGTTGTCCAGAATTTTACGCTTACCCCCGTAGTAAGTATAGCTAAGCGACTTTACCCTTATGCCGTACTTACCAGATACTGGGACTTGCTTCGTGTCGTCTTCGGTGCCGAGTATTTGCAATTCCATCAAACGTTCGGATGCAGTAAATGTATTGATGAATAGTGGAATGAAACGGGTGAGAGAACGCACAGGAGACTGAATTTGACCAACCAGTTGCACAAATGCAATGAGCGAACCATAAGTGATATTGCCATGGTACAGACTGATCACGCCCCAACCAAATGTGACGATATAACCTGTGGCAAACCCAAGATTGAGTATGCCCGAGGATACTGTGGAATACTTTGTCTTGTGTAGAATATGGCTTCTGAATTCTCGCTGAGTAGTCGCAAGTTTTTCGTTCATTCTATTGACGCGACCAAGTGACTTGATGATGAGCGAGTGTTGCAAACTTTCCTGTATGACGGACTGAATGCGGCTTTCACTACTGCGAATGTCATGCGAGATTTTGCGCATCTTTCTGACATAAAGTTTGCTTGTCACCAGGAATAATGGCAACAGAACGACAACAATGCAAGCCAGTGTTCGGTCCATCCAAAACAGCAAAGCAAAAGCACCTACAAATTGCAACGATATAGTGATAAAACTCGGGATGTTCTCTGTTATGAAAATCATTACATCCCTAACATCACGTTCCAAACGATTGACTAAATCAGCCGTATGAAAGCGCTTCAATTCACTCCAATTGGTTTGAAGAAGATGGGAGAAAATGCCTTGTTGCAAACGATTTTGTGCTTTCGCCCCAAGCAAAGCCCTAATCCACCTTGATACAATTCCCATGACCAATTGCAGGAAAATGATACAAGCAATCATAACGAGCGTCTCGGTCAAAGTAAAGCGAGTGTTATCGCCTGTTGCTACATCGATGGTCAGTTTTGTACACCACACCAGGGCAAGGTCGCTCACCACGAGCACTACTCCCACAAGGATATTCAGTAGGCTCTGATGACGATAACCTGATGAAGTCTGCCACAACCATTTTAGAATTGATGGCAAGGTCTTTATTTTTTCTCGTTTACTCATTGTTTTTGTGTTTTAAGTCTATCGAGTGGGACAGGTGGTGGGTATTAAAACTTTCGACATTTTACATCATCTTTCCCATCTGTATTCTGCATTATCTCTTGTCAGCTCCCCACATCATTTTGTTTCTGAGGGTATCATAGAAATGTGTGTTCAGCAACTTGACCACTTTTATTGTGTGTTCAGCACGTCGCAGACTGATCGTCACCTCATCGCTCATACTCTGACTCCTACCATCAATTGAAATCAGGTAATTATGACTGCGACTGATGACTTTCATTTCTATTTCGGTGTCATCGCAAATTATCACAGGACGTGTAGTAAGGCTATGTGAAGCTACTGGAGAGATGACAAAAGTATTGGATTTGGGTTCTATGATAGGTCCGCCGACGCTCAGGGAATATCCCGTCGAACCTGTAGGTGTGGCTACAATCAATCCATCTGCTTGATAATTGTTGAGCAAGCATCCACCGACATACGTCTCAATCTCAATCATCGACGAATTGTCATGTTTTAGCACCGCAACTTCGTTTAGGGCATAGGGTGCGCCGTTTAGTTCGTTTTTGCTCACACTTGCCTGGATGACCGAACGGTGTTCGATTTCATACTCCCCATTAACTATTGCTTCGATAGCTGGTACAACTTGCGACAGGGGTATGTCAGCCAAGAAACCCAGGCGTCCTGCATTGATGCCAAGGATTGGTATTCCACGTTCGCCTACGCAAGCAGCGGTATGTAGAAATGTGCCGTCGCCCCCCATTGATATTGCCAAATCAGCAACGATCTCTTCTGCAGGCAATACTTCGAGGTGACAACCATCGCCCAGTCGGCAAGTTTCAATCCAACTGTCTGCCATATTGCTGGGAGCTACGACGTCGATACGCATCCCATTCAGCATTTGAATCAAAGGACAGATGGACGAACTGTTGACATGTTGCTTTATTCCGCCAAATATGGCAATTCGAGTGACACTATTTTGAGGCATATATGCTTAGAATATCCAAGATTAAAGTGATTTATATTTTTTCTTCTTTATTAGGTAATTCGGCATTTTTTTGTATTTTTGCCTTGATATACCCTTTTTATAGGTGCAAAATTAACATTGTGATGGCGATAGACCAAACAAATACAAAACAAATATCGTATTTCATACGATAATCGTCTATTTTTAACATCACTAAAGCTTTTTGAAAACATATTTTTTGACATCAAAACAATGACAAGGTTAAGTGTAAATATCAATAAAATCGCTACACTGCGCAATGCTCGTGGCGGCAATGTTCCCGATTTGATAAAAATGGCATGTGATATCGAGGCTTTTGGAGCAGAGGGTATCACCGTCCATCCCAGACCTGATGAGCGCCACATTACTCGCCAGGATGTGTATGATTTGAAAGATACTATTTCCACCGAATTTAATATCGAAGGCTATCCTTCACCTGATTTTTGTAATTTGGTGTTAGAGATACGTCCCGCTCAGGTGACACTTGTTCCCGACGCTCCTGACCAATTGACCTCAGACCATGGCTGGGACACAATCACTAATCATGACTTTTTACAAGACGTAGTCCGTCGATTTAAGTCTGCTGGCATTCGTGTATCAATCTTTGTTGACCCTAAAGCAGAAATGATTGATGGTGCTAAGGCTGTCGGTGCTGATAGGGTAGAGCTTTACACTGCAATGTATGCAGAAGACTATGCGAAAGGTAGAGAAGAAGCAATTGCACCCTATCTTGAAGCCGCACAACATGCTAAAGCAATTGGTATAGGACTCAACGCCGGACATGATTTAAGCCTCGAAAACCTGACCTATTTCCATCAACAAATTCCATGGTTGGACGAGGTTAGTATAGGACATGCAGTCATCAGTGATGCACTATATTTGGGCATGAAAACTACTGTCGAAAAATATCTGGACTGCCTGAAATAAATATAGATTAGCACTTTCATAAGAATGAAGTAAGGCCTTACTAATGATAGATTTGTAATCTCTATAAATCAATTAGGTTAAGCACGAAAAAATACAGATTATAAACACAAATTTCTGAAAAGAAAATGATACACTTACTTTTGGCTACAGGTTTCGAGGAAATCGAAGCAATTACCACGATAGACATACTTCGCCGATGCGGTCTTGAAGTCAAAATACTCAGCGTCACAGGTGCACGTATGATTACAGGCGCACATGGCATAGCAGTCAATGCAGATGGTCTGCTCCGCAGGAGTACAATCGCCGAATCCGAATGTATTATCCTGCCTGGTGGGATGCCAGGTGTGACCAACCTGCAAGCATCTGACTGTCTGCGTAAATGCACTATTTCTCATTTTGAAAAGGGTAAGTTGGTAGCGGCAATTTGTGCTGCCCCAATGGCACTTGGTGCATGGGATTTGCTTGAAGGTAAGGAAGTAACTTGTTATTCAGGCTGCCAATCCGGATTAAACGGCGGAAAATACGTAAAGAAGCGTGTAGTGACGGATGGCAACCTTATCACAGCAAATGGTCCTGGTTCGGCAGCAGATTTTGCCTTTGAAATCGCAAATTATTTGTGTGACGAATATGTCGTCAAAGAAGTCAAAAAGGCCATGGGATATTAATATCGTTTGGTTAAAGAAAATATGTAGAAAAATTTCGCGACGGCTCGTTGAAAAAAGATTAGACCTTGTTGAAATTTTGCGACGCCTCGTTGAAAAAAAGCCTTACCTCGTTTTTACAGATTCTTTTGCGCCAAAACAGCGACTAATACCAATCATAAAAAAGTAATTTCTCAGTACTTAATTTTATTTTAATAAAAAAATCATCCAATTTATATAATAGCATAAATATCTGTACGGTATGAATCTGAATATGGATGTAAAATACATCAAGGGCGTGGGTCCTGTAAGAGCTGAGTTGCTTGACAAAGAACTTGGCATCAAGACCGTGGGCGACCTGTTGTATCACTTTCCATATAGATATATCGATCGCACTGAAGTACATCGTATTTCTGAACTCGTCGAGGATATGCCGTATGTCCAACTGAAGGGGCAAATATTCGATATTACCTCCGAAGGTGAAGGCAGAAAGAAACGCTTGCGAGCCACCTTCTCTGATGGCACAGGTTGGGTAGATTTGATATGGTTTAATCAAATCAAATTTGTTGAGAAGAACCTGAAATGCAACAAAACCTATTTACTGCTTGGTAAACCCGCAATGTGGAATGGTCGCTTCTCTATTGCTCATCCCGAAATGGATGATGCTGAGAAGGTTAATGCTATGGATGGCACATTGCAGGCACTGTATCATACTACGGACAGAATGAAGAAAAGTACATTGGGTAGCAAGCAGATGCAAGATATTATCAGTGCTGCATTAGAGGTGGACAAGACGCCTTTGCAAGAAGTTTTGCCACAACAAATCTTGATGGAGCACGACTTGATGCCATTAGACCAAGCCATAAGAGTACTGCATCGCCCTACGTCAGCAAATTTGTTGGCGCAAGCTACAAATAGGATGAAGTTCGAGGAACTATTTTTTCTGCAACTCTCTTTATTGCAAAGTGCCAAGTCTCAAGCGGAAAAGAATGCTGGTTTGAAATGCGAAAGAATCGGTAAATATTTCAACGACTTCTTCCACACTTATTTGCCTTTTCCCCTGACCGAAGCACAGAAACGCGTGGTTCGCGAAATCCGTTCAGATATGCGTGGTCCCTATCAGATGAATCGTTTGCTGCAAGGCGATGTTGGTTCGGGCAAAACGATAGTAGCACTTCTCACATGCCTTATAGCTATTGATAATGGTTATCAGGCTACCATCATGGCTCCAACTGAAATACTTGCCGAACAACATTATGCTTCGATATTGCCTTTGGTCGAAGGATTAGGACTACGTGTAGCATTACTCACGGGCAATGTCAAAGGGAAGCAAAGGAAGCAAATATTAGATGACTTGAAAGGCGGGAATCTCGATATACTGATAGGCACACATGCACTGATTGAACCTACGGTGGTATTTAAGAATCTTGGCATTGCTATCATCGACGAACAGCATCGTTTTGGTGTGAAACAAAGAGCTATGCTTTGGAGCAAAAATGTACATCCACCACATATCTTGGTAATGACTGCTACGCCTATACCTCGTACTTTAGCGATGACAGTATACGGCGACTTGGACGTCTCTATTATAGACGAATTGCCCCCAGGCAGAAAACCTATTACCACTCTGCACTATCACGAATTGGATAGACCCAAACTCTATGATGGCATACGCTATCAATTGCAAATGGGTGTTCAGGTCTACTTCGTTTATCCTTTGATAGCAGAAAGTGAGAAAATTGACTTGAAGAACCTTGAGGAAGGTTTTGTAAATCTTGAAGCTGCATTTCCAGAATATCAAATAGGCAAAGTGCATGGTAAGATGTTGCCCGTCGAGAAAGATGCTGTGATGCAGGATTTCAAACAGGGGAAGTATCACATTTTAGTTTCTACGACGGTCATCGAAGTTGGTGTAAATGTGCCAAATGCTGCTGTGATGGTAGTAGAGAATGCGGAACGATTTGGTTTGTCTCAGTTGCACCAACTTAGAGGTAGAGTAGGGCGAGGTGAGAATAAAAGTTACTGCATCTTGATGACAAAAAACAAGCTGGCTGAAAATACCCAAAAGCGTATTGCTGTGATGACCGAGACTCAAGACGGATTTGTAATTGCCGAGGAAGATATGAAACTTCGTGGCCCTGGCGATATTGATGGTACGCAGCAAAGCGGATTGCCTATCAATCTGAAAATAGCACACCTGGTCAGAGATGTTGGTGTCATGGAGAAAGCGAGAGAATGTGCTAAGAAAATGCTATTGCTTGACCCCCAACACACTTTGCCTGCTAATGCAGTAATGTGGAAGCATTTGAAGGAAATGAAAAAGGAAAGTAACTTTTCGGATATCTCTTGAAACTTATATTCCCCAGAAACATTTGATAACATAGAAATTCACTCGTAAAAAAACAAAAAATATTAACGCGTTAAAAAAATAATATTATGAGATCATTTAGCAAACACCTTGCAAGTCTCTTGCTAGTTGCCCTGCTCGTACCAAGTACAGTACTGGCTCAGGAGGTTAATCGCAAGATGTATCCAGACTACAACGGGACGTTGAATCCTGACCCAAGTCTGATGAATTACAAGAAATCCATTCCCTCTGAGGATGGAAAAAAGAGAGCGGCTACAAGTCGTCCAAGTCATGTGAACAATGCTGAATTGAAGTTCTTCCCTCCTGTCTTCAATCAAGATGGAGGGTCATGTGGTTCGGCTTCTCGTATCTGCTACATGTTCACCCATGAGCTGAATGCGTACCGCAATCTTGACGGTACTAAGAATGAAAACAACTACCCTTCACACTTTGTGTGGTTGCTGACTAATGGTAACTCGGG
>JAEIGA010013092.1_pt1 | contig 12621 bp, 13 predicted proteins | sample 9270691 | NCBI WGS metagenome assembly JAEIGA01 (sample SAMN17057246, study PRJNA624740) | gut metagenome | biome: biome; isolation source: fecal sample | host: Bos grunniens | place: China: Xizang | collected 2019 | reverse complement strand
TCGTATAGAGCCTGGTTGTACAGGTTTTTCGATACGTGACACAGTGCGAGGAGCACGTCAACGTGCTGATGGCACTCGAAACGGTACGCGAGTCTCATCGGGTGTTCATTGTTGTCGTGTTATTTTTACTGACTTGAAACAATTGTCGATATTCTTGTTTTTCTTTTCCATTTCAAATGAAAACGTTTATCAACATCATAAATAGTCCATAAAAACAAAAAAGACGCCTCCGAAAACATTCAGAAGCGTCCGTCGTTTCGTGTTGTGTTATATCAGATTCCGAGCTCCTCCATTTTTGCTCTTACTTCAGGAAACTCGAACGGATTGCAAACCTTGACAGAATCAGCACCGGGTTCACTCCACGGGGCGTCCATATCCTTGAGCCACGGGCACAGGTAACCAATCCCTAGAACGTGTTTGAAATTCCAGCATGTCTTTCCTCCGATTTTGAGAACCGCACTCTGTTGAAACTCCTCGGGTATTACGCCGTACATGGACTTGTTGTAGTTGTCAATCTTGATTGTTGTAGGCTCCGCACTTCCCTTTTTGCAACCCCAAACGGTTTTCGATATATTCATCTTCTGAACATCAACCGTTCCAACATACGCACCTGTCTCATAGTCATAGTAGTCCTTGTAACCGAGTGTTATGGTATGAACCACAACAAACAATTTACCGTCTTCTACTGGGGCTACTTGTTTATTTCCGCCTTTTCTACTATAAAGTTTCAGACTGTTTGATTTCTCGTAACTCACCTTGTAAGCACTCGGACCCATTTTCCAAGCCCCGGAATCTTCAACTGGTTTACGCCAAGCCATACAATAATAAAGGTTCTTATTATCAAACGCGCTTTTACGAAGCTTGTCCGACAAACTACCGTCAGGGTTCTTCTCCTTGAAATAAACCAAACCGTCTTTTACACTGTCAACCACACCATAAAAATAACCCGTGTTACTTCCCGTGATTTTCTGTGCACCGCTGCGAAGGTAGAAAACAGTATCGCCCGGAATAAACGCCGTTTCGTTTCTAGGGATATATTTCACCTTGTCAAAACCGTCAGGCGCAATATACGCTTCGTTGATTTTGGACACTATATCTGCAAACCATGTCATTTTCTTCAAAATTTTGTTATCGGTTATTTTCATCTTGACTGTTGATAAAACTCAAACGCTCCGGGATACTTCATGGCGAGCTTGTTCCACGTCTGTTTTTGCTCGTCGGATAGGTTGTCGAACTGGAATTTCGTTATGAGGTACTTACCGTTTGAGTGCTGGTACGGCTCAACCCAACTTGGGACGCTCATCGCTTTCGTGACGTTGTTGCGGTTCTGCTGTACCTTCGGTTCTTCTTTCCTGATACCTCTACCTTTAACTCTGTCCAAGTCAATTACAATTGGAAGGTTTTCCTCGTGGGCGCCAGCGGCACGGACAAACTTGTCATAATCGTTAGCCCACAACCAAGCGCCATGGTACTCAGTGAATCCCATGTTTCGAGCGATTTGTTCCATCCTTGAGAAGTTGTTCCACAGCTGTTCGTAAGTTCCCTCGACTTCTTTCAAATCGGAACCCATGATCGTGATTCTCGGGTTATCTTCCTTAGCAACCATTGTGAACTTCTCACCATCGTCAGTAATCTGTATGCCGTCGTATTCGATGACATTTCCTGCCTTGTGTTCCGCTTGGTTCTGTGTAGTACTATCTGGTGTTTTGGTGTCCCTGTCGCTGAAATCATTAGCGTCGTCAACATCGTAGCTATCGAAATCCTTTTTTGCTGAGTTGAACGCCTGTTTCGCGTCATTCAGCTCGGCATTGTCTTGTACCTCTTCCCACCACTCGTTGAATGAAATCGTGCCGTTTGTGGTAGTCAACGCCTCCATAGCCTTGTCGTACAAAACGTTCCCACTTCCTGAAACTCCGGATTGAACGTCGTCTGATTCCTCTTCTGTCTCGTCATCAAAATCGTAGTCGAACAAAGAGCCCATATCCGTGTTGAACAATTGGGTAACGAACGCCTTGTCAACCTTGTTGTCAGCCGACTTCTCCATGCTCTGGTTTGCTGTCTTGTCCTTCCTCTCCAGACTATCCAGATACTCCTGTGTGTAGTCATCCAAGCTATCGTCTCCATAGTCGTCCCAGTCCTCGTTCAACTGGTTGCGGAGCGTTTCCTTGACGGCACCCATCACAAGTTCGTTGAAGTGTTTCTCGTCAAGTCTTATTATCTGTTTTGTCATTTCCCTAAAAATGTTATATCAAACATAAATATTCAACGCAAGCAAAAAATTTTCAAACGCACGATTTTGGAAAACGAACCCGAACTTCCCACATTGAAACAAAAGGAAAAGAGAAAAATGTTGACAACTGAATTATTGTTTGTATTCATCATCGTCCTGTCGTCGCTATACCTTGCGGACAGATTGTTTAATGTTATAAGGTGTTTTATCAAGGGTGAGAAGTTCGAACAGAAACTATATCAAAGAATAATTTCATTCCTCGCGCTTGCTTCGTTAATAACACTCATAATTGTTTGAAACATATGGAATTAGCTAACTACGCAAAATACGGTATATCAGTCCGCACGTCCTCGAACAGCGGTTTGGAATACTACATGGTGACGTTGACGTTCGGAAAACGGTGGAAGGTTCAAATGCCGGTAGAAAATCCCACACAGAAAGTCATGTGTGCCAAAGTTAGGGAAGACGGCACATACTGCTATATGAGCGAAACCTCAAACGGTTTACAACCCATATTCGACTTGATAGACGAGACGATCCGCTACAACGAGGAACTGGAGAAAAAAGTGGAACTCCTCAAGGTGAAAGCTGAGGAACTGAAGGAGATTTTCGCGACAAGAAACTATGACGAACTGGTGACTCTAAAATTCGTCACAGAAACGCCTCAGGAGACTTCGACACCAAAAACCAAGCGCCAACCCAACTCGAAGAAAAAAACGCCACAGAAAACAAATACTGAGCCAACTGAGGTAAAACCCGAACCACTCGGTGAACCAGTAAAACTTACGATTGCTGGGCAACTGAAAAAACAAACGGCGAATTACGAGTGTGTTCCTGAAAAAGAACCGTCTGAAATCGACAGGAAAATAGCTGAGGCTATGAAAAATAACTGATAAAAAATGTACAAGAATGATATTCCTTAAATTATTCGCCTACGTGTTCTTCGCGTACGGCTTGACTGAAATCATGATATACGGCAGAGGACCATTCGGTATCTGTGAAAAAATAAGGAACTGGGCTGCCGGGATATCCGACGGTTTGGGTCAATTGTTCGGTTGCCCGATGTGCTTCTCCACGTGGGTTGGACTGGTAGCATCCTTGTTGGATGTTATATTAATAAGGAGCGCAGCATTCACCCCATTCAGTGTCATTTTCGCGACGTGTGGCGGATTCTGGATTGGGTTGTTCACCGTTTTGTTGGACATGTTCTTCACGTCAGGAATTGTCTGGTTCCTGTCAAGGATTGAGGAATGGTTGGAAAAACCACAGGAGGTGTACGAGGCTGATGAGTACAAATAATGCAAACGCATCCGTAGCCACCGAGCTCGAAAAATTAGCGTCAGAGAGGCTCATTGGAGAATCCGTCGTCAACAACGCAAGGGACAAATACGCCGTAGAAATCTGGAATGAAGTAGCACTCGAGCGTATGAGAAAGGTTGCAAACCTGCAACCGAAGACGTACAAGAAACCGAAGCGTGTGAGAAGGGAACGCAGTCCCTTCATTGAAAAACTAAAGAAACTGTTTGGGATAGAATGAAGTTAGGTGACATTGGTGTGTTGGCTGAAGCAATTGAAAAATGCATGCCAGAGATTGCAAAGAAAAACGGTGGGGAGGATATCCGCCAACGTTTGAAAATAAACGTTGAGGTTTCACAGGAAGAGTTGGATAGCATCAACCGCGAACTCTATGAAATGGTGAATCACCGTTTGCCGGACGATTTGCCGGAGACGGACTTGGTTGAACTGGACTTGGTTGGGATAGGTTTTGTTCTTTCCTCAACCTGAGGTTTCCTGACGCCTTTTCCTTTCATTAAACGTTCCCATCCCGTCTTGTCCTTGATTTTTTGAGTCCACTTGGCGTATTGTGTACAATGCAATTCACCAATGAAATAGACGTAGTCGGTGTCTTCGTATTTGTTGAACAAAGCCATATAAAGGTTGACAGCCGTGTTCTCCGTCTTTCCAAACGCGAAATCAAAGTCCTCGTCACCGTCAATCAAAAGATAGTTGTGCCACAGTATCACCTTTCTCATGTTGTACTCCGACAGGTTAGGCTCAATCAGGTTTTCTCCAATCCACTTGGCAGTTTTTTTGTCCTTAACTGGGTTCAGATTGTTAACAGCAAACTTCTCTTCCTCGTACCACGGTTCCTTCAAAACTATCGCCAATTCATCAGTGTCAGTCTTAACGGTGACAATACGCCCGTTATCGTCTCTGAACGCGGTTATGTTGTCTTCTTTGTTCGGATCAATCTTCTTTAACAATACCAGTTCCTTTTTTGTTGGACGGGTTCCTTGCTTCCTTGCTGTCGTCAATTCTTCCTTAGGACACCATACCTCGGAATGATTCTCCTCCACCATCTTGTTCCATATCTCCGTGATATCGTTCCACCAATTTTTCACAATATATTTTTTACGTATTTTCTCGTCCTGTGCCACAGCAATCATGTACTCACCGTAAACGTCACCCATCGCAGTGCGCTCCTTTATCTCAGTCTCTCGCCTATCCCTTACCTCTTTACCATAACCGTGGGTTCTGTAATATTTCCTGTCGTAGTTTAGTTTTTTTATTTTGGTATACGCATGGCGTTTCCTCAGCTTGTCTTTATTCCGCCTTCTTGCATTTCTTTTTTCTTCCAAACGCTCCTTGAACCTGATGTGTGTCTCGATTTCGGCAGGTGTCTTGTGTGCTTTCATGTATTCGTGCTCATTTTCAGCTTTGTTTTTCTTCCTTGCCTTTGTTTTCACTATTTTCTCGACACGCGCCTTCTCCACCTGTGCCAGCCACTCTTCCCTGTGTTCCTCTTTCCATTTCTGCTCTTCCAGACGCTTCTGCCTCACTTTCTCGAGTTCTTTTTCGCGTTTCGCGGCGGCTCTAACTTTCTGTCTTTCGTGCTTCCTCTTCGTCAACTCCTTTTTGTGTTCACGGCGTTTGAGGGCTTCACGCGCAGCCTTCTCTTTTTTCCTCTGTTTCTCTCTTTCAAGCTTGAGTTTTCTTTGTTTTTTCTTTTTTTCGATTTCACGTTCATGTTTTTCCTTTTTCAGCTTCGCCAATCGAGCCTTTTCCTTTGCAATACTATCAGGTAAAACAAGTTTGTATTTTCGCATGTGTTATAGTCAATTATGTGTTATTGCTGTTATCGAAATAATTATGATTTTTTCTTGAAAAATTTCAAACAAAAATCCAGTTTTTTACTCGATTTGAAGTACGTTTCAGCTGAACAAGAAAAACAGAAGAAATTATGCAAGACTACGAGTTAATGACACCAAAAGAGATTGTCAAATATCTTGACAAACACGTCATAGGACAAGACGAAGCAAAAAAGACGTTAGCTGTAGCAGTGTACAACCATTACAAGCGTATTCTATCAAAGGATTCCAAACTAAAAACCGACGCGGAATTCAAGGATGTCAAAATTGACAAATCCAACATACTGCTATGTGGAAACACCGGTTCGGGTAAAACGTTCCTGTTAAGGACACTGGCTTCAATAATGGGTGTTCCGTGTTATATTGCAGACGCCACCAAACTCACGGAGTCAGGCTATGTCGGAGACGACGTTGAAACCATACTCGTCGGGTTGTTACAGTGTTCAAACTATAATTTGGAGCTGGCTCAACGCGGCATCGTCTGTATCGATGAGATTGACAAGATTTCACGCAAATCAGACACACCTTCCATAACAAGGGACGTTTCTGGTGAAGGTGTTCAACAGGGTTTGTTGAAAATTGTTGAAGGAAGCGTAGTCGGTGTGCCGCCACAAGGAGGAAGGAAACACCCTGAACAGCCGCTCATTTACGTGAACACAACCGACATCCTATTTATTGGAATGGGAGCGTTCGACGGACTTGACAAGATTGTCGGAAGACGCTTAAACCAAAACGCCATAGGATACTCAACCTCCAATTCATTTGAACGCGTTGACGAAGACGACGTTCTATCATACACGTCACAAGCGGATTTACGCAGCTTCGGACTTATTCCGGAACTGGTTGGGCGTTTTCCAATCATAGCCCACACAAACAAATTGACAAAGGATGATTTAGTTAGGATACTTGAGGAACCGCAAAACTCTCTCATAAAGCAGTATAGGAAATTATTATCATTGGATGGTGTATCATTAACATTTACGAACGACGCGTTGGAAACAATAGCAGACGAAGCGATTGCAACCGACACTGGTGCCAGAGGATTGAGAGGTGTAATGGAAAGAGTACTGATGGATATCATGTACGAGAACGCCGGAAAGAAAAACAAAAAGGTGAAAATCGACGCCGACTACGTGAAAGACGTCCTGACAAAGAAATAGTTTAGGAAATTTTATAATAACAAGAAAATGAAGAATTTACATGGATTATTATCAAGAAGAAAATGTTTACTCAATGAATTCCGTACTGGACGGGATAAACGGATACGAAGGGAAAACCGTACGCGACATCATAGACGAAGGTAATGGTAACAAGGAAATATTCAAGCTCATCAAGAGAGGCTTCCGTTTCGACGACGAAGTCTTGACTGAATGCAGAATATCAAGGGAGATACGGGATGAAAAAGCGTTTTGGGAAGTCGCCCATCACAACGGTTCGAAATCCTCAAAGACACTGAAGAAGGACACAGCCAAATACGACGAGATAGTCGAGTCCCTGTCACACGTCGAAGTTGAAGAGGAACCAAATAACGAGGAAGACGACGAAATTGAGGAATTCTTCGAACACGACGATGACGAGTAATAGAAAAATCCTCACATTCAGCGGACGCATGCGCTCCGGAAAAGACATGTTGTGCTCCGCAATGGAAAAGACTTATGGCGCGAAGACATTTTCACTGGCTACACACCTCAAAACGCTCTGCCTCCAGATACTCGAAATTGAACTGCCTTGTTTATCCCCATGGGACTATGAGAAATTGAACTGGTGGAAAAACAACCGAGGTGTATTGAATGAAGATGGTATATATCTTGACGATGCTTCAATAAGAGTAATATCAGATTATACAGGTTTTGACTACGACAAGGTTTCGAATATTTGTGAAAATCTACTGTTTAGGAACGTACGTGAACTGCTCCAAATCGTAGGTACTGATATAATACGCTCCATAGAACCGGACTGGCACATAAAGAAAACACTCCAAGACATCTCGAAGCTACCAGAGGACACGATAGCGTGTGTTGGGGACGTCAGATTCAAGAACGAACTGGAAGCATTCAGGAAAGTTGGCGCGGATACCTTCTTTATTATAAGGAACAACGCAGAAAATGTCTCCAACCACGAGTCGGAAACTTCACTTCACCACAACGACTTCCCTGACACACGAATTATCGTCAACAACTCCACCCCGGAAGAACTGTGCAAAAACTTCACCACCGAATACGCCAATGGATTCAAAGCCGTTCCAAACAAACCGATTTTCCTGTCAGACTACATGGAATACTCCATGGCTGAACGACGTTTCGGACTGGAATCAACACCGATCGTCGACGAAATAATAAGACAGAACAAGGATAGGGAGACGTTTTTGAAAGACGGACTCATCACATTCAGGAACAACACAAAATTCAAACTTTCTGAAGTTATTAAAGAAATGGGTATTGAGCTATACTACTCGCACACACAGGTTGGAGGACGTTTCGTTATCGACAACCCAATTGCATACGAAAACCTAAAAATTTGGTTCTGAGCCTAAACCTACGCGTGTCTGGATTGGATGCGCGTTTTTGTGTTTTTCATTTTTTCAAAAAAATTACAAAGAAAAATCACCTTCGTATTGTTTTTTGAAGTACGTTTCAGTCCGAGACGCACCGATGATGTGGACACCAACAAAGGAACATTCCACTTAACCCGGTGTAACATTAACCTGAAAAACAAGAACTTATCATGTCAAAAGTAAGCAAAGAGGAAGTAGAAGCCTTTCTCCACGGTTCCAACCCGATGGAACACATAGTCAAAATAGAGTGTGGATACGAAGACACCAAAGCCAAAGTGTACTACCGTGACGAAAACGGTGTGAAACAATGCCAGCTCGACGATTTCTACCCATTCTGTTGGGCGAAACAAGACGCATCCAGACGCCTCTATAACGGAAACAGGGACGTGCTGAAGGGAGAAATGAACCGCTATGGTATAACCTGCAAAGGTCTACGCACAACAAAAGACGACGGAACGGAACCTGAGCGTATGAAAAACGGCTACAGAATCCTTTGGTACGCCATCCGCCCGATGAATTACCAGCAATTCCAAAAATTCTTCGAGGAAGGTGGTGTACCGTTAAGTTCAAGGAACAAGGACGGTTCGGACACAGGGGAAAGAAACTACGTGACAGTAGCCCCAAACGAACAGCACATGATAAGGACTGGAAAGCGTCTCTTTAAAGGTTATGAAGACTACGACGAGTTGGTAAGGATGCAATGGGACTTGGAGACAACTGGATTGGAGCCACAAAAAGACACAATCGAGCAAATCGGTATTAGGACAAACAAAGGATTTGAGAAGATTCTCACAATCACAGGCAATACACCCGAGGAGCGTTTGGAATCACAACGCAAGGCAATGATTGAGCAATATGAAATTATGCGCGATATTGACCCAGACGTCATGTCAGGCTACAACTCCGAGAACTTCGACTGGAACTTTGAAATCGAACAGTGGAAGAAATACGGCGCCGACATGAAAGACGTCACAGCTTCCATACTCCGCGAAGGAATTTACAAAAAGAAACGCGAGGCTATCCTCAAACTCGGTGGTGAAATGGAACGCTACTACCCGACTGTATGCGGCTCAATTAACCTGACAGATGGTTTATTTGCCGTACGACGCGCAATGGCACTTGACTCAAATATTAAATCAGCGACATTAAAAAATATTTCTAAAGATTTCAATTTAAAAAAGAAAAATCGTGTATATGTACCTGGGATTGCAATCTCTGATATTTGGAACGATTTAGAGGAACATTACGCGTTTTGTGAGGATGACGGAGACTGGTATCTCTATGATCCCACACACACCGACGGGAAAAAGAAAACGCTGCTGAGCTTTAACTATTTCCAGAACATTCTCGACAATGATTGCGACGTGGTGGATCCCGAGAGTGGAGAAGTGATAATCGAGCGTTCGTATCCCGAGGGTACAACGGCTCAACAGCTTTATGATGAATACTTGAGTGAAAATTCGAACATATCACAGGGTGAAAAAGTATCTTTTAAAAAGGGGTATAACGAATCCAACGGCAAATTTTCAATGTATACACGGAGCGTTTTGTATCCGAAATACGTTTTAAAAAATGGGCGCTTTATTGTGGAACGTTATCTGTTGGATGACTTATACGAAACAGATGTTGTTGAGTTACAGTTCAATCAATCAAATTTCCGAGTTTCCAAACTTTTACCGCTTTCATTTGAAAGAGCTGTAACAATGGGAACGGCTGGCGTCTGGAAATATATAATGTTGGCTTGGAGTTTTGAGAAAAACTTAGCAATACCAGAGTCGGAGAATGCAAAGTTAGAAATTGGTGGTTTATCAAGACAAATGCTAACCGGTTCAGTATCAAAAGTTTACAAATTCGACTACAATTCAATGTACCCTTGTATTGACTTATCTAAAGGTTATAATGTTGAGGAAGATATAAGCGGTGTTATGAATGTGATGCTTCTATATATGCTTTTGACACGTGAAAAGTATAAAGACGAGAAAAAAAAGTGGGGTAAACAAGTTGGTATAATAAAAGATTTGTTAGAAAATGAAACTGATAAAAATAAAATAAGTCAACTTAAAACAGAGCTAAACAAAGCGAAATATAACAAAGGACGTTTTGATAAATTACAACTCCCCCAAAAAATCATATGTAATAGCTGGTTCGGAAGTGTGAGTTCAAATGTTTTTTATTGGAATTCTTCAGAAGTTGGCTCACGAATTACGGGTTGTGGTAGGCAATTATTTAGATTGTTGGTTTACCATATGCAACGTATTGGTTATCAACCACTTGTCGGAGACACAGATGGCGTAAACATGTCTGCCCCTCTAAAATTTAGATATACTGAAGAACACCCTTATTATTGTAATGGGTTGGGAAGAAACGGTGAGCAAGGTAAAGCTTATACGGAGGCTGAAGCTGACATTCAGGAATTTGAGGATTTATATCTCCGTGGTATGCTGGGTATTGAAATTGACGAAGTTATTCCAGCGTCAATTTACATTAAGCGAAAAAACTATCTCGACTTACTTGATGATGGTTCTGTTAAAATGGTTGGTAACTCTGTGAAATCCAAAAAAATGCCGGCGTACATTGAAGAGTTTATTAATAATGGTGTTAAATTACTTCTAAATGGAAAAGGCAAAGAATTTATTGAATATTATTATTCGTATGTGGAAAAAATTACAAATTATCAAATTCCTTTACGTTCTATTGCTTCTGTTGGAAAAATAAAAATGTCAATTGAAGACTATAAAAAGGCGTGTAAAGAGCTTACAAAAGGTGGAATAAAAAAATCCCGTCAGGCGTGGTATGAATTGGTAATCAAGGAAGGTTTAAATCCTGATATGGGTACCACAATCTACTATATCAATACAGGTAGCAAAAAGAATGAAAGTGATGTTACTAGAACGACCAAGTTCTACCGAACCATAGATGGTGCTGAAACGGATATCACCAAACAAGTAACCAAAGAATATGACAAGAAACGAAAAGACGCAAAACTCGAATGTGCTGAGTCTGAGTTTAAATCAAAGTGGAAGAATGTGTCGGAGTATGTAAAATCTGTATATCCTGACAGCTACGAACGTGATGATGTAAGCTTCAAATGCGTGTTGCTTGACAGAAATATCGTGGAGGACGAAGAGGATCATTTTTGTGACGAGAACATCAAATACAATGTGGATAAATATCTTGAAGCTTTCAACAAGAGAATTTCAATCCTTTTCGTGTGTTTTGATAGGAGTGTTCGTGAGACTGTGACTGAAAAAGGTAAAGTTGTAAGTAATATACTCATCAATAATCCAAAAGATAGGAAGGTATTTACGGAGGAGGAGTGCAGATTGGTTTCGGGGCAACCGCTCAATGATTCTGATCAGGACAAGGTTGAGGACGTTCTCACTATGGAGGACAAGGAAATCAAATTCTGGATGTCCGTAAATGAGAAGCCGCCGTTCGCTGATGAATGTGGTATGGATTGGGAGACTATCAAGAAAGATTATGTTGAGCGCATGGAGGTGTTGAAACGCGACGGTATCCGTGACGAGGTTGCGGATTTCAAGCGAATCATATCCAAACTGACGTCTGCTGATTTCGAGGCGTTTATGGACGATGGTGAGTTGCCGAATTCAATTGCGAAGCTTTGCTATATCGACACCAATTCGAACAACTTGATGTCGAAGAAGTTCAATGTCGCGATTGGAACTTTGTACGATATTATTGATGCTAATAACGATAGGGAAAACAACAATAACAACGAAGAATGAAACGATTACCAGACGGGAGGAAAAATAGGGCACACCCAAGAAAACCAGTCAATTTAAGTGGTGGGTGTGACCCTGATCATGCTGGAAGACCATGGTGTCAAGATTGCAAAGGAACAAAGATGGAAACTTTCTCGTGCAGGAAACGAGCAATAAAATGGCTTGTTTCGTTAGATGAAACCGAAAAAGAAAAAATGATTGAAAAATGGGGAAATGCCATGCACCCAGATTATTATGTTTGAGGAGAACGACAAATGAACAAAGATTTGGAACAAGCTAAACTTATTGCCAACTCATACGATGGCGACAACATTACAACCGAGGATATTGTCTCCGCTTGCATGGAAATGGCGCGTTGGAAAGACGAACACGCTGCCCTTGTAAGCGAAATTAAATATCCGAGCGGCTTAATTTTCAAGACTTTCATAAATGAGTTGGAATCCGTGAAACCTATGGAATACATACCGTGTTTTTGGGTTAACAAGGCGACGTGGACTGAAGGGTACAAGAAACAAATTATACAGGCTGTGACATCTTCAAATTATGGTGTTACACTTGTCAACTACCGCTGAACTAAAGATTCAGCGGCTTGCGAGGCTCGGAAACCTTACGTTTCGGAGGCTTACAACGCTTTCGGGCGGTTGACAACGCCCTGCCCGTCAGGAACTTAAGTCCACCATCCTTCGGCGGACGGTTCGAGACGGGATGTTTGCCACGCTTGGCTATGTTGTACGACGCGTTCCAGTCCGCATCGAGCACGACTCCGTCAGAACAAATGTACCTGCAACCCCTTCGGGTTCCGTTCCGTTTGCCTGTGCGGCTGTCTGTCTGGCTCGTATACGTCGGCGAAACCGTTTCAACGCGTTTTCCAACGCGCTGTGCCTTGTGCGTCAGTATGTCCCTGAACCCGCGTATCGGGGCTTGCCCAATGCGGCGGTTGTGGGA
>JAEIGA010013091.1_pt1 | contig 12622 bp, 13 predicted proteins | sample 9270691 | NCBI WGS metagenome assembly JAEIGA01 (sample SAMN17057246, study PRJNA624740) | gut metagenome | biome: biome; isolation source: fecal sample | host: Bos grunniens | place: China: Xizang | collected 2019 | reverse complement strand
TTTATTCTTCAGTTTCTGTAAGATCAATAATGGATATAGGAAGACCGTTTATAAGCTTCCAATCTGAGTTCTCGTTTACTCTGTGATAATTTATTGCTACGAGAATATTGGGATCATCTGTCTCGAATACAACCTGTATTATATTTGGATTATCTTTGTCAACCTGAATAATACGTCCGCTTCCCTTTGCTACAGAATATCCGGATGCTATAATGCCCGCATTATACGCCTCGTTAATGATAGTTTTGGAATTTGAGAGTTTTATCTCCATTCCGTCGTACGGTTCTTCTGTCTCGGGCTCAGTAAGGAGCTCTGTACTTGCGATTGATGATTCAACGGGCTCCGTATTAACTTCGGAAGACTCCTCATAGGCCCCGGATTCTAAACCGCCTGCGTTATTCGATCCCACATCTGAGCTCGAATTGACCTCAGTGCTAATTTCTTCGTACTTAGATTCCGTTTCTTCAGTTGGTGTAGTAATTACATTGGAGGTGGGGTAGCTTGATTCAACATTCTCGGGTACGGTATTTGTCTCGTCATGGGTTTCTTCACGCGGTGAATCTTCATTCCAAGTCAATCCCTTAGACGGATCAAGTTCACTGTCACCCACTGTAGGATTAAGAACGTCATCAAGACCTTCTTCGTCAGACCCATACACGCTATTTCTCATACTGCAGGAAAAAAGCGATAATATGAGTAACAATATAAGTACAATAACAGACACCTTTTTCATAATAATCTCCCTTGTGTTGAATATATTTATTTGACGCTACAATGTGATAAATTGTTCCAAAAATAGATAAAATTAGGTTGAATATGAAAAATTCAGTACGAAATCCATCCACAATACTACTTTTCTCATTCTTTGTTTCGTTTTGTATTTTTGCTTATTTAAGTTTTATAGCAAAAATTGTAGCAATAGTTGCATCCATCCTAATTACTTTATGTATTGCCATTACACAAAACAAAGTGAATCACAGGGCCATATCTAAAATTATTGCAGTCATACTTGCTAGTTCTGCTATAAGCGGAGTTTTATCAATATATGCTTTTGACTATCGCGCAAAAGGCATTGATGACTGTTCAAATATGACCGATACAGTTACACTTAGAGTAACAGACTGCGATTATTCTCTATCATACGAATCTCGTTATGTTGCTACTGTAGAGCAGTCAGATATGATTCCTGTAGGAACAAATATATTAGTGACAACAGAACATATCGGTTTGAAAGACAATACAGTTCTATCTGGGGAAATAACATATTCCTCTCTTTCCGAAATGAACAGTTCATCATTTAATGCTATGAACTACTATCTCCCGAAGAAAATAATGATATGTGCTGAAGATGTATCGCTTGAAATTATCGGAGAGACAGAATCTTTCAGCATCAATACGATGTTTAAGAATATTAATGAGAGTTTGACTGCTAAAATCACGGCTCACTCTACTTCATCAAGCGGCGGTTTACAGTCAGCTGTTTTGCTTGGAAATAAGGATTATCTCTCTGATTCTACAACGCGCGACTTCAGGCGTCTTGGAATATCGCATCTGCTTGTTGTGAGCGGAATGCACTTTGCAGTGATTGTTTCCTTCATCGAAAGAGCGCTCAGAAGACTTAGAATCAACAAAAGATACCGAGCAATCCTCAATATGATATTCATAGTATTCTTTATGGCTCTTTTAGGCTTTACTCCTTCTGTAACCAGAGCCGGAATTACGTGTCTCATAGTGCAGTTCGCTCAGATTATCTCCAGAAGAGCAAGTCAGTTAAACTCTCTCGCCTTTGCAGGCTGTTTGATGATTCTGATCAACCCTTATTTAGCGGTTGATTGCGGTATGCAGCTTTCGTTTATTGCAACGTACTCATGTATTATTTTTGTTCAATTCAGGGCTTATTTGATTTTAAAAAGACGATCAAACAAAAAAAGGCACATTAAATCAAAAAAGTTGATTAAGTTTATGAGAGGCGTCGGAGAAACTGTTATTTTAACATTATTTGTTAATATTTCGATGCTACCGATAACTTGTCTCTATTTTGGAGAAATATCCCTTTTGGCTATTCCATCGAACATCATTTTTATTCCGATGATAACGCTCCTTATGTACTTCACGGCAATATATCTCTTACTCTACCCTCTGCGCATATTTATAGTGCCGATTTCAAGCATAACCGAATGGTACTGTGAAGTTATTGAGAAGATAGCCAACTGGATGGCAAGCGCTGATTTCTCACTCATATCTATTAACTATGGTTGGAGTTTGTGTTTTATTATACCAATTTGTGTTCTCGTTCTTGTATTCCCCTATGTTAATAAAAAACACATCAAAACAATAAGCATACTTGCTTTATCGTTTATTACTATTTTCGGAACCTGTGTTGGCTTTGCGAATATCTATGATTATGACGATGTTAAGATCTCTTATGTTTCCGAAAAGAAAAACGATGGTATTGCGATTAAATCAAACGGAAAAATAATGCTATGCGACTTTTCAGATGCATCTTTTGGATTTGCAGAAGAAATGCTTGAGGAAATAACGTCGCTTAACTCTACAGAGGTCGAAAGTATTCTGTTTACACACTATCACAGTAAGCACGTACAGTTATTTAACCGAATGTCAGACAGCGAAATCATACGAAGCGTCATACTGACCGAGCCCATAAACGAAAGCGAGTATTTTATATACGATTCAATATATAAGTCTGCTCTCGAAAAAGGAATTAAAGTGTATTCCGTAAAAGTTGGTGAAATAATCACCTTCGGAGATGCAAAAATAACAGTGTTTGAGAGAAAATACATCTCACGTTCCTCGCATCCGATAACTGCTATGCAGATTTCAGCGCACGGAGAGGTATTCACGTATGCATCAGGATCGTTTAATGAGTCAGTTGTAGAAATCAGTGATTCGATTGAAAAATCCGATTTCATCATACTTGGAAAACATAGTCCTGTTTACAAGAAGAAATATGCGTTGGACTTCGATGAAACTCCTAAATCAATAGTTGTTTCTACTGATTCCTATGACTATATGGATGATGAAACTAAAGAATATATTCAATCATTGATCACATCAACAGATAAATACATACATCGAATCATTATCAAAAGTAAAGAATAGCTACCGTGATTAACAGCAATAATTGAGCAATGATTATTGCTGGAATTCCTATCATAAAGCTTTTATGCTTTGTTTTATGACGAATCGCAATCATTGTAAGATACATAAAAACAGAACCGCCAAATGCAGAGATAGTAAAAAGAGTTCTTTCGGGAATTCTACGTGCTTTGCACTTGGCGGCTATTTTGTCATATACCGTAAAAAAGACAGCAAAAAAGGAAATAGCAGCGAAATAAATAAGTGCGATTTTGAGTTCAATGCTCATCTGTTCTTATACTCCTGTGCCCTGGCCTGTGCCATTTCATCGCATCGTTCATTGTACGGATGTCCTGCGTGACCTTTCACCCATTCAAAAGAAACTTCGTGAACATCACAGAGTTCAAGAAGCTTTTGCCATAGATCCGGATTAAGAGCGGGAGATCCATCGGAGCGTCTCCAGCCTTTTTTTTGCCATGACTTTGCCCAGCCCTTCGAGATACCGTCACAAAGATACTTTGAATCTGTAGTCATAAGAACACTACAAGGCTTATTAAGAGCTTCCAGGGCCTTTATGGCGGCTGTGAGCTCCATTCTGTTATTGGTAGTATCGGCCTCACCGCCTGAAAGTTCTTTTTCGATTCCTTTATATACTAAAATAGCACCCCATCCTCCGGGTCCCGGGTTTGAAAGACAAGAGCCATCTGTGTAAATATCAACGTGTAACATAAATTCTCCTATATACATATTTCAAGTTAAGTATATCACATGATCGTCGATAATACAATATGTTTTGTTTGTAAAACTTTTTTGTAACATACGACACTTTCTAACATATACTTTAATGAAGAGAGGTCTTCCCCTCTTCAAGAAAATATTCGGAGGACAATTTAGAAGATTATGGAAAAAAGAAAATACAACTATGCCTCTTGCAACAGAGTGGATGACTCTGTATTACTTGAAATACTTCGCGATAAAAACGAATCATCCAATGGTTATATAAATGGCGCAGAAAGGCGTAATTCCTGTGGATGTCGAGCTGATTCCAATGTCAGAGGTAACAGTAGAGGAAACAATCAAGGCGGTTGCGCTCAAATGCGTTATTCATGCGAATCTTTAAACGAGAACGGCATCTGCCCTCGTAATGTAAATAGTGATAGAGCACGAGATGTGCGTAACAATTACAACGCTTCAATGGCTCGTTCCTGCAATTACAACGATCAAAGTTATGCGCCTCGTCGAGAAGACTCGAATCTGGAGAACGAATGCGAATGCAGTGATAAATGTATCAATAACAGTTGCATCAACAAATATCCGCCTGCGATGGTATATTGTCCTGACCACGATTTCAGCGATCTCTACGAATGTGATGAAGCACTTGAGCACGGTACATTATTCCGCGTTCTCGATCTTGTATTTTATCCCACACGCTGCAACAACTGCAGATAACTATGAGTAAGGAGATTGTGAATAATATGAATGAGAAAAACAAGCTTTTGAAAATGATACAGGCATATTCATTTGTTCTTAACGAAACCGTGCTGTATCTTGATACTCATCCGAACTGTCGTGCAGCATTACGTCACCATAAAAATTACAAAGAAAGGCTCGATGATGCTAAGCGACTCTATGAAGAGAAATACGGTATGCTAACTATGCATAGCGGAAATTCAAATGATCATTGGCAGTGGGCAAGCGAGCCGTGGCCGTGGGAAAACTAAGTGAGGCAGAAAGGAAATATATATGTGGACTTACGAGAAAAAACTTCAATATCCTGTAAACATTAAAAACCCGAATCCTGCGCTCGCAAATCTGATTATCAGCCAGCTCGGAGGCCCTGACGGTGAACTTGGTGCATCCATGCGTTATCTCAATCAAAGATACTCTATGCCATACAGAGAAGTCGCTGCTGTCCTGTCGGATATCGGCACGGAAGAACTCGCTCATATGGAAATGATTGCAGCTATTATCCATCAGTTGACACGAAATATCGACCCTGATGATATAAAAGGCACAAGCTTTGCCCCGTACTTTGTAGATCATACAACAGGAGTGTATCCGATCGCTGCATCAGGTGTACCGTTTGATATGAAGTACGTGGGGATTAAGGGCGATGTTATTGCAGATCTTAACGAAGACCTTGCAGCAGAACAAAAAGCACGCGTAACGTACGATAATCTTCTAAGATTAATAGATGACAGAGATGTCTGTGAGCCAATAAAATTCCTCAGAGAACGTGAAATTGTTCACTATCAGCGTTTCGGTGATGCACTTAGACACACCCAGGAAAAGATGGACGAAAAAAACTTCTACGGATGGAATCCGGCATTTGATAAGAAATTCAAAAAATAAAAAAGAGCAGATGGATATCCATCTGCTCTTCAAATTTATTCAGCTACGAAAATGAAAGGATAAACCCCCTGACCGCCCATAACTGTGTAAAATTCAAGATCGGGGTATTCTTCTGAAATCCACGATTCAAGGTTTTCAACGTCTTCAGCGGACGCGTCAAGTCCTACGAATGCGGTTATCATATAAACCTCGTCTTTACACATTGAAGCAATCAGTTCTTTGGATGCATCAATAAGTGTTTTGCAAGAAACTCTCATTACCTTATCGGAAAAACCGATAAAGTCATCTTTGTTGATATGAACACCATTGAGATTTGCATCACGTACAGCAGGAGAAATAAATCCTGTTGTAACGCTTTGCATAGCTTCTGTCAAGGTTCTTGAAATTTGTGCAGGATCATCGGAGGTGAAATTAAGTGCGGATGCTGCCGCATATCCCTGGCCAAGGTCTTTACTTTCAATGACATATACTTCGCCCTTATCGTAAAGTTCGCCCGCCTGCTTTGCTGCCATAATTATATTTCCGTTATTCGGGAAAACAAAAATATTTCGAGCATTCACCTTTTTAAAAGCCTCAAGAAAATCGTTAGCAGAAGGATTCTGTGTCTGTCCGCCCGGAACTACTACGTCAACACCAAGCTGTGTAAACATTTCGCATATACCGTCACCCATTGCAACAGCTACCGTTCCGTAATCCTTCATAGGCTTGGGGTCGGGATGCTCCATCATTGTCTGACTGTGCTGAACATTCATATTTTCGATCTTAACAGTCAAGAATTCACCGTACTGACGACAGAACTCAAGGACCTTCTCGGGAGTCTTGGTATGAACGTGTATCTTTACGATGCTTTCAGTTTTAAAGGCAACGATGGAATCGCCGATATTCTGCAAATGATCGGAGATAATTTTTACATCAAATGCGTCAGGATCAACTTTAGCTTTCATAAGCTGAAGAAGAAGCTCTGTACAATATCCGTACACCATCTTACTGTCGGAATCAAATCCGGAAAGATCGATGCCGGAGCTTGCTCCTATTTGAATAGGTGCTGTTTCCTTTATCTCCTCGCCCTTTAAAATTTTGAGGAAGCCCTGCATAATGTAGAAAAGACCGGCTCCACCACTGTCAATAACATTGGCTTCTTTAAGTGCGATGAGAAGATCGGGAGTACGCTGGAGTGACGCGTACATTTCATTGATTAAGTTAGTGAAAAGAGTTGTGATTGTTGTATTCTCGTCTGTCTTAGAAACAGCAAACTCTACCGCTTCACGAGCAACTGTGAGGATGGTTCCCTCCGTAGGGGTAATAACAGATGCATACGCCTGCTTTACACCCTCCTGCATTGCTTTTGCTACCGCAACGGCGTTAGCCCTCTTGAACGCAGAGAATCCTTTTGTCATTCCGGCAAAAAACTGAGACAGAATAACGCCGGAGTTTCCTCTAGCACCAAGCAGCATTCCGCGGGAAAGAGTTTTTGTAACTAAAGCTAAGTCACTTGAATGAAGTCCTTCAAGAGCAGCTACACCACCGTCGATAGTCATACTCATATTGTCTCCCGTATCTCCGTCAGGAACTGGGAAAACATTTAAATCGTTGACTTCTTTGGCATTTGCTCTGAGCTGTGCAGCACCACCGCGAAGCATAGTTGCAAACATCTCTCCATCGAGAAATATATCTGCTTTTTCTTCGGAATTATTTATGTTTTTAATATCTTTCATACTTACCTCACGGTCATAAATCAGTCGATTCTGGGGTCTCCCCAATAGAAGAGTGCAACTGTTCCGGGGCCTGTGTGGCTTCCGATTGTAGTTCCGATACTATTTATGACAACGTCTCCGTCGAGATTAGGAAATTCTGCTTTTACAAGATCAGCAACTGCACACGCATCTTCATAGCAAGCCGAATGGCTAATATAGCATTTGCCGCTGTAATTAGTTCCGCCAACAGCGTGCTCTTTCATAACATCAACAATGCGTCTGATTACCTTCTTCTTGGGACGAATCTTTTCGCGAGGTATAAGGTGGCCCTTTAAGTCAACATTAAGTAGAGGACAGATACCAAGCATACCACCAATCGCTCCTGCTGTTTTTGAAACGCGACCGCCCTTTACGAAAAACGTAAGATCTGACGAGAAGAACCAGTGATGCATTTCGAGTTTATGCTCTTCGATCCATGCACAAAGCTCATCAAATCCCATTCCACTGTCGCGAAGATCTGCAGCCTTATCAAGAAGAAGACCAAGTCCCGACGAAGCAGCAAGTGAGTCGATAACACAAATCTTTCTGTCAGGATATTTTTCACTTAAAGTCTGTTTTGCAGCGCAAGCTGACATATAAGAACCGGAAATGCCGGAAGATAATGTAAGGTGAACAATATCCTTACCGGTTGCAAGCAGTTTTTCAAAATAAGAAATATACTCACCTGCACTTACCTGAGAGGTTTTTGTGTCGGCTCCGTCAACCATTGCTTTATAGAAATCATCAAAAGGAATAGTTCTTCCAAGATCGTCCGGATACTCAACTCCGTCCATACTATAATGAAAGCAGGTATACTCAATATTTTTCTTTGTAAAATGCTCGTGGGAAATATCTGCAACTGAACAGCCGCTTATAATGTAATCTGACATTTTCTGTTTCCTTTCAAATTTTAGAGATATATTTGAGTAATATCCTTTGTTAACATAAGTTTACTATTAATATATCATATTTTCGTTACAAAATCAACCCATCTAACCCAAAAAGATATAATTTGTTAGTATTATAGCTAATTTATACCGAAAAGACGTGCTGTTAGGTGCAATAAAACGGCAATCTATTGACTCTTTAACTATTTTATGATATATTTTATGTGACAAAATTTCAAGGAGTCTCTAATTTGTTTCTATCAAAATTTATAGGCGACGGAGGGTTCTGGCGTACAACCCTTAAACTTGCAATCCCCATCGCTCTTCAAAATATGCTTACAAGCTCATTCGCTCTTGTTGATACCCTTATGGTTAGCCGACTGGGAGATATTTCGCTTGCAGCATCAGGTATGGCCGGTCAATGGAGCTGGCTTCTTAATATCTTTTTGTTTGGTGTAAGTTCCGGCGCCGCTATTTTCATTTCGCAGTATTTTGGAATTAACAACAAAAAAGGAATCAACGAAACGTCCGGTATCGCACTTTTCTCAGGTCTTATTCTTGGACTTATCTTTATGATTGCCGCGTGCTTCACTCCGTATATTGTTATGAGAATATTCGGAAATGAGCCGCTTGTAATTGAGGAAGGTATTTCGTATTTAAAAATCGCAGGATTTTCCTATATTGCGATAGTCATAAACAACGTATGGGGTGCAGCGCTTCGCAGTACAGCACAAGTCAGACTTCCAATGTATATTGCACTCATAACAACGGTTGAAAATGCGGCACTTAACTATGTTCTAATTTTCGGCGCATTTGGAATTCCGGGAATGGGAATTGAAGGCGCTGCCCTTGCAACTGTAATATCGTCGTGGACAGGCGCGGTATTGCTGATCGTCTGTTCAATGCGACGCAAAAATATCCTATACGCACCTTTACGTGAAATATTCAATCTTACCCGTTTGAACTTCGCCAGATTCTATAAGAAGGCTCTTCCGGTTATTGCAAACGAATCAATGTGGGGTCTGGGAACCTTCTGTTTTAATGCGATTTTCGGAGCGCTCGGATATGAAAATTATGAGGCGATCACGATTGTAAGAACGTTTGAAAATATCGCATTCGCCTTCTTCGTTGGTCTTTGTAACGCAGCGTGTGTTATGATTGGAAGATCTGTCGGCTCGGGCAAAATTGAAAGAGCGTGGCAGGATTCCAAGAAATTTTCACTTATTATACCTTTATTTGGATTACTCCTCGGCTGGGTTGTAATCCTGTTGCGTGTACCGCTTGTAAGCTTATTCAACTTAAGCGGTAATATATCTGACACGGTTCTCAGAACTGCAGAGTGGCTTCTTGTTATATACGCTTTAGAAATGCCGGTGCGAAACACGCCTTATATACAAATTGTTGGCGTATATCGTTCAGGTGGCGACACAACAACCGGTGTTTTCTATGATTTAATTTGTCTATGGGGTATTTCTCTGCCGGTTACGCTCATCACTGCTTTTGCACTTAAGCTTCCCTTCATAGCCGTTTTTGCTTTGATGTATCTTTCTGAAGATATAATCAAAACAGTTCTATGTTTAAAGCATTTCAAAAGTGCAAAATGGATTAAGCCTGTTACAAAAGAAGGACAACTTGGACTTGAGAGCTGGCTGGCAAGCAAAAAACAATAAATATCAAAAGGAATTTGTAAGCATGGCAAATTCCTTTTTTGTTATAAATTTACAACAAAAAATCTAATTGGTGATACCACAATTGTTGCTTTATGTCGCAATATATGATATAATTTAAAAGATAGACTTATTATTTAAAATCGAGAGGTATCTAATGTTTGAAAAAATACTTGACCTTATAAAAAAATACAACACAATCATTATTCACAGACACACAAAACCAGATGGAGATGCACTTGGCTCTCAAATCGGACTTAAGCATATCATCAATACAAATTTTCCCGACAAGACAGTGTATATTGTTGGAGATACTTCGCGTTACTCAGAAATCATAAGAAGTGCCGCAATGGATGAAATCTCTGATTCAGAATTTGACAACGCTCTATCCATTATTCTTGACTCAGGATCAAGTCATATGATAAGCGACACAAGATATACTCTCGCGGCTAATACAGCTCGAATTGACCATCACCTTTTCTGTGAAACTATAGCAAACACAGAAGTTATTGATTCCTCCTTCGAGAGCTGCTGTGGCATGATCACTGCATTTGCATGCGAATCTGGTCTTACAATCTCCAGAGAGGCTGCAGAGGCGCTTTACACTGGAATGGTTACTGATTCAGGCAGATTCAGATATGACAGCACAAACGCTCGTACACACCTCCTGGCTTCTGCATTGATGGAAGCGGGTATTGACACAAGCGCTATTTACAAGGATCTTTACTCTGACACTTTTGAAAGCAGAAAATTGAAGGCGCAATTCACACTTAAAGTTAAGTTCACCAAAAACAATGTTGCGTATATATACACTCCGAAAGATGAGTTGCAAAGCTACAATACCGATACCTTCTCTATCTCAAGAGGAATGGTTGGAATAATGGCAGATATTAAGGATGTACACGCGTGGGTCAATTTCACGGAAACGGACGAAGGTGTTCTCTGCGAGCTTCGCTCGGATTCCCTAAATATCAATCAGATTGCAGTAAAATACGGTGGTGGCGGTCATCTTAAGGCAAGCGGAGCAACCGTACCGGATTACAAAACAGCTATGGATATGTTATCCGATCTTGATGCTTTGTGTGAGGAAGCAATATGAACGAACAAACAAAAAGATTAATATTTACCAAAATAAAGGAATATAACAGAATCGTCCTTTTTCGACACATCCGACCTGACGGGGATTGCATTGGAGCAACTAAAGGCCTTCTTGGAATAATCAAAACTACTTGGCCTGAAAAAGAAATCTACATATGCGATCATTCAAAATCCGATCTTCTTAACTTTATGGGCGAGGACACTTCCCCTTCATCGGATGATTTTTATAAAGAAGCACTTGCCATTGTCTTAGATACTGCTTCCGTTTCGCGTATATCGTCAGATAAGCACGCACTCTGTCGAGAACTCATTAAAATAGACCATCACATACCGGTTGATAATTACGGTGATATTATTTGGGTTGAAGAAGAGCGCTCTTCCTGCTGTGAAATGGTTGTAGATTTCTGTATGACGTTTAAGGACGAACTAAAGCTTAACAGCGATACTGCAACTTTTCTTTTCACAGGAATGGTTACAGACTCCGGTAGATTCAAGCACAACGACGTGAGCGGAGATACTCTCAGATGTGCCGCTTTTCTTCTTGATACAGGTGTAGACACCGAAAGTCTCTATGCGAGATTATATCTTGAACCGTATGAAAGTGTTAAATTCAAAGCAAAAGTATACGAAAAGCTTCAGATTACCGAAAATGGTGTTGCACACGTATATATAGACCGCGCTATGCAGAACGAGTTTAACCTTACACTCGAGCGTGCAAGTGCAGCAATCAGTATGCTCGATTCTATAAAAGGCTCCATCTGCTGGATTGCTTTCATTGAAAGTGATGTCGATGATACTATCAGAGTTAGAGTACGCTCAAGATTTATGCCTACAAACACACTTGCAGAACAGTTTGGTGGCGGCGGACACGCATATGCAAGCGGTGCTAATTTAAATTCTTCAATAGAAGTTAATGATCTTTTAGCTGCTGCGGATACAATGGTGAAAAATTACAAAGAAAACAACGAGGGTTGGATATGAGAATTCTCATAACAAATGATGATGGAATGATGGCCGAGGGGTTAATTCCATTAATCAGAAAATGCAGAAAATACGGTGACGTTACCGTTTTTGTTCCGAAATACGAGCAAAGCGGAAAAAGCCACTCTATAGAGATCCACAAAGCGTTTGAGGCTAAAGAAGTACAGCTTTTCGATGACATTACCGTATGGGCTGTTGACTCTTCTCCCGCCGACTGTGTGCGTCTTGCGATTCTCGGCATGAAAAAAGAGTTCGATCTTGTAATATCCGGAATTAATCGCGGATTTAATATTGGGGTTGATATTCAATACTCGGGGACAGCAGGTGCAGCAATGGAAGCCGCAACTCTCGGCATCAACGCACTTGCAATTTCTACATCTCCAGAGAATTACCCCGATGCAATCGAACATTTTGACAAGGTTTTTGAATATCTTATTGATAACAAATTTTACGACATTAACAGTATATATAACGTAAATATTCCAAAAGATCCGAAGGAAATCAGAATTACACACCAAGGAAGAGCGTATTATTCAGATGAATTTGATGCTCTCGATAATAATATGTATATGCCCTGCGGAATATGCGTTCATAAAGATAGCGGCGATCTTACACTTGATACGGATGCGGTACTTAACGGTTACATATCGATTACGCCAATATCCACCTCGAGAACAAATATGGACATTTACAGAAAACTTACTGAAAAATAAAAAATCCCCACCAAATGGTGGGGTCTTTTTTATGCAAGAAGATTTGTCTCTGTTTCGGGATCAAAGAAATGCATTACTTTGCTCTCACAGGTTAC